>JGI20214J51088_10002347_pt1 | contig 12628 bp, 10 predicted proteins | sample WetSurMetagenome_FD_51088 | JGI IMG/M metagenome (IMG submission 51088)
CCTATTATAATATGAGTAATGTTTTCTTTTTGAGCAAAATCAACAATCGCTTTTACTATATCACTATGAGTGATGAAGCGGAACTTAATACCTAATTGTCTTGCAAGATTGATATTTTTATTTAGTTGTTCACTTTCGCTGGAATTTAGTTTGTATGAGGTTTCAACATAAACTGCCTGCATATCTGCTCCCATCGTATAAGAAAGGTTCTTAGCCCATCTTAACAGTTTGGCGGATTGCTGGGTATGACTTACTGCTACTAACAGATGTAATCCGGATTTCCATGGTCCTTTGATCCTTTTGAGTTGCATATATTCATGCAACTGCTTATCTACCCTGTCAGCAACTATTCGTAAGGCCATTTCACGCAAAGCTGTTATATTTCCTTTGCGGAAGAAATTCTCGATAGCCTCTTTCGACCGTTCCGGAGCATAGACCTTACCTTCAGAAAGTCTCTGGAGCAGTTCATCAGGCGTAAGATCAATAACCTCTATTTCATCGGCATTTTCAAAGATTTCATCCGGAATAGTTTCCCTGATATTTATCCCGGTAATTTGAGCCACGGTATCAGAACGGCTCTCGAGGTGCTGAACATTGACTGTAGTATAAACATTAATGCCATTGTCGAGTATTTCCAAAACATCCTGAAACCTTTTCGCATGCCGGCTATCTGGGGCATTGGTATGTGCCAGTTCGTCGACCAGGGCAACTTGCGGTTTTCGGGCAATAATTGCATCCAGATCCATTTCCTCAACAGTAGTGGATTTATAATGCCAGGTTTTGCGTGGGATCAACTCAAAACCTTCAGCCAGATCAGCTGTTTCCTTTCTGTTATGGGTCTCAATATATCCGATAATAATATCATCCCCTTTCAGTTTCTCGGCCTGGGCAGTTTGAAGCATGGTGTAAGTCTTGCCTACCCCGGCACACATACCAAAGAATATTTTCAACTTCCCTCTTTTACTTTTTTCCTCCTCATATTTAAGAGAAGCTAAAAGTTCATCGGGGTTAGGCCTGTCATCCGTAAAGTCCATTCAATCCTGTTTTTTTTCAAACTTCAAAAGCAATGCTGCTGCCTGTTCTTCCATAACCTTTATCCTGAACAACATTTTTTGCAACTCGTCAACATCGTTTGACCTTATATCTTTCCTGTAATCCTCCTGTAAAGTTACTGACATTTTCTGCTTGTCTATCTTTAATTTATCGGCCATTTCATTAAATACCAGCGAAATTTCATAAAATTCATCGTTGCCTTCGAAAAAAAGTTTCTGATTATAATTGCTTGAGACGATCTCTTTTATCCCGTTATATAATTGAAAGAACCTTTGATTAAAATAGGAAGAAAAACTAATTGTAAAACTCATTCCGATCAGAAAACATAAAGTCACAAGAACTGTCATCTGTGTCAGAGCACTTTTTGATGAAATCTTGGCATCATCAGTTTTAACTTCCAGTGCTTTCCCATTCATCTCTGATAGCAACAACAACTGTTGGAAAAGATTGCCGGAAATATTCTGCAGGTAAGTCACTCTATCCGCTAAACCTGGAGATTTTATGTACTTAATAACGGAATCCCGGTATTCCATAAATTCTGACCAGATTCCCGATACAAGCTTATCTTCACCAGGTTCAGTAATGTTGTTTTTCTCAAGGCTAAGCGATTTTTCAATATACTCTAATTCCTTTCCAATTACTAAAGTGTCGGGATTTACACTTATTAAGAAACATTTTGTGATTTCCTGATTTATGTTAGTTATGCCTTCCGTCATTTCACGCGCATAAACTACAGATAAATAGTTTTCCCTCAGGATTGCGCTTGTTTTGTTTGACAGTTTATTAATCAGATAACCGGAATAGACTGATAACACTAGAATGATTATGAATAAAAAAATCATTCCTGATGTAAATCTGGTACGGATAGAATGTTTCATTGGATTTTGGTTTATTTGTTGTTCTTAATATTATCATCAATTTTATCAAGCTTTAAATTCAGAAGAAGAACATTTATACGCTTCTCGCCAAGAAACATAAACTGATGTTCTTCTGTCATTTCTTTTATGTCCTTTAAAAGCTCTTCTTTCTGGTTGCTGTTGAAATGCCTTGCTCTGATTATCCTGTCTGTCTGTAGAAAAGCTCCTTCCGGTGAGATATGCGGATCGAGTCCGCTTCCGGAGGCAAATATCATTTCCTCCGGAATAGTGAGTGTATCAGCAATTGAATTCGTTTTTACAAATACAACCCGTCTCGCCAAAACCAGTTTCTTTAAAGTATCACTAGTGGGCCCATAATTGGAAGCACCTGATGGAACAGGGTTATAACCAGTGGCTGATGGTCTGGACCAGAAATAGATACTGCTGTCGAACTTCTGGCCAATCAACTCTGAGCCTATAATCTTATCATCTTTAAAAAGAAGGCTTCCATTAGCTTTGGCCGGATAGAACAATTGTGCGATTCCGGTCATAAGAAGAGGATAAATAATTCCTGTCAGTATTGTCATCAACAGCAAAAATTTTAAGGTTGTAAATACTTGTCTTTTCATCTTACTCTCTATTATTTCTTCTGATTTTTAAATTATATGCAGTGAAACAAGTAGTAAATCGATCAGTTTGATCCCTATGAATGGGACTATTATTCCGCCGAGACCATATACCAGAATGTTCAGTGCAAGTACCCGGTTGGCTGAGACTGGCCGGTATTTCACCCCTCTCAGGGCAAGCGGAATAAGGGCTACAATAATCAGGGCGTTGAATATGACAGCACTTAAAATAGCACTTTCAGGAGATGCAAGTTTCATTATATTCAGAACACCTAAAGGAGATATTCCTGAAGTTGTTACATACAGGGATGCTGCTATTGCAGGAATTATGGCAAAGTACTTGGCAACATCGTTTGAAATACTGAAGGTTGTTAAAGCTCCACGTGTCATAAGAAGTTGCTTTCCCGTTTCAACTACCTCAATAAGTTTTGTAGGGTTACTGTCGAGATCTACCATATTCCCGGCTTCACGGGCAGCCTGTGTACCTGTGTTCATTGCCAATCCTACATCGGCCTGAGCCAGAGCCGGAGCATCATTGGTACCATCGCCTATCATTCCTACCAGGTGACCATTTGCTTGTTCCTCTCTGATTCGGAATAGCTTATCCTCGGGTTTTGCTTCAGCCAGAAAATCATCTACTCCTGCTTCAGCTGCGATAGCAGCAGCCGTTTGTGGATTATCTCCGGTTATCATAATTGTACGGATACCCATCTTTCGAAGCTGCGCAAAACGTTGCTTAATACCTCCCTTCACTATATCTTTCAAATGGATTACACCTAACACCTGGTTATTTTCAGCAACCACCAGCGGTGTGGCTCCCTGACTAGATAAATCAGCTACAGACTCTTCCACATTTTTCGGAAAAAATCCATTGTTGTTCTCAATAAATTTTTTGATTGCACTGGCAGAACCTTTTCTTATACTACGTAATTGGTTATCACTATTTTTCAAATCGATACCGCTCATACTGGTTTGAGCAGTAAAGGGTATAAATATTGTATCCAGAGGTTGCATTTCTCTGGCCCGCATATTAAACTGTTCTTTTGCCAGAACGACAATAGAACGGCCTTCCGGTGTTTCATCAGCTAGTGATGCCAGTTGGGCTGCATCAGCCAGTTGCTCCATGGTAAAACCTTCAGCCGGAATAAATCCGGTAGCCATTCTGTTGCCCAATGTTATTGTTCCGGTCTTATCGAGGAGCAAAACATCTGTATCTCCGGCTGCTTCAATTGCTCTGCCACTGGTTGCTATAACATTCTTTCGCAAGAGCCGGTCCATTCCACTTATACCAATAGCACTAAGCAAGCCCCCAATTGTCGTTGGAATAAGGCAAACCAGAAGTGAAATCAGGACGGGTAAAGTAAGGTTGTGATCTGAAGAAATACCTGAAGCTTTCAGACTATATCCAAAATATGCGGGTAAAGAAACAACTACTAAAAGAAAAATAATAGTCAGCCCTGACAATAGAATCATCAAAGCAATCTCATTTGGTGTCTTCTGCCGTTTGGCACCTTCAACCAGAGCAATCATACGGTCTAAAAATGTAAAACCCGGTTCGGATGTTACTTTTATCAAAATCCTGTCGCTGATAACTTTTGTACCACCGGTAACTGCACTGCGGTCTCCACCGCTTTCCCGGATCACCGGTGCTGATTCGCCTGTAATTGCAGACTCATCTACACTTGCTATTCCTTCTATTACGTCTCCATCAGCCGGAATAATATCTCCGGATTCACAAATAACTATATCTCCCTTTTTCAGATCATTGGCAAATACGATTTGTTCCTTATTATAAACAGATTTACGGGCCTTTGTCTGGGTACGGCTCTTACGTAAACTATCAGCCTGGGCCTTACCTCTGCCTTCTGCGACTGCTTCGGCAAAATTGGCAAATAGAACGGTAAACCAGAGCCAGAGTGTTATCTGGAGGTTAAAGTTGGAAAAATGGCTGTTGAAAATGTCTGAAAACACAACTACTGTTGTTATAAGGGCTCCAATGCCCACGATAAAAATAACCGGGTTTTTTACCAGTGCTCCGGGGTTCAGCTTGATAAAAGAATCTTTAAATGCCTGTATTGCTATTTTCCTGGTAAACAAGTGACCTGTATTTCGTTTTTCCATAATATTCATCTGAAAGATTAAAAAGTAACACCCAGATTCATTAAGAAATGTTCGACAACCGGACCCAGTGCTATCGGAGGGAAAAAAGTCAAACCTCCGACAATAAGAATGACACCTGTCAACAACATAACAAACAGCCAGTTGTCGGTTCTGAAGGTACCTGAAGAAACCGGAGTGATATTTTTCTTTGCCATGCTCCCTGCTATTGCTATAACCGGAACAATTATTCCAAAACGACCGATCAGCATGCCAAAACCTAACATCAGATTATAAAAAACAGTATTTGCATTGAGACCTCCGAAAGAACTCCCATTATTTCCGGCTGCCGAGCTGAATGCATATAATATCTCTGAAAGGCCGTGAGGTCCGGCATTATTCAGACCCGACACACCCACAGGGACAGAGCAGGCGATAGCTGAAAATAATTTTATGACAATACCGGGAGCCAGAATTGCAAGAATGGCCATCTTCATTTCAAAAGCTTCAATTTTTTTGCCCAGGTATTCCGGGGTACGTCCCACCATAAGTCCTGCAATAAAAACGGTCAGGATGATGAAGATGATCATTCCATATAACCCTGATCCCACACCTCCAAAAATGATTTCACCAAGCATCAGGTTGAACATTGCTACCATACCGGATAATGGAGACAAGCTATCTAGCATGGCATTCACAGAACCATTTGATGTAACCGATGTAGTAACAGACCAGAGTGCACTGTTCATCACTCCAAAACGGGTTTCTTTTCCTTCCATGGAGCCGGATACATTGAGCACATTGTTATGACCATATTCGCTCCAGAGTGATAATGTCAGGCCCATAGCAAACAAGATAAACATAGTGATAAATATTGCCCGTGCCTCGCGTTTAGACTTCATGTAGTATCCGAATGTAAAAACTAATCCAGCTGATATAATAATTATTGAAAACAACTCTAAAAAGTTGGAAAATGGAGTCGGATTTTCAAAGGGGTGGGCACTATTAGTACCAAAGAATCCACCTCCGTTTGTACCAAGTTGTTTTATTGCAATCTGGGACGCAGCAGGACCTAACGGAATAACCTGTTCAGTTCCCTGCAGAGTGGTTGCTTTGACATAATGTGAAAATGTCTGCACGGCTCCCTGGCCTACTAAAGCAATTGTCAGAATTATTGAAAGCGGAAGTAATACATAAAGTACACTCCGGGTCATATCGGTCCAAAAATTACCCAGGACATCAGTAGTTTTTCTGGTCAGCCCTCTTATCAGGGCAAGTACAACCGCAATACCTGTTGCAGCACTAACAAAATTCTGAACAGTTAATCCCAACATCTGGACCAGGTAGCTCAGTGTATTTTCACCGCTGTATGACTGCCAGTTGGTGTTGGTCGTGAAACTCACGGCTGTATTAAATGCAAGATGCCATCTAACATTCGGCAAATTTTGCGTGTTCAGTGGCAGATACGCCTGAAACATCTGCAAAAGGAACAATAGTACAAAACCGAACAGGTTAAAAAGGAGAACTGCATATAGATAAGACTTCCAGTTCATCTCAATATTGCTATTGATGCCTGACAAGCGGTAAATTAATTTTTCAAGCCATCCAAAGACCGGCTTCATAAGATGTTTTTCACCAATGAATACCCTGGCCATATACTTGCCCATTAAAGGCGACAATACAAGAAGAAGTACCAGGAAAATTATCAGTTGAATAGCTTCGTTCATTTTTTGGATTTTTAATTTCAAATAATTGTGTCAGTTCAGTCTGAAAGTCTATAAAGTTTTAAAGTTTATAATGTAAATAATGTCGTTTATTATCTGATAGCTCCTGACTTTTGACTTCTAACTTCTTAAAATTTCTCAGGTCTCATTAAGGTGTATATCAGATAGCCCAGGATCAGAAGGGCAATAATACCACCGATAATATAGCTTACAGCGCCGTTTGATGCTGTAGTTGAATCTGCCTTTACAGGTGCAACCAGAAGAAACATAAGAGATGTCATTACTTTTGTTTTCATAAATTCTTCGCATTATCGGTGATTAGTCAGAATGTGATTCCAAACATCAGATTTATATAATCATTTCTGGAATATGTGGCTGATGGATTGATCACCAGAGTAGCCTTTAGTGGCAATGAAAATGTATCTGAAATTTCCAGAGATTTTGTGACGGACGCACCAATATTTACTATTGAAAATGTTTTTCCCGGTGCATCTGGGTCAAATGATGTCAGGCCGTAATTATTATAATAACCCAACCATGGGGTAAATCCCAGAAAGACACTTACCGGACCATTGGAGTAATTCACCTCAACATAAGTTGAATAAACTTGTCTCGTGGAATCATCCGGATCCTTATCTAACCCATAAAACAATGTATTCCAGGTCACACTCATCGGAAAGTTTTCAGTACCTGTAAAACCTACTGTTCCTTCCAGCCTATGGCCTGTTTCGCTATTCTTATAGTTAAAATAGTTAGCCTGACTGAAATCCCAGTTGTAATCTGTCACCCCGAACTTAATATGTTCTGTAGTCAAAAAAACATAGAGATCAAGTTCTTTATAGCTTCCTGTGAAATCGGTCGATCCCCATACCCCAATTTCAAAATTTCCTTTTGTAAACGACAATGTTGGTTGGAAATTAGGAGTAGGACTTATTGTTGCTAAGGAACCTCGCCATATATAAAGGCTTACAAGATCGGCTGTTACCTTAAGGTGAGATGCCGGATCATCAGATTGTCCTTTCAGGTTAGGTATATAAAAACTGCTTGTGGCAATTAAGATAACTAATAATAATTTCTTTGATTTTACTTTTGAATTCGTTGCACTCATTCTAAGCAGTTATTAACAATACAAATTTGCAACTTAACCTATATGGTTTGTATAAAAATGAATAGACAAAACATAAAGATTTTATAAAGACCCAAGGAAGGTATAAGAATTTTCTGGAGAAATTTTTTTAATTGATACTAGACCATCTTTTCAGCATGGTTATCAGAATTATATTTCAGATATCTACAGAAACTCAACTATATCTCCGAGAGGTTTTCTTTTCTTATTCGGTGCTTTAATGAATCCGGGTTTCGGATACCCCAAAGGTGTGATCCCGAAAATCAGCTGGTTTTCATTTAAATTTAGTGCTTCCCGGAGGATAACCGGATTATAAGCTGCTATCCAGCATGTTCCGACACCTTCATTTTCTGCCGCCAGAATAATGTGAGTCAAAGCAATTGCAACATCGGTTTCAACTGAATTATAACCATCATAACTACGTTTCCATGCCTGATCTTGCAAACCAATTATTATTAGTATATGTGGCGCTTCCTTAAACCACTCACGGTTATAGCAAGCCCTGACTTTTTCAAGTTTTTCAGGTGAAGAAATTACAAGGAATTTATATGGTTGAATGTTGCATGCTGAAGGTGCAAGCCGGCCTGCATCGAGGATCCTTTCCAGGATCTCTTTTGCTACGGGCCGGTACGGATCATAATTGCGAACACTTTCCCGGGAACTGGTAAGGTTATAAAATTCCATAAATTTTTATTAATGTAAGAGGTTGTCAATAATTTGTTGTTCAGAAGCTAATAAAGGATCTACCTTATTAAAGTGTGTCCAGTCAGGCTCTGTTCGTTTAACGCCTTCCCATTTGTAGACATCTGAAAATTTTCCGCCGAATATTAATTTTTCCATTGTATAATACTTGAAAACATGAACAAGATTTCCTGAATTTGAATCATATCCCGAAACCGTCGTACGTATCATAGAGGTGTCTGGATTTGCAATAAGTGTTTTGAATTGCTGAAGAGCTGAAGTATTTTCATCTCCATCCAACCGGATTTCCAGATACCATGTCATTTCTACTAAAGGGGCATTAATTTCACGTCTGTATAAAGTCCTTTTCACATTGTTCGCAATTTGAATAAATTCCACTGTTGCAGTGCAGTCTACTAAGTTTTTCCCTTTGTTGCCAACCCTGGAAGAGAGGTAGATTCGTTCATTCCTGTAACGGATAAAAAAATTATCCGTTAAAAGGATATCATTAGGTCTCTGCAGAAATTTGTAAGCAATATAGCCTCCAAAAACGGGAAAAAAGGTCAACTCACAGCATGATTCAATAAAAACAAGCAAATGTCCGGCTCCTGCTTTGGGAACAATATCGCCGTATCCGATTGTTGTGAATGTAACAGCACTGAAATAAATGTAATCGAGGAAGTGAAAAGTATTAGATCCTGATGCGAACTTAAAGTCAAGTGAGTCATATAAGTAATATAGCACTCCGAACACTATTGTTATAACAAAATATACTGCCACACCTTTCAGAACTGCAGACATGATCCGGTGTGTCAGAATAAAGGAAGCAATATTCTTTATTGTCTTAATAATTCCTTTTAAATCCATAATAAGGAGAGAATTAATAAGGTTGAAGTATAAAAAGAAATTTCAGGGTATTAATTTAATTAAAAAATGTCAATAAATGGCTTAATCTCATAAACTAGGGACAGTATAGCCAATTTATTAACACAACGACTGTGTACTTGTCTTGCATGCAAAATCAGTTCTTCTTTGTCCACATCAGAATCAGATCTGAATTGCTTAACATTCATTTATTAATTACAAATAAAGAGTCCGGCAACAGGTATAAGTACTTTTTATTTAAGTTGATTTTTATGCCATAGGTTCCCTGACTATCTGGATCCATATTTCACTCTTTTCGCGATCTCTTTTATTTCTCATTTACATTTAGAATAAATGGGAAATTTCCTAACTTTAATACAGTATTTACTTAAACCTGAATCCTTATGAAGCAGTATAATCTGGTCGGAATACTAATCGCGGTGATAATATCATTTGCCGGTGTAGCTGATGCACAGGAGAATCCTTACGAATCAATGCCTGTGAAAGATACAGACGGTAATGTTTACAAAACCATTATTCTTGAAGATGGTGTCTGGATGGCTGAAAACCTGAGAACTACAAAATTCAATGATGGCACTCCCATACCGCTGATCAAAGATAGAGGAGCATGGAAAGCAACAAAGAGTCCGGGATATGGATGGTATAAGGAGGATGCTGGTTATAAGAAGAGTATCGGGGCAATTTATAACTGGCATGCAGTTGGTACCAAAAAACTGTGTCCTGACGGTTGGCATGTACCCGCCGAGGAGGAGTGGATTGATTTAATGGAATATGCCGGCACTGCAGAAAGATCCGGAGACAATCCGGCCAGACTCAAAGAAGCTGGTACTGCTCACTGGAAGAGTCCGAATGAGGGAGCGACGAACTCAATATTTTTCAATGCCCTGCCCGCAGGAGAGATATCCTATTTTTATACAGATGCGGATTCAGGAACCAGGACAACCTGGTGGACCTCTTCGGAAGACAAGTCTGACAATTCTCCTATGAACGCTTTAACAACGGGTCTTTCTTACGATTTTCGCAGCAGAACCGGCGGCACCAATCCTAAGGAGGACGCATTCGCTGTCAGGTGCAAAAAGGATAATTAGCTGCGCGTATTAAAAGGTCATGCTGTCGTGCAGTCTTGTAGTTTGTTAAGTCAAAACAAGTATTGGTTAATGTAATTCTTTCAGATTTTTAAACCAATATTTCATTGATTCTACTTCAAAACCTTAAGACCGTAAGAAATAATAATTCACCAACACAACTAATTGTAAGCGCTGTTTAATTGACCTAAACATTCTTTGTTAAATATCTTAGGGAATTCTGTGGCTTAAGATTTCATAACTGATCCTGGCAGTAGCACTCTCAGAGAGGCTGTTTCAATGGAATGCATAATCTAACTTTATCATAAAGCTGTTTTTCGGGAAGATCCTGAAGAGATCGGTAATCTGGCCACCAAGAGATTGCTCATATAATGATTCCCCCCATGGGGCAAGAGGATTCATCTCATCATCCTTGCTTCGGGAATGGCTCCAGACAAAGTATATTGCTGAACCAGGTCTGTATTCCCAGCGGGTCACAAAATTAGCCTGCAGGTGTTTATAATTAAAGTCCCTTTTTTTGGGATATGCCTGAAAATCAACCATATTGTCCGGATTGGCAAGAAGACTGAAATTGTCATACCTCCCTTTTGCCACAAAGAACTGTGTATAAAGTTGCATTGATAATTTCCTGGTAAATGTAAGAGACCCTCTTATGGTAAGATCCAATGATCTTGTGTCACGTGTTCCGAATACGGGCACATAATATTGTCCGGGTTTGTATTCCTTCACATCAGCCAGGATATTGTGAAGCATGTCTTTATCATCGAAAGCAGTAAAGTCAGTATAAACAAGATTATCAGGAGCTGTTGACGAATTACCAATCTTCCAGGTACTATTATCCTGCATAAAAGTTTCGTTCGATGCCCATGCAGTTTTATTATCTTCCCAGTTGCCTTTAATGTTTGCCTGGAATGACAGTTTGGTACCTGTATTTATAATACTCTGAAAATCAACTACGTACTCACTCCCTTTATTATCATATTTCCTGACTGATGCTTTTGGGGTTACTTTCCAGTTTTTTCTGTCATCAGAATTATATTCACCTGATATTTCAACATAGGTGGGTTTTGCCCAGATACCCAGTCCCCTTGTTTCCCAGAGATCATATCCGCCAAGAAGATCAAATACTTTAGCGCCAACCTTGATCAGTCTGAACTTCTTTGTGGTAAGAGTGGAGCTAAGGTTTACATTGCTTCCCATATCATACAATTCAAGAAATGAATATCTCCTGGTATAATAAATGCTTATATCTCCTCTCTGGAATGAGCCAAATGATTTCCCGCTTTTTAATTTATAGTTCAGGTTTGCCCATATCTGGTACCAGTTTTGTTCAAAGCTGATCCAGCCTATATCATTGGGATTATACTTATCGGTAAACATCAGCAGGGTGAAATGCCCATCTAGAATTCCCTGCCTTTTCCTGAGCACAAGACCACTCATTGCTCCCCTCTGATCCTTCTGGCCGGGGACCAGGGGATTTCTGTCAGAGAATGCAGCTATTCCTTCGAAGCCGTACTTGTTATTATTAAATCTTAAGTCCCAGTCAACACCTCCCGTCATACTTTGCCACCCGGTTCCTTCCTTTGCCGGGCTGTAATAGTATGTCAGGATACCTCCGGCAGATGAATAGTCTCCGATTATCTTGCTAGCACGAAATACTGCATAATTATTCGTAGGCTTGAAGTCTTTGCCTGCTGTAGTACCCAGGAGTCCAAAAGATAGGCCATTTTCAGTATGACCTGATAATTTTGCTGCTGCAATAATAGGTTCATTAGCTCCAAACCTCCGTGAGTAATACAACCTGCTGTTACCTATACCGAATTTGTAGATATCAGCTCCTTCCAGAAAAAACGGGCGTTTTTCCGCAAAAAATGTTTCAAATGCAGTAAGATTCAATACAGCAGGATCAGCTTCAACCTGGCCAAAATCAGGACTGATTGTTGCATCGAGTATAACATTCGGCCCGATCCCTATCTTTATGTCACCTCCGGCATCATATTTTAATCTGTGAGCAGTTTTGCCCGGTACATTCTCATTTTCAAACAGATCGAGGCCAGCAAGTACGTAGGGTCTTACCTGTATATTACGTCTTGGATCAATCCCTTTTATTTCTGTAATCTTACCATATCCTGATACAAGGTTGGTTCTTTCATTGCGTGGAATATATGGCCATTCAGATATCTCTCCCAATTTAGGAATCCGTCTTTTAAAATGGATGCCCCATGTCTGCAGTTCATTTCTTGAGTACCGGAGCATACTGTATGGAATCCTTATCTCCACTATCCATCCGTTATCAGTTATCCTGACATCTGAAAACCATATGGCGTCCCAGGAGGCATCAAGACCAACAGGAAGTAAGGGATTTACTTCGGAGGTACTCAGTTTTTTGTTGTCGTCCTGCTGACCGTCCAGCTGCACTCCGGCAGCATTAACTGCGAAAGTGTTTGCGGTCTTTCTGTTAAAGTAAGAATCTATCGAAACCATGAACCAGTCA
>JGI20214J51088_10002348_pt1 | contig 12627 bp, 12 predicted proteins | sample WetSurMetagenome_FD_51088 | JGI IMG/M metagenome (IMG submission 51088)
TACTCTCATTTGAATGTTTTTTCTTTGAAAACCGGTCTAGAAGGTGAATAAATGATTCTTATGAAAACGAAATATAGAGATAGACGCAGGCAGTTTACACGAGCAGGAGGATATCCATGGATGCAATCAGGGCTGACCATCTGAAAAAGACATTTGGACCGGTAACCGCTGTGAATGATGTCAGCATTACGGTACGTGAAGGTGAAATATTCGGATTCCTGGGCCCGAACGGTGCAGGGAAAACCACAACGATCCGCCTGCTCACCGGGGTACTCACACCGGATGTGGGAACCGTCACTATCAACGGTATTGACATCCACCGCCACCCGTTAGAAGCGAAAATGCAGATGGGGGTAATCCCTGAAAGCAGCACCGTCTACGGGGATATGACCGCTGAACAGAACCTGCAGCTGAGCGGAAAAATGTATGGCATGCCCCGGGCATTACGGGAAGAGCGGATTATTGAGCTCCTTTCAAAGATGGGTCTTGCTGAAAAAAGACGAATCCCGGTCCGGGCATTTTCGAAAGGGATGAAACAACGGGTGAGTATTGCGTGTGCCATCATCCACCGTCCGAAAGTCCTGTTTCTCGACGAACCGACCAGCGGGCTCGACGTTCAAAGCCGCAGGCTCGTGATCGATACTATCCGGGATATGAACGGGCAGGGCAGCACGATTTTTCTTACCACGCACAACATCGAAGAGGCAAACACCCTCTGCCAGACGGTCTGTATTATCAACAAGGGGAAGATCGTTGCACAGGAAAGTCCCGAACGGCTCAAAAAAATGTTTGACACAACACAATCAGTTGAAGTCTCCTTTGACCGGCCGGTAACCAGGGAAATGTTCGCGACCGAAGAGATTTTGCGGGCAGAACAATGCGGTGACAAATGGCGACTGTATACTGATAACCCGGACAGGGCGTTAAAATACCTGGTCAGGCGGGCAGAACGTGAATCCCTCGTCATTACTTCCCTGACGACCTCCGGGCCGAGCCTTGAAGAGGCATTTGTCCAGATCACGGAGTGTGCATGATGGAAGCCCCGTTGTTTCTTCGGGGCATCCTTGTAATCACCGGTAAGAACATAAGGCTGTATTATACCAAACCCCCCGTCCTGATGTTTGGTCTCCTGTTTCCGCTCTTCATGTTCTTCGCATTCTTTGTCGGCCGCCATCTCGATCTGGTTACATTCTTCCCTGCATTTCTTGCGATGATGTTGTTTTTCACCGCTTCATCCGTAGCACCCTTGATCACACCATGGGAAAAACGTGAAAAGACATATGAACGGCTCCTCTCGTACCCGGTAACACAGGACAGCATCATCATGGGAGATGTCCTGGCCGGGGCAATCTTCGGGATTGGGATCTCATTCATAGTATGGATAGCGAGTACTGCATTCGTCCCGGTTTTAATTACAAATCCGGGGTTATTTATCCTTGCTTTTATCCTTGGCACTCTGTCCTGTGCAGCACTCGGTACCCTCCTTGCGTCCCCGGCATCCGACAGTCCACCGAATGTGATGATTTTATCCAACCTGATACGGTTCCCCCTTATCTTTATCTCAGGAATATTCGTCCCGCTTCAGCAGATGGAGGGGCTGGGGCTTGCCCTCGCATACTGTTCACCCCTCACGTACATGGTTGATCTGTTCAATGCGGCTATGACAGGCATATCAGTATTTTCTCCCCTTGTTGACTGCAGCGTACTCGCCGGTGTATCGGTGGTGTTTATTTTGGCGGGACGGCTCATCCAGAAACGGAATATGATAAAAGGGATGTAACTATTGAGAGAGGGATTGTCCACCAGGATAGATCTGGACCCTGCAGGACTGATAAAAAACATTCAACAACTGCGGGTCATTCCTTGGTAAAGAAATAATCCACCTCAATCAACAGGAAGATAAAAAAAGGGGAGGCATTAACCCCCCTTCATCTCATAACAAAAATTACTTTTTCATAGTGGTGTTGGTTACGGTTGTGACCTTGGATGCGGTAACGTTGGACGCGGTCAGATTGGAGGGGGTCTTGTTAGTCACGGAAAGATTTGTCACCGGGGTCTTAACCGGTGTATTCTGCGCAGATGCAGTCAGGGTGGCAGGTTTGGGAATTTCGACCGGGGCTACTGTTGTTGTTATGATCTGTGTTGTTGGAACAGGTGTTTCGGCAATTGTTGCAGCGGTAGGGTAGGGGTTGTTACGGGCTGGTTCAATGTTAAACCGGCAGTCAGCATGACCGTGGCAATGACAAGGACCAGTAACAGTGATGAGATCTTAATCCAGCTCATATAAATTTCTCCAGCCTGATACATCACCTGATATATTTTATATGCACACCGATTTTATTCCGGAAAAATCTGGCGCTGGATTGTAAATTCCACTTTTTTAAAAGCATATTTATTTATCCCTGATGTTGTGGGAATGTATCGAACATGTAACAGGTCCGGGGGAGAGAATCTCCCGGAGACGCCATATCCCTGGACCACCCATTACCAGCCGAGGAACAATGTCTTTGTCCGGGTATACCCTTCTAATGCCCTGTACCCATTTTCCCGGCCGTTCCCACTTTCCTTTGTCCCTCCGAACGGTATTTCCGGAGGTACAGTAACGTGGCGGTTTACCCATACTATACCGGCGTGCACATCCCGAAAGACCCGCTTTACGGTTTCAAGGTCACTTGTCCATACCGAAGCACCAAGCCCGTAGGGACTCAGGTTTGCCCGTGAAATGGCGGTATCAAGATCGGGAACTACCACAACAGGGAGAACAGGACCGAATATCTCTCCGGTTAAGAGTGATGAGTCGTCTGAAATATCCCTCACCAGGGTTGGCTCAAAGAAATACCCATTATCATACCCCTCTCCTTTTAATGGACTTCCACCGGTGAGAATTGTACCTTCGCCATTCTCCTTCACGGATTTCATAATTCCAGATAGGGTATCATATTGCGGCCGGTTATTCAGGGGTCCCATTTCCACCTGGGGATCAAGCCCGTCCCCCACATGAAGCGATTCAACACGCACTTTTAGCTGGCTGATAAATGATTCGGCAATATCCTTGTGCACGAAAAGTCGTTTTACTGCGGTGCATATCTGTCCCGCGTTGTAGAATCGTCCCCTTAACGCTCCCTCAACCGCCTTCTTCACATCTGCATCATTCATTACAATCATAGGGTCAGATCCGCCAAGTTCCAGGACCATATCCTTGCTATGGGACCCTGCAAGTTCCCTGATACGGCACCCGGTTGCACAACTGCCGGTGAACGAGACTTTTTGTATCGACGGATGGGTAATAATCGCCTCCCCTGCAGAACCACCACTACCCGTAACAATATTCAAAACACCAGAAGGGAGACCTGCATCTTCGAGGGTTTTTGAAATAGAAAGAATTGTCAAGGGGGCTGTGGACGAAGGTTTCATGACCATGGTGTTTCCGGCGAGTAATGCAGGAGCGGCCTTCCAGCCCATGATGAGAACCGGCATATTCCAGGGAATGATAGCCCCGCAAACCCCCAGGGGCTCATGGAATACTATGCAGTCGCCCTGGTTGCCGAGGTGGACCGCATCTCCCGCCGGCTGCGAGGAGACCCCGGCGTAATATTCGAGGATATTACAAAAACCCCGGACTTCATCAACGGCCTCGCGAAGTGGTTTTCCCTGTTCCATTGTAAGAAGCCGGCCGAGTTCCTTATGCTTGTCTCTGACTCTCGAAGCTGCGTGGAAAAGCAGGATCCCCCGCTCACGCCCGGTTTTCTCTGACCATTTGAGGAATGCGGATTCTGCAGATTCCACTGCCACCCTTACATCTTCAGAAATTCCATCCGGGACCCTGTCGATAACCTCACCTGTCGCCGGATTTACAACATCCCGCCATTCAGCGCTGGCTGAAGGGACTTCCGCTCCATTTATTCGCATGTGCATTTCAGAAACACCCAGGTGTCGATGGTAATCAATGTGTAATTACCTGATGAAATACTAATCCAACAGACGGTTAGTGCTCAAATGAATTCTTTACCGGTTATATCAAAAATAAAAGGGTACCTGGTCGTTGTAAATTCAATCAATACCGTTCAGGACCACCCCGAGGGGGGATATGTTTTCCTTCAATTCCCGGCATACCTGTGATACTGCGACTATTCCCTGCCTGTAACCTGAGGAAATTGCAGTAATGTAAATCTCATCAGGACCTGGTGGGATCAACCGGTTCCTTACCGCTACCGATGTGAGGACACGTGTTCCGGCGATGTTCCGCCACCTGTCGATATTCCTGGTTATTGTAACAAGTTTTTCATACGCTCCGTCACTAAACCCGCCCGGGAAACTGATTCCAGCGGTTAATGATACAATAACACCATCATTTTCGCTTATTATACCGGGATTTTTTTCTGATCTTCCGGATCCTGATTTAGTCCCCTGGCAGGTTTTGTAATCTTTAGGACATTGCAAACATTCCGGGGGGACTGAATTATTTTCCTTCCATTCCACCCTTATCTTCTTTTCCTGGCCGGATTTAGTCTGGATCTCCGGGAAAATCTGGATTTCACGAATTACCTGTTCTACAGAGGGATCAGTCATCATTGCATCCGTGACCGGAAGATCCCCGAATACAATACCGGGAATTTCGATTGATTTGAAACCCTCAATAATTGCGAAGTCCATACCGAGATCTGCCAGCCGATAGAGGGCATGAAGCAGGTCCGGGTCACAGAGCAGGATAACAGATTTTTCATTATCAATTCCTTCGGAACAATTCACTCCTGATTCAAAGAACAGGGTAGTATCCTTTCCTTCCGGAATCTCGTACATGTGGTGCCCGAGATGCTTGATCGTCGCAACAGTTCCCAGTTTTCGCAATTCAACAACCAGCCGGGTAATGAATGTTGTTTTACCTGAACCGGAATGTCCGACGATATGAAGCACTTTCAATCAGGATCCGCTCCTAATTTTTCCTTTACTAATAATACACCCGGGAAGTAAAAAACCTCGTTGGTTGGCCCACAGGGGCATGAATCATCCGGTTTCGTATGGTCCAAAAAAATGATAACAGTGTATACACCCACCAGGCAGGGTTAACAAATAATCGCCGTTGAATTTTCCTCTTCTTACCCCACAGACTGAAATTTCAATTAGTAGATAACTAGTTTACATTAACAAAATATTAAATGAAAATATTCATATCACGCCATCCTATAATTTTTATTATCGTACTATGACCAGAAATTCACACTATTTACTCCTCGTTGCACTGATGGTGTTGCTCGTTGCAGCCGCAGGCTTTGCCGGTTGCACCGGTACCACACCCACAACCCAGCAGACAACCCCTGTTGCAACTGTGATTACAACCACCCCACCAGGAAGTACACCTGTCGCTACACCTGTTGTTACCGCGGTAGCAACCCCTGTTAAACAGGCAGGCCCACCACAGACCCTGTTGGTTGCCACGACAACAAGCCTCTACGATACCGGGCTCCTCGATTATCTTCAGCCGATGTTTGAAAAGCAGACCGGCGACAAACTGAAGATCACATCTCAGGGGACCGGAAAGGCCATAGAACTCGCAAAACGTGGTGATGTAGATATCCTGCTCGTACATGACCCTGCGAGCGAAATGGCGTTCATGGAGAACGGTACCGGGCTGAACCGCCGGACCTTTGCCGACAATTACTTCATTATCGTAGGACCTTCATCAGACCCCGCGGGTATCAAAGGTCTGACCCCCGAAGCGGCGTTCGCTAAAATCAGGGCTGCCGGGAAGAATAATACCGCGGGNGTTTCATTCGTCTCCAGAGGTGACGGGTCCGGTACTCATTCCGCAGAAAAGAGGATCTGGGCAAATGATAAGTTAACCTATGCAAAGGATGTCCAGAACTCAGGAAAATGGTACATAGAAGCAGGCAAAGGCATGGGAGAGACACTCCAGATGGCCAGCGAGAAAGGAGCTTACACCATTACGGACGAAGGGACCTACCTCGCCTACAAGGGAAAACTTAAACTTGACCCGATTGTTACACAGGGCGATTCACTCCTGAATGTCTACAGCGTTATGACCGTATACAATCCGAAACAGCCGGTTGAAAAGATCAACGCTGCAAATGACTTCGTCAATTTCCTGATTGCACCTGATACCCAGGCAGCAATTGCCGCGTACGGGAAGGATAAGTACAACAAGAGCCTCTTTACCCCGATAACCGCTGGAGTGCCCAAAGGTATCCCCGCAGGTATCCCGGTTGATTATACGACTCGGGCAGTTGCAACAAAACCGCTGATTGTCTTTGCTGATAAGGGACTCTCGCCTGCCTTCGTAAAACTTGCCAACCTCTATGTGGTAAAATACCCGGACACCGATGTACAGGTCTATTTCGGTCCAAGCAGCACCATGGTAACCAAGATCACGAAGAATGGGGAGGTAGCTGACGCCATAGCAATCGCTGATCCGACTGTTATTGAAACGCAGTTGTACCCGAAATACACGGAATATTATGTAAAATTTGCAAGTGCGACCAATACGACGACAGGCGTAAAAACTGAGTATGGTATTACCGGCCTGTCCGTTGCAGTGAACCCGGAGGGTGCGATCCGGTGGACCCAGTTACTCCTCGGCGATGGTGGCCAGGCAATCCTCAAGGATAACGGACTAACACCAATCAACCCACCATCAGGACGTGGAAATGTTCCCTATTCCCTGATGCCGCCCGTTCAAAAGGGCTGATTAATTAATCTCTTTTTTCATTTACCTGTCATTTGCACAGGCGTTTGATATAATACCCTGGATTTGGTTTTACGTTCCAGAAAGGCCCTTATCCCGGCGGCTTCAGACCTGACAATGGTCACGATGCTAGGTATATAAGGTTTAAAAGGGAACTTTTAAAGCAAGATAGAATTCTTCCGGGAAAGGAGGTGAAGTGGCCCATGGAAATCCCTGAAACTATTATGACAATGGCAGAACTGACCCTGGATAACTCAGTAAAGAATGGGTCCAGTTTTTGTGTAACGCTTAAACGGGGTGGGGTGACCGATAAAATTGTCAACCAGTCCCCGAAACAATACTTAAAAGCGGTCACTGATGCATCGGTAGCCTGGGTTGACTTCACCACGAAGGAGCTGGAACAGGAGATAGAGGTTATCGGCCCGGCAATGGGATTCCAGAAAGTTGACTACCCTAAAATTTTTTCAGGTTTTTATTCATCATACGAGGACTATGATGATGAACTCGGCATCATGCTCCCTGCAGTTGCCATGACGGATGAAGACATTATGGTCCGTCCGATTATTATCCTGATCAAAGGGAATATTATTGTCACGGTGCACAACGAAGACATCAACAGGCTCCTCCGGTTCTCCCGGTATGCCCAGCCGTTCCTGAAGAAACTGAATGCTGATAATACCCCGGATAGTATCACGCTTGTCCTTGAACGCATTATTGATGAAAATAATGACCGGAATTTCGAATTCCTCCGGGGGATCGAGGCCCACGGGGACAGCATCAGCAAGGCTTTAATCGAGGAAAAGATGGGCAGGCAACAGATAGCCCGTGATATTTACAATATGAAGCATATCCTGATCAATTACCTGAATGTTTTATGGGCGACGAAGGACGTTACAGAATCGCTCCGTTACGGTGATTCGGACCTCATCACCGACGATGAACACCTCCTGGGAAGGATCGGAATACTGTCGAATAATATCGACCGGCATATCGAACTTTCCGAACAGATGTCAACAGTCCTGGCATCGGGCCTTGAAGTGATGCAGAGTATCTACAATAACCAGTTGCAGAACCTGAACAACCGGTTTGCCCTGGTCACGGCCTACCTGACGGTCCTCGGCACGGCATTCCTTGTTCCGAACACGATCGCAACGATCGCCGGCAGCGGGGTTATGGGAGGTACCATGGGGGAACAGTGGTGGTATGTACCGCTTCTTGCTCTCTCTACAGTCGTGGCAACGGTTGTTTCGTTCCTCTGGGTGCTCCATGTCTGGAAACGCCGGAAAGACGACATGTAATATGGGAAAATCATTTTGAGAAGTAGAGTGGCGGATATTTGCCCGCGAATCAATTATTTCGTCATATAGGGGTGGGATAACAAGGTATCCCATCTATACCATAAAACCGACCCATTTACCTGTTAATTTTTAAATTTTGCTTGCCACCCTTTCACGAATTAGTGGATGGAGGCCCGGATACCGGTTGAGCATTTGCAGTGCAGTGACCGCCTCTTCATTTCCTTCTATTGCATAGTTACCGAGAAAATCCACGGCCTCTCGCTGACTATGATTAGTCATCGGTTCATCAAAGCCTTTTGCAATGATATACAGGTTGAATACATTTTCATCCTTGAAGATCACGGAGATCACCAAAACATAATATGTATTTATGTTAATAAATCTTTTTTGTTAACCAATATTTGTGTACTTTACGCTTCCATCGTATCGATCAGGGGTTGTTCCTGAAGATCAAAGGTCTTCGAGAACGAGGACCATTACACTTCATACCCCGGACCTCATAAGAAACTGTTCGCTTAACATTTTTATCTGGTTAAGTATTATATATAGGAAAGACCGGCCGTGACCAGATGGACAATAATATACCAACCCAAATATCCCAGGACCCATATTTTGACCATATTGATTGGATCAACGTCTGGAAAGAGAGGAAACTCCGGCAACTTGCTACACCACACTACAAGAACAGTGTCGATTTCTGGTCCGACAAAGAGAATGTAGAGCGCCTTTATTTGTACGATAAGAAAGGGAGAGCAACCCTTGTGATGGAACAGCTGGGTGGGATTAAGATCCATCCGGGTATAAAAGTCCTTGATATTGGTGCCGGGCCGGGCACTCTTGCAGTTCCTCTCGCCAGAAGAGGCTGTAAGGTCACAGCAGTCGAGCCTTCACCAACGATGGTGTCCGCCCTCAGGGATTACCAGGTTTCAGAACAGGTAGAAGACATCTTCATAATTGAGAAAAAGTGGGAGGATGTGACTGTTGAAGAGCTGGAGGGGCCGTTTGATATTGTCATTGCGTCATATTCGCTCTCAATGATTGACCTTGAGGAAGCCGTCCGAAAAATGGATTCCATGTGTTCAGGTACGGTCTACCTGTTCTGGTTCCTCAAGCCGTCTCCTTCCTCAGAAGTCCTCCACGATCTCTGGCCAAAAGTCCACGGAGTTCCGTATTATTTCGAACCGAAGGCAGACTGTCTGTTTCTGGCACTTCTCCAGATGGAGATTTATGCGAATTTTGAAGTTTTAAAATCTAAGCACCGTCATCGCTACCTGACAATCGGTGATGCAGTGGCGGATTTTCGCCGTCGCATGGACTGCACAGATGAACGCCAGGATAGAATAATCAGGGATTATCTGCGCACTAAATTAACCATGGTCGGAAGCGAGTTCCAGCTCAGGGGTTCATCATACGGGGCGAAGATCTGGTGGACAAAAAATCCATAATTAAAACATTAAACGATTGATTCCAGTTAGAGAATTTTCTCCAGCCAGTATTATTGGTGTCAACTTAGTTTGATAAACAATTTCGGAATTTATCAGAATATTCATTACTTTCCCGGGCAGATATCTGGTAACAGAATTGAGGGTTTTTATATCCCAGGTAATTACCGGGCAGGACATCCGGGTTTGGAGCAGTAATTTGTATGAATGATATTATTGAGGGTTTTACCCAGGCAATCCAGCTAATCGTCACCCTGAACCCCGAGGTGATGGAGATTGCCTTGAGGACACTCATGATATCCCTCACCGCAACACTCCTTGCATCGCTGGTCGCCATCCCCCTCGGGTGGTGGATCCATTTCCATGAGTTCTCAGGCAAACGCGCAGTCATTACTATTATACAGACCCTCTATGCAGTACCCACGGTGCTGGTAGGCCTGTTTGTATTCCTGCTGATCTCAAGCTCAGGCCCGCTCGGTATGCTCGGACTCCTCTTCACACCGGCAGGGATGATAATAGCCCAGATGCTCCTTATCATCCCGATGATGATCGGTCTTACCATCACCGCGTTTTCCGGTGTTGACAGAACCGTAGTGGACACTATCACATCGCTTGGTGCGACCGGGTACCAGTCCATGATCACGATCATTAAAGAGGTCAGGTTTGCGGTTTTTGCGGCAATCATCCTCGGTTTCGGACGTGCAATATCCGAAGTCGGAGCTGCGATGATGATAGGGGGTAATATCAGGGGATATACCCGTGTACTTACGACCAGCATCGCTCTGGAAACATCGATGGGTAACCTCCCGCTCTCAATTGCCCTTGGCCTGATCCTCCTTGCTATTGCCCTCGTTATCACGTTGATGTTAAACATCGTCCAGCAGAGGAGCAGGGCATGATTGAGATATCCGGACTGTTCAGGAAAGTAGACGACAAGGTACTGGTAAAAGATGTGAGTATCACCATTCCCGACGGGATGATATTTGGGATCATCGGCCCGAGCGGGTCCGGGAAGACCACGCTGATGAGGATGATCGACCTCCTGGATAACCCCACCCGTGGGACCATTGTAATCAACGGGACGATAGCAACCAGAGACAAGAAACAACAGCTTGAGCTCAGGCGTAAGATGGGAATGGTCTTCCAGAAACCGATCGTCCTTTCAACCACGGTTTTTGAAAATGTATCGTATGGACTGCGGTTCCGGGGAGTGAAAGGGGAAGAGCTGAAGTCAAGAGTACTTGAAGCGATCGATCTCGTCGGCCTGTCAGGATACGATGAGCGTTATGCCCCTACACTTTCCGGGGGTGAGATGCAACGGGTTGCCATAGCCCGCTCAATGGTCACCCGCCCGGAGGTGCTTCTCCTTGACGAACCGACCGCAAATTTAGACCCTGCCTCTACAGAAAAAATCGAGGAGCTCATCCGGGCGATCAATTCACGGTTTGGGACAACCATCATCATCTCGACTCACGACCTCGACCAGGGTCAGCGTATAGCCCAACGGATTGCCGTCGTAATCGGGGGAATGGTCACCCAGGCAGGTACCCCCGAAGAGGTCTTTCATAAACCGCTGAATAGCGAGATTGCGATGTTTGTAGGGGTCGAAAATACTATTGGGGGAACGGTAACGAAATCCGAGCAGGGTCTGGCAACAATTTCTGTACAGGGAAAAGAAGTTGAGGCAGTGTCAACAGAAGAAATTGGGGGCAGGGTGTTTTTTAGTATACATCCCGATGATATTACACTTCACAGTGGAATTAGAGTGGAAAAAAATACAACTACTGCCAGAAACTGTATCGTCGGGACGGTAAGTGGAATTACCCAGAGCGGGCCGTTTGTCCTTGTTACCCTGGACTGCGGGTTTCCACTAAAAGTGATCGTCACCCGGCGATCGGTTGAGGACCTTGGAATCCTGCCCGGGAAGGAGATGCAGGCCTGTTTCAAGGCGTCAGCCGTGCATGTAATGAAAAGTTGATCCACCTTCTATTTTTCCCTGGATATCCGGGACTTCGAGGATCCCGTACCAATCATATCCTATTAATGGGCCAGGCAACGAAGATTATCCAGTATGCGGTGTATCACGCTCGCGAGCGGCAGCAAGGGTAATTGTACATACATCGAAGGTGACAGCGGCGCCATTCTCATCGATGCAGGGCTGTCAATCAAGGAGACCCTGCGGAGGCTTAACGAAGCAGGCGGGCAACAGGGCCTGATCAGGGCGATCTTTGTCACCCATGAGCATGGGGACCATATGAAGGGGCTTGCTCCGCTGGCGAGGAGGCTGCATGTCCCGGTATATGCAACGGAAGGGACGCTCTATGAGCACCTTACGAGAAAAATTCCGGAAAGAAACCCGGTATGCTATACGGCACTCCGTTACCATGAACCGTTCGAGCTGGACGAATTTACAATCGAGCTCTTTCCCACGTCCCACGATGCACGGGAGCCGTGTGGTTACCTGGTCACTTCCGGGGATGCAACACTGGGGTTCTGCACGGACACCGGGACTGTCACGGCCAGGATAAAGGCATCCCTGATGCGTTCGGATGCAATTATCCTCGAAAGTAATCACTGCCCTGAAATGCTCCGGACCGGGCCGTACCCGGAAATGCTGAAGCGGAGGATCAAGTCAAAAAACGGCCACCTTTCGAATGCTGATGCAAAAGATTTTATCCAGGAGTTTGGAAAGGACATGACCCATATACGCCTTGCGCACCTGAGCGAAGTGAATAATACACCTGATATTGCCTTGAAAAGTGCAACGTCCGCCCTCGGACTGTTCAGCAACGATACCAGGCTGACCGTTGCATCAGAGATCGGCCCCACCCCCTGCTGGTCAGAAGAAATAACACTCTGATTCTCAAGCTGACGTTTAAAAAAGATGGCTGAGGATTCTATATTGTTAGTCTGTTTTCATTTTCAGGATTTTCATGCAATAGAGGTCAAGAGAGTCAAGGAGTGCCTTCCTTGCGGCCTTTGCCCGTTTTTCAACATCTGAAAAGGCATCATCGGTCGCGTACTCGATCAGGATGAGGTAATGGCTTTTCGAAAGGACCCGGTTCCTGATCTCTTCAAGGCATGCATAGGTCTCGGTCTTTTTCCCTGCCACAAGTTCAAATTCAAAGTCCAGGAGTGCGAGCACATTTGAAGGCATCTTCTTTGATACGGCCATCTTGCGGAAACT
>JGI20214J51088_10002350_pt1 | contig 12625 bp, 12 predicted proteins | sample WetSurMetagenome_FD_51088 | JGI IMG/M metagenome (IMG submission 51088)
GAAAGAAAGGTCGGTATGCGCGGCGACGCACGCAGGGCGATCGGCGTTTTCGATTCGGGGATCGGCGGGCTCACGGTCGTGCACGAGCTCACCATGCGTCTTCCCAACGAGGAGATCGTGTACCTCGGAGACACGGCGCGACTGCCGTACGGAACGAAGAGCCCCGAGACGGTGCTCCGGTTCCTGCGCGAGAACCTCGAGTTTCTCAAGCGCAAGAACGTCAAGATGATCGTCGTCGCGTGCAACACGGCCTCCTCCGTCGCGCTCCCGAAGCTCCTCGAGGAGGAGCGCATGCCGCTCGTCGGCGTGCTTCTCCCCGGCGCCCGCGCCGCGGCCCGGGCGACGCGCACGAAGCGCGTCGGCGTCATCGGCACGACGGCGACGATCCGCTCCGGCGGGTACGAGGACGCCCTCTACGCGCTCGATCCCGCGATCAAGATATGGTCGCGCGCCTGCCCGCTCTTCGTCCCCCTCGTCGAGGAGGGATGGCACGAGGACGAGATCACCGTTCTCACGGCGCGGCGGTACCTCGATTCCCTCGATGGATTCGACGCCGACACGCTCGTCCTCGGATGCACGCACTATCCGCTCATCAAGAACGTCATATCGAAGGTCGTCGGCGAAAAGGTGACCCTCGTCGATTCGGCGCACGAGACCGCAGCCGAGGTCGAGCGTGTTCTCGCGGCCAACGACCTCCGGAGCGATCGCGATCGTCCCGGGAGCATCACGGTATACGTGACCGACATTCCGTACCTCTTCAAGGAGGTCGGCGAGCGCTTTCTCCGGAGAGAGATGGAACGCGTCGAACGGATCGATCTCGAGACGATCCTCGTGAACGGGAGCGACGCATGAGCCTCCAAATCGTGCTCGCGACGAGGAACCGCGGCAAGATCCGGGAGATCCGGACGATTCTCGCCGGTCTCGACGTCGAGCTTCTCGATTCGCTCGATTTTCCTCCCTTCGCGGAGCCGGCCGAGGAGGGGGAGACCTTTCTCGAGAACGCCCTCGCGAAGGCGAAGGCGGTGCACCGCGCGACGGGGTGCCCCTCCCTCGCGGACGATTCGGGGCTCGAGGTCGACGCGCTCGGCGGCTTCCCCGGCGTGCGCTCCGCGCGCTACGGCGGCCCGGGGCTCGACGACGGCGGACGGTGCGCGAAGCTGCTCGAGGAGCTCGCCGGCGTTCGCGACGAGGACCGGGGCGCACGGTTCCGTTGCGCCGCGGTGCTCTATCCGGCCCCCGGCGCGGCGCGGAAAGGTCTCGCCGCGGAAGGCTTTCTCTACGGCCGGATCGCGGGTTCCCCGCGGGGGAGCTGCGGTTTCGGCTACGATCCGGTGTTCCTCGTGCCCGAACGGGGGATGACCCTCGCCGAGATGGATCCCGGCGAAAAGAACGCGATGAGCCACCGGTACCGCGCGTTCGTCGAGATGAAACACATGCTCATCCGCGACTGCGGCGTCGCCGCGACAGGCTGAATCCGAGGAGGAATCGCATTGCTTGAGCTCATCGGCATCACGAAACGGTACGACGGCGTGACCGCCGTCGACTCGCTCTCCCTGCTCGTCGAGCCCGGCGGCATCTTCGGGCTCCTCGGCCCGAACGGCGCGGGGAAGACGACGACGATCAGGATGATCATGGGGGTCATCGAGCCCGACGAGGGGGAGGTGCGCGTCTTCGGAGAGCCGTTCAACGAGCGCATCAAGGACTCGATCGGCTACCTTCCGGAGGAGCGCGGGCTGTACCGGAAGATGAAGGTTCTCGATCACCTCGTCTTTCTCGGCGAGATCAAGGGAGTGCCGGCGAAGGTCGCGCGCGCGCGGGGGAGAAAGTGGCTCGAGCGCCTCGATCTCGGCGGCTGGGCCGACAAAACGATCGAATCGCTCTCCAAGGGGATGCAGCAGAAGGTCCAGTTCATCTCGACGGTGCTCCACGAACCGAAGCTCGTCCTCCTCGACGAGCCCTTCACGGGGCTCGATCCGATCAACACGGAGAGCTTCAAGGAGATCATCGAGGAGCTGCAGCACGACGGGCGAGCGGTCGTGCTCTCGACGCACGTCATGGAGCAGGTGGAGAAGCTCTGCAAGCGGATCTGCCTCATCAACAAGGGCAGGAAGATCCTCGAGGGTCCGCTCGCCGACATCAAGATGCAGTTCGGCCGAAACGTCGTCACGCTCCGGTTCTCGGGCGACCCCGCGTACCTCGAGCGGCACCCCGGCGTCGAGCGCGTCGGCACCTTCGGCCAGGAGCTCACCGTGACCCTCGCGGCGGGCACCGACACGAACCTGTTTCTCCGCCACGCCCTCGAAGGCGGGAAGGTCGAAAAATTCGAGATCGGGGAGATTTCGCTCCACGACATCTTCATCGCGAAGGTGAAGTCGGAAGGGGGCGAAGCGAAAGATGAAGCTGCTCAAGGTCGCTAAGCGGGAATACCTCGACCGGGTGCGAAAGAAGAGCTTCCTCATCGCGACGATTCTCGGTCCGGTCCTCATGGCCGGATGGATTCTCGTGCCCGGACTCCTCATGAAGAACGCGCCCGAAGGCCGCGCGGCCCTGGCGGTCGTCGACCTCACCGGAGCGCTCTACGCCGGTTTCGAGGCGTCGCTCGACGACACCCTCCCCGACGGTTCGAAGATGTTCGTCCTGCGGAACGCGCCCGCGACGGCGGAGGGGCTCGACGGCGCGAAAAAGGAGCTCAGCGCCGAGGTCGAAGCGGGCGCGATCGAAGGCTATATCGTCTTCCCGCCGGACATGGTCGAAAAGGGAACGGCGACCTATTTCGGCAAGAAGGTGAGCAACATCCGGACCCTCGAGCGCATCGAGAACGCGATCAACGAGACGGTAGTCGCCAAGCGCCTCTCCGTGCAGGGCCTCGAGTATGCCAAGGTCACCGAGATGCTCAAGCGCGTGAAGGTCGAGACGGTGCAGGTGCTCAAGGGAGGGGAGAAGGCGGGCGGATTCGAGCAGACGTTCATGACGAGCTTCGTCTTCATCATGATCCTCTACATGACGATTCTCCTGTGGGGGATCGCGGTTCAGCGGAGCATCATCGAGGAGAAGAACAACCGGGTCATCGAGGTGCTTCTCTCGTCGCTGAAGCCGTTCGATCTCATGGCGGGGAAGATCGCCGGGGTCGGAGCGGTGGGGCTCACCCAGTACGCGATATGGGGGATCTTCGCCGTCGGAATATCCTCCTATGCGCTGGCCTCGGGGCAGTTCGCCCAGTTCGTGAGCTTCGAGCCGGTCACGATCGCGTTCTTCGTGCTCTTCTTCGTGCTCGGCTTTCTCTTCTACTCGACGATGTTCGCGGGCATCGGCGCCATCTGCAACACCGATCAGGAGGCGCAGCAGCTCCAGACGCCCATTTCCATGTGCCTCATGGTCACGTTTCTGATACCGCTCGCCGTCATGCAGAATCCGGACGGGACGTTCTCGACGGTTCTCTCGCTGATCCCGTTCTTCGCGCCGATTCTCATGTTCATGAGGATCAATATCCTCATGCCGCCCGCCTGGCAGATCGCCCTCTCGGTCGCGATCATGCTGGCGAGCATCTACATCGCGGGCGTTCTCTCGGCGAAGATATTCCGCGTCGGGATTCTGATGTACGGGAAACGCCCCGACCTGCGAGAAGTCTTCAAATGGCTCAAGAGGGCGTGAGCGCGTCGCGCCGGCTTCGCGCGCGATAAAAAAACCCCCGTCTCCTCGAGGAGGCGGGGGTTTTCTCTCTCTCGCGAAATCGAATCTCTACATCTTGATCAGGCTGTAGTTCACGCGAACGGCGAAGTACGAGAACATATCCTCGGCGCCCGAGTCGAAGAAGTTGTATTCGAACTCGGCCCCGAGACCCTGACGGCCGAAGATCCACCAGTCGAAACCGACTCCGATCGAGCCGCCGGGCCGGATATCGGCCTTGGATATCCCGCCGATTGCATCCGTGCCGAGATGAGGAATCGTCTGATAGGCGCCGCCGGCCACAATCGCGTGGAGCTGCATCGCGGGGGCGATGGTGAAGTAGTACTTCGCCTTGGCCAGAAGGGGCACGATCGCGAACCGCGCGTAGATGCCCTCGTTCTTCTGGAACGACGCGATGTCGTAACCGACCGCGACACCGGCGGAAAGGCTGTTGGTGAACATCTTCCCGACCGAAAGGTCGAGCCCGAGCATGCCCCTCTGGGCCTTGGTCACCGTGGCCTGGGTGAAGGCCGCCCCGAAATCGGCGACGTACTGCTTCTTCGCCGCCTGCCCCAGAGCCGTACCCGAATAGACGGCGCAGCACAGAAGGAGCGCGCCCGCGATCGAGAAGGTCTTAAACGTTTTCAATTCCATCCTCCGCCGAATTTGTCTCAACGGTCCTCTGCACCGAACACACGTTCTATCATCAACGGGGCGGACCCCGTCAATCGCGATCCCTCATCGCGCGGCCGCCGTTGGCGGCGGCGTATACACGAAGGTCGTATCCCATGCGATCTCGATGACCTGACCGGTTTCGATGGGAATGTCGGACACGATGTCGATAAGCTCGTCCGGGTCGAAGGTGACTTTGAGATCCCAGCAACCCGCGCCGAGCTGGATCGTTCGCGTGGAACCGGGAGGGATGATTCTCCCTGCCTCGAGAAGATTCGATCCCCACGCGAGGCTGTCGCACGCTCTTGTCGCGACCGCGGTTACCGTGCGCAAATGTATGTTCGTGAAGATCAGGGCGCCCGTATCGTCGGCTATCTGGAACGTCGTCGTCTCTCCGCTCTTGATCGTCACTTCCTCGCTGAAGGGGCGCTTCGTCGTCGCGGATCCCTCGACCACGACCGGGACGTGGTCGGGGCCGATGACGGCGAGGCTCTTGCCGATGTAAACGGTCGCTTCGTAGGAATGCGACGGGTCGATCGTCACTTGGGTGCCGTCGACGAATCCATTGAACTCCGTCGATGCGCTATTGTGTATGACCAGAGTCCCCTCCTGCGAGCAGCCCGAAAGGCCCGCCGCACATATGGCCAGAACGATCAACGCCCGGATACTGAACTTGGTCATGATTCCTCCTTTGGACCGTTTTTCCTTACAATAATACGTAAGATATCACTGCGGGGGGCCGATGTCAAATTCGCATTTTCTTGTGTTTAACTCAGTGTTTCGGCTACAGTAAGGGTGTCGGGGCGAGGGTGTCCGGACGAAGGTGAACGGAGGCGGCTCGAGCGATGCGCATCCTCATGGTTCAGACCTTTTATTATTACCGGGGCGGCGATTCCACCTATATGCTCTCCCTTTCGAAGCTGCTCGAGGAGAAGGGGCACGAGGTCGTTCCGTTCGCGATGGAGAATCCCCGGAACCTCCCCTCCCCCTACGCGCGTTTCTTCGTGAGCGAGATCGATTTTCCCGAGCTCATGCGCGCGCGCTCGCCGGGGGCCGCGTGGAGAGTCGCGACGAGGAGCGTCTACAACGGCGAGGCGCGGCGGAAGATCGCCGCGCTCGTCGACGAGGTCAGGCCCGACGTGGCGCATTTCCACAACATCCACGCGCATCTCACGGCGTCGATCGTCGCGCCGCTCCGCGCGCGCGGCGTGCCGATCGTGTGGACGCTGCACGATTACCGGCTCGTCTGCCCCAATACGTCGCTCCTCAGCAGGGGGGAGATCTGCGAGCGCTGCATCCCGAACCGCTTCTACCAGGCGATCCTGCAGCGGTGCAAGAAGGGGAGCCTCGCGGCGAGCGGCGTGGCGATGCTCACGACGCTCTACGATCGCGTGGAGCGTCTGCCCTCTCGGATCGACCGCTTCATCGCGCCGAGCGGGTTTTTGAAATCGAAGCTCGTCGAGGGCGGGTTCGATCCGGCCCGGATCGCTTGCGTGCCGAATTTCGCGGACCTCGACGGTTTCGCGGGACTTCCCGAGAAGGACTACTTCTGCTACGTCGGCAGGCTCTCGCACGAGAAGGGGCTCGACGTTCTCGTCCGGGCGGCGGCCTCTCTCGACGCGGGGCGCCTCCTCGTCGTCGGGGACGGTCCCGAGGCGGACAATCTCAAGGCGCTCGCGCGCTCGCTCGGCGCGAACCGCGTCGAGTTCGCCGGGTACCGGAGCGGCGACGAGCTGAGAAGGATCCTCGCCGGGTCGCAGTTCGTCGTCCTTCCCTCGCGCTGGTACGAAAATCTCCCGTACACCGTGATGGAGGCGTTCGCGTCGTCGAAGGGGGTCGTCGCCTCGCGGATCGGCGGCATTCCCGAGATGGTGGACGACGGCGAGAACGGGCTCCTCGTTCCCGCGGGGGACGTCGACGCCCTCGCCGCCGCGTTGCGGCGGATGCTCGGCGACCGCAGCGCCCGCGAGGAGATGGGACGGCGCGGGCGCGAGAAGGCCGAGCGGTGTTACGGGCGCGAGAAGCATTACGAAGAAATCGAGAGAATCTATCGCGAAGCGATCGCCGGGAAGCGCGCTTGAAGCGGCGCGCGTTTGCCGGTATATTCGGCATGTTCCCCGCGGACGGCAATACGGAACGCGAATGTGTCGGGGCGTAGCGCAGTCCGGTTAGCGCGCCTGCCTTGGGCGCAGGAGGTCGCTGGTTCGAATCCAGTCGCCCCGACCATCTTTTTCGGCGGGAGGTACGGCGAATGATGAAGAAGACCGATCGCGCGGCGTCGGTTTTCGCGGACGGTTTCAACTGCGCGCAGGCGGTGTTCTCGACTGCCGCGCCCGGCCTCGGGCTGGACGAGGGGATCGCGGCGAGGATCGCGACCTCCTTCGGAGGCGGGATGGCGCGCATGGGAGGGACGTGCGGCGTCGTGACGGGCGCGTTCATGGCTATCGGGCTCGCGCGCGGCAACGACCGCCCCGCGGACAAGGAAACGAAGGAGAAGACGTACGTGGTCGCCCTCGAGTTCGTGAAGCGCTTCATGGAGAGGCACGGCTCGATCGCGTGCCGCGACCTCCTCGGCTGCGACATCGGCACGCACGAGGGGCACGAGCGCGCGAAACAGCTGGGTCTGTTCGACACGGTGTGCTCGAAGCTCGTGAAGGATTCGGTGGCGATGCTGGAAGACCTGCTCGCCAAATGAAGGGAGGCTCTCGATCATGCCATCGTTCTGCACGCCCGGGTCGGTGACGACGATGATCCTCGTGGGAGCCGCCGGCGGCTCCGTGAGGGCGCTCGTCGGCATTCTCAAATACATGGAGCGGAACAAGCGCCGGGAGAAGCTGCGCGTCGGGTATCTGCTGTTCTCCGTCTTCGTCTCGGCGGCGATCGGCGGCTTCGCCGGGGCGCTCTGCGAGGGCAACTGGAAGATCGCCGGGCTCGCGGGATACGCGGGAACGGACTTCATCGAGAGCCTGTACAAGATCAAGAGGAGCCAGGGGCTCGAGACCTGAACGGCCGCGGCTCTCCGGGGGCCGCCTCGCGCGGAGCGCGGCCGCGTCGAACGACGCCAAGGAGGTCACTTTCGTGAGAACGCTTATCGCCCTCTCGGCCGTCTTCGTCATGCTCCTTTCGGCGGCGGCCGGCGCGGCCGAGTGGTACGAAAGAATAGCGGTCGGAGGGGACTTCCGTTTCCGCGGCGAAGGGATATGGCAGGAGAACAGCGACGTGGACTCGCGCACGCGCATCCGCGCGCGCCTTCGCGTCACGGGAGAGGCGAGCGAGAGCTGGCGCGTGTGTCTGGGTCTCGCCACGGGAACGGACGATCCCGTTTCGACCAACACGACGCTCACCGGCGGCTACTCGCGGAAGGGGATCATGCTCGATCTCGCTTTCCTCGATTTTCACCCGAAGGCCCTCGCGGGGCTCGATCTCATCGCGGGGAAGATGGGTCTTCCCTTCGAGGTCGCGGAAGAGACGGAGCTCCAGTGGGACAACGATCTCTCGCCGGAAGGCCTCGCGATCAGATACCGTCGCGGGGCGGGCCCGCGAGCCGAGCTCTTCCTGAACGGCGCCCTCTTCGATATCAGGGACACCGATCCGGACGATCTCGGCGAGGCGTGGATGGCCGGAGGCCAGGCGGGGATCGACGCGAAGCTTCCGCGCGGGGTCGGCCTCACGATCGGCGCGGGCTATTTCAACTACGAGGGAGCGATCGGGAGATACGGCTTCTATCGGCCGAACGAATTCTACGGCAATTCGTCCAGGCTCTGGCAGCGGACGCTGGAGACCGGAGGGTATTCCTACTCCTACCGCGGGTACGAGCGCGATTTCAACATCGTGGAGGCGCTGGCCGTCGTCGATCTCGGGCTGGGGAAATGGGCCGATGTCGCGCTCTTCGGAACGTACGAGAATAACGTCAGGGCGGACGACCGGAACGTCGGCTGGCTCGCGGGAGGTTCGGCGAGCCGGGGGAAGGACCGGGGCGCGCTGAAGGTCCGCGCGAGCTACCGGCACCTCGAGTCCGACGCCGTGGTCGGCGCCTTCAGCGACTCCGATTTCATCGGCGGCGGGACCGACGGCGAGGGATGGGAGCTCGGTTTCACGTGCGGGGCCGCCAAGGGAGTCGACCTGAGCGCGACGTGGTTCCTGAACGTGAAGAACATCGAGGCCGCGAGCTACGAAACCGATTACCAGCGGCTGCAGGTGGACGTTCGGGCGAGGTTCTGAGGGGGCGCTTCCAGGGCGGCACGGCCGCCGGAACGCATCGTGCAAACCGAAAATTCGCATTTCCCTGACACGCGCTTCATATTTCGATGCTACCTTTGGGGAGAAATGAGATAGGCTTTCGGGGGAAACGAGGGCGGCCATGGCAACCGAACACATACTCGTCGTCGACGATGAAGAGGATATCCTCGAGCTCGTGAGCTATAACCTCACGAAGGCGGGATACCGCGTGACGAGCGTCACTTCGGGGGAAGACGCCATCAAGTCGGCGCGGGCGAAGCTGCCCGACCTCGTTCTCCTCGATCTCATGCTGCCCGGCGTCGACGGGCTCGAGGTCTGCAACACGCTCAAGCGCGATCATCGCACGGCGAATATTCCCGTCGTCATGCTCACGGCGCGAGGAGAAGAGGCCGATATCGTCTCCGGCCTCGAGCTCGGGGCTGACGATTACATTACGAAGCCGTTCAGCCCGCGCGTTCTGCTCGCCCGGATCAAGGCGGTGCTTCGGAGAAAGATGAAAGCCCCCATCGAGGAGCAGGCCGTCATCAAGCTCAAGGATCTCGTCGTGCATCCCGGGCGCCATGAGGTCACCGTGAGAAGCAAACGGGTCGACCTCACCTCGACCGAGTTCAGGATTCTCCATCTTCTCGCGCGCCGACCCGGATGGGTTTTCACGAGACAGCAGATCATCGACGCGGCGCGGGGCGAGGACTATGCGGTGACCGATCGCTCCGTCGACGTGCATATCTCGGGCCTTCGAAAGAAGCTCGGCCCCCTCGGGGAACAGGTCGAAACCGTGCATGGCGTCGGGTACCGGTTCAAGGAGCACTAAGTGGCTCGGAAACGTCTGCTCTCGCAGTTCTATCCCTTTCATGTCGTCATGCTCGTGCTTTCGCTCGCGGCTGCGACCTGGTACGCCTCGCACGTCGCGCAGCGGCTCTACTTCAGGAGCACCGAAGAGAGTCTCCTCGCGCGGGCCNGCCTCGCCGAGCTCGAGCTTGCCGACGCTGCGCGGGACACCGGCGGNGGGGCGGTCGATTCGCTCTGCAAGACGCTCGGAANGGCCGCGCGAGCCCGCATCACGGTGGTGCTCGCTTCGGGCAANGTCATCGGGGATTCGGACGCCGATCCCCGGAGCATGCCCAATCACAGCGATCGTTCCGAGATCGCGCGGGCCCTCGCGGGAGAGGTCGGCTCGTCGGTGCGNTTCAGCGATACGGAGAAAACGAAAATGATGTACGTCGCCGTTCCGCTGAGAGNCGACGGCGGCGTCATCGGAGCCATTCGCGCGTCCGTTCCCCTGAGCATGNTCGACGAGAGCCTNCGAGGCATGTATCTCAGAATGTTCCTCGGGCTCGTCGCGGTCGCTCTCGTCGCGGGCGTGGTGAGTTACCGCATGACGCGCAGGATCAGNCGCCCCCTCAGAGACCTCCGGGAGGGAGTCGAACGTTTCGAAGCGGAAGGCCTGAGCTATCGAATCCCCGTCTCCCGGCTCGAGGAGATCGGCAGCATCGCGTCGCTGATGAACGAGATGGCCGAGCGCCTCGACGAGCGCATCCGCGCCGAGGTGCGGCAGATCAACGAGCAGGAGGCCGTATTCTCGAGCATGGTGGAGGGGCTCATCGTCGTCGATCCGGCAGAGCGGGTGACGAGNATCAACCGTTCGGCCGCCCGGTTCCTCGGCGTCGCGCCCGAAGCGGCCCTCGGAAAAAGCATTCAGGAGATCGTGAGGAGCCCGTATCTGCTGGAGTTCGTCACGCGGGCGCTCTCGACGGCGGATCCGGTCGAAGGGGATATCGCGATCCGCGGCGAGCAGGGGGAACGGTTTCTGCAAGCGCATGGCGCGCTTCTCCTCGACGGCGACGGCAAGAAGATCGGCGCGGTGCTGGTGCTCAACGACGTGACGAGGCTCCAGCGTCTGGAGGGCGTCAGGCGCGATTTCGTGGCCAACGTATCGCATGAGCTCAAGACACCGATAACCTCGATCAAGGGTTTCGTCGAGACGCTGCGCGACGGCGCCATCCGGAAACCGGGCGACGCGGAGAAATTCCTCGAGATCGTGGCGAAGCAAGCCGATCGCTTGAACTCGATCATCGAGGATCTCCTGCTTCTGTCGCGCGTCGAGCAGGATGCGCGCGAGGAGAAAGTCGCGCTCGAGAGCGCCCGCTTGAAAGGCGTCATTCTCGAGGCGGTCCAGGTGTGCGAGCCGAAGGCGCACGCCAGGGATATCCGGATTTCGGTGAACTGCCCCGAAGGCATCGTCGTCCGAATCAACGCGGCGCTCCTCGAACAGGCAATCGTCAATCTCGTCGATAACGCGATCAAATACAGCGAGCCCGGATGTCCCGTGAGCGTCGATGCGGAGGAGCTGTCGAGCGAAGTCGTCATCCGCGTCGCCGATAAGGGCTGCGGGATCGAAGCGGAGCATCTCTCTCGGATATTCGAGCGCTTCTACAGGGTGGACAAGGCGCGCAGCAGAAAGCTCGGCGGCACCGGACTCGGCCTCTCGATCGTGAAGCACATCGTTCAGGCGCACGACGGCACGGTCACCGTCGAGAGCGCGCCCGGCGCGGGGACCACCTTCTCGATTCACCTGCCGAAAGGCGCCTGAAGGCCCTCCCGACCTTCATCATAAACTCATTTCCCCCTCACAAAAACCTCATGGGCATTCCACATACTTAGTGGCGAAAGTCGTTGCATCGAGGCATGGACATCATTCGTCAGAAGCAGTCAGTGGTTTCAGTCAGGGAGGTGCCAGAGTGAGAAGAATCGCGCTTTTCGCGGTTCTCGCCTGCTTGTTCGCGCCGGCGATCGCCGACGCGGCCGAGTGGTACGAGAAGCTCAAGCTGAAGGGGGACGTCCGCTTCCGCAACGAGCTCATTCAGCAGCAGGACAAGAAAGACGATTTCAGGTGGCGTCTGCGGGCGCGTCTCGCCGTCGAGGCGGAGATCGACGAGACGTGGAGCGCCGCGATCGGACTCTCGTCCGGCTCGCTCGATCCCATCTCCACGAATCAGACGCTCACGAGCGGGTTTTCGAGAAAATCGATTATGCTCGACCTAGCGTACGTCGATTTCCACCCGAAGCAGGTGTCGGGCCTGAATATGATCGGCGGAAAGATGAAGCAACCCTTCGAGACTGCCGACAAGACGCAGATGGTCTGGGACAACGACCTAACACCCGAGGGAATCGCCCTCAAGTACAAGCACAAGGCGGGGGATAAGGCCGACGTGTTCGTGAACGCGGCGGGCTTCTATATCACCGACAACAATCCGGACAACGAGCAGTGGATATCGGGCGGCCAGGCGGGATTCAACGTGAGGCCGTCGGAGAAAATGAGCATGACGGTGGGCGCGAGCTACTTCGATTACCACCGGGTCGAGGGGCAGCCGGGCATTTACAACCCGGAGAATTTCTACGGCAACAGCTCCGTGAAAACCGGCACCAAAGTCGTCACCGTGAAGGCCGGCAATACGGTCGTCGGAAAAGACACGGTAGATGTGTACGGCTATGCGGCCGATTTCAACGAGCTCGAGGTGCTCGGGGTCTTCGACGTCAGGGTCAACGACAAGGTCACGCTCAGGCTCGCGGGCGACTACGTGAATAACGGCGGCGCCGACAGTCTGAGCACGGCCTATCTCTTCGGCGGATCCCTCATGTACGGCAAGGACCAGGGCTCGATGAGGTTCTCGGCCAACTACCGGAAGATCGAAGCCGACGCGTTGATCGGCGCCTTTACGTACTCCGACTCCTGGGGCGGAGGCACGGACGGCAAGGGAATCGAGCTCGGATTCTCCTACGGCCTCGCGAAGGGAGCGAGCTTCGACGCGACGTACTTGATCGATACTAAGGGTGTCAAGGATGGCGACGCGGGAAGCGATTACAAGCGAGCCCAGGTGGATTTTCAGGTCAAGTTCTAGGAGAGCGAGGAATATCCTAACGGAATTCTCACATAGCGCTCACAAGAAGCTCATGCGGGCCGAGTATCTTGGAACACGGGAAGAGACGAACAAGGAGGATACGATGAACCGGTTCAGAAATGGTCTCATGACGATAGTGCTCGCGGCGG
>JGI20214J51088_10002352_pt1 | contig 12616 bp, 9 predicted proteins | sample WetSurMetagenome_FD_51088 | JGI IMG/M metagenome (IMG submission 51088)
TTCACAAAATTAACACATTTTTAGGCTGAAATTTATCTATTTTTTAGAAAATTCTAATGAAATTATGTTAATATGAGGATGGTTGATTGCAAAATGACTAAGCTCCGATTTAGCAAGAGTAAAATCATTAAATAGCATAAAACTTGTTCTCCTCCTTAGATAGACATCGGCTGTTGCAGGGCAGCCGATGTCTTGATTTAATACTGTTTAGAATGGTTTACACCTGTTTTAAAGCGATTCGGGTCGCACGAAAAGCAAGTTTTGGCAAATGCTCCAAAGGGAAGAATTCTGCTTCGTCTGCATCGTCACTCGCCTTGATTTCACCGGATATCCACTCAGCGTTGTAAACCAATACTATATCTGCGCCGCGAGGGTGATCCCTACCGGTGACCATTGTAAGTAGTTCACCCACCTTTACAACGATACCGGTTTCCTCAAGACACTCACGAGCAGCTGCTTTAGTCGGGTCTTCAAATGCATTGACAAATCCAGCTGGAAGGGACCAATCACCTTTTTGTGGATCAAATACTCTGCGGACAAGGAGAACCATATTGTCTTTTTTAACGACGACTGCTGCCGCTACTTTCGGGTCAGGAAAATACGCCCATCCACAATTTGGACAAACAGGGTGAATATGACCATCATGGTAGGTCTTTTCTTCGAGAGCTGTTCCACACTGGACACAGAAATTTGGAGAGAAATGCATTAAAACTTCCGCTTACTGACAATGAATGCGGTAATACCGGTTGATAAACCTACAATAAGGAATATAGAGCCTGTAATCACCAAAATACTTTTTGTATTTCCTTGATTGGTAGTTTCATTAACTTTCTGATTGGTTTGTACTGGATTCATAGCAGATGGATTTATACCAAGAATAGGACCGCTTCCTGTTATAGCAGGAAGTTGGGAGGTATCTGTTATGGACGGTGGCTGTATGCCGCGTTGTGTATCGGATGCTGGCTGCGTAGGTTGGAATAAATCTGCCTGTTGTGTAGGAACAGGAGTAGTATCCATAGGTATTGCCGGTGCAATTTCCGGCGCTGTTTCGGGGGCAGCCAGGGTAACCCCTTCAGCTGTTGGTGAAGGTGATGATTTTTCTGCTGATACATCCGGTTGAGGTGCTTCAGGGGGAATAGGTGGGCTTACAGCGCTCATTGTTTGGGGAGCGCCACCTCCGCCGCCTTTTCCGTAACCAAGGTCTGCTGCTCCACCGCTTCCACCACCGCCCCCCATTCCATACCCAGGACCACCCCAGGTAATGATCATAGGTTGTTCAACTGGACCACTTTTTTCAGCCATTGGGGCAGCAGCCAACATGGAATTCGGGCTGGCTACCGGTCTATTAACCAAGAATGAAATGGCAAATATTAAAATGGATAAAGCTCCAGTTAATGCTGATGAAAATCGTAATATTGGGAAAGCGATTACTTGCCTTCTTATACTGGAAGCAGTTTGTTGTGTGAGAGAAAAGTTATGGGGAGCACGTCTTTTTCGGGATTCTCGCAATAAAACTTTAGTAGATTGCAATAATGCCAATGATGCACGAAGTTTTTCGTCATTTTCGAGCTTTTTTTCGAAGACAGATTTTTCTGCAACTGATAGACGGTCATCAAGATAATCTGATAACCATTCGATCTCATTGTATTGTCTTTTTATATCCATTATCTGCCCTCCTTTTCAAGACGGTAACTGGAGGGTAAAAGTTCCTCAAAACCTAGCAGACAATCTCTCATCTTCACCCTGGCACGAGCAAGACGGCTTTTTACTGTCCCCAAAGGAGACTTAATGACAGATGAGACTTCTTCATAATCCATTCCCTCTACATCAACCAGAACAATAACTGTCAAGAAATCCGGCACAAGTGTTTTTAGGCAATGTTGAATTGCTTGGTCGATCTCTGCTTCATCCATCAACTCTTCAGGAGATGGGTCATTCGAAGCCATCCACGCAGGTGACTCGATTTCTTCTTCGCTTTCATTTAATGGTTCTAATGGAATGGTTGGCCGCCGGTGCTGCCGGCGAAGTTCATCATAACAAGCATTGGTGACCATTCTAAGAACCCAGGCTTTAAATGAACCCCCACGATATGTTTGTAAATGTTTATAGGCTGAAAAGAATGATTCTTGCGTGCACTCTTCAGCTTTTGCTTCATCGCCAAGCATTCGATATGCAACATTGAATGCCAGGTCCTGATATGCCAGGACCAAACGGTTGAAGGCATCCAAGTCACCTTTCAATGCATCTTTAACAAGGTTTTGTTCGTCCATAAGCTCCAATGATTATAAATTGCTATGTAAAGAATTATACATCGTCAATACAAGGGAATCGAAATAATATATGACATTTGTCGGATAAATATCAGGAAGTTGAATTAACCATATTCAACTAATAATGACCTATAATAACTTGAGGACTCTGATCGGCGATCAAATCTTCAATCCTATTTAAATATAAAGGTAGCATGGATCTAACAATACCACTCATTATCATTCAACTTGTATTTATGGAAGGAATTCTATCCATTGATAATGCTGCCGTCCTGGGAGCAATGGTCGTCCATTTACCTGATGACCGACCGGTCACCTGGCCAACAGCACTTCGAAAAATTGGTTGGAAACTGCATGGACTACTTGGCAATCAACGAACTGCTGCGCTAAGAGTCGGCTTGTTAGGAGCATACCTGGGACGTGGATTTATGCTCCTAATTGCAAATTTTGTGATTGGTAATCCATGGTTAAAACTGATTGGTGCAATCTATTTACTCAAACTTGCGTGTGATAATCTCGGAAAACCAGGTGAAGGCGAAACTGAAGAGGAAGCCCATGTTCATCACCTCGAGGGATCTAATTTTTGGAGTATTGTATTAACGATTGAAATTGCCGATCTTGTCTTTAGCTTGGACAACGTTGTGGTGGCGGTAACACTATCGAATAAGCTGTGGGTGGTTATGATCGGTGTGGCAATCGGCATTCTGATGATGAGGTTCGCTGCAGGTTTATTCAGTTATGCCATTGAACGAGAGCCGATATTAAAGAATGCCGCTTATGTCCTGGTATTAAATATCGGCCTTGAATTATTAGCAACGGAAATATACCACTTCGATTTAGATGGAAAAATTCGATTTGGTATTTCCGTTACAACCATATTGCTTGCACTACTATATGCACATTCAAAACTATTACAAAAACTGCGTCCTGCTCTTCGATGGATAGCTGAAGGATTGGCGAATTTTAATACCTTCCTGGATTGGATACTTAAACCTGTTGTAGTCATCATCAAAATATTTACCAACCTGATATCAAAACTTTTTCCGCAGAAGAGGGTATCATGGGGTGGTCCTGAGGAAGGTCCTGAGGATTTCTAATAAAAAAACCAGGTTCGAAATGGAACCTGGTTTTTATTTTTACTACTTTGTTTCTAAATACTATTTCTTCATTATTTTGTACATGCCGGTACCGCAAACTTTGCAGGTCCCTTTCAATGCTGGTCGACCATTTTTCATGGTNACCTTTGTGACATTGATCATTTCTCTTTTTGTTTTACACTTAACACAATATCCTTCTTCGACCATTTTATCCTCCACTAAATAGGTTTTACTACAATAGTATTATACATGTTTTGCATAAAAGCAATAGTCAAATTTATACACTATTCTGAATTCCCCTAAGGAAATTGAGTATTAAGTAGAATAATAGCAATTTACTATATATATTAGTGAGTTAAATCACTGACCCATTTTGAATTTATTGCTTATTATCCACATGGTTTTTATTAATTTTTTTCTTTTCAGGTTGGTTCCAGCAATATGCTGAACCAATGAGAAGACTCCCAGAGCCTACCGCGATCATTGAAGCTGCTCTGAGAGTCTTTTTATGTACTCTTTCGACAAAACTCAAAAACTGTGTAATAATGTGGTAAGTATAAAGGAGACAAGCGAATGAAAAACCAGATTGAAAAAATAACCTACATGATGATAATCGTGCTCATGCTGGCAGCATGTGTCCCGGCAGCAGCACCAATCGCCTCACCCCAACTACAATCAACGATTGATATTAATCCGATCTATACAGCTGCAGTTCAAACCTATGAAGTTGAATCAACACGTAAAGCCAATTTAATGCCTACTGCAACAGAAACAGTTTTACCTACGGAAACAATTGAGCCAGCAACAAATACCCCTGCTGCCACGTTAGTCGATAGTACTCCAGTAGACACCCCAACTTTGTGGATCCCTGTAAGCGGTTCTACTTACCCGACCATAACTGCTAAACTGGATACAAATTGCCGCCTGGGGCCAGACACTGCCTTTGATGTAGTAGGGGCACTTCGTGTCGGAGAGACCTCTGAAGTTTATGGAAAGTTAAAGGGTGGTGGTTGGTGGTTAATCAAGAACATTACTCACCCTGATGATCCCAAGCTCTGTTGGGTATGGGCAGAAACCACAGCAGTAACAGGTGACACAGGAATGGTTCCTGATATCCTACCTCCACAAACACCAAGCGAAGTTAATGCGATTGTAAATGTAACTTTGGGTGTTGTTCCTGCAACATCCTTAGTATGCCCAACTACATTCGTTTTCACTGGTGCAGTCACAACTGATAGGGCTGTAACTTTGACCTACCAATTCTTACGGAATGATGGAAGTATTCTACAAAGTGGACGACTCTTTTTTACAGATGATGGAACGCAAAACGTCACTTTATCTGAGAAATATAACAAGGATATAAGTGGCTGGGTCCAATTAGTGATTACTGATCCCCGAAAACATCATTCGGCAAAAATTGACTTTAGCCTAGATTGTCCTTGATCCCCGTGAACAGCAGAAAGACCTGGTTCAATATATTGGACCAGGTCTTTTTTTAATTAATCCAATTTGTATCAATATGGACAATTACAATAAGGATCAAGATTTTGAAGAATTTACTATGAATTTTATTTTACATCTTGTAAAATATAAATAATTGACCATAATAAAAATAACAAGTGATCTGAGCGTAATATTTAAAGAATTTGCGAGAAGGAAGGTATATGAAATCAATAATAAAATTTAGCCAGATATTGTTAATATCAACGCTTTTGATCACCGGGTGTGCATTATTACCACAGGGGCAACAAATTCCCACTGTCGATTTTGCACTGGAATCTACCCATGCAATGGAAACGATGAGTATCACACTCACGCTGCAAGCATTAAATCAATTACTGGAACGCCCGACTAGTACAATCCAACCAACGGTGGTACCACCAACCGCAACTCTCGAACCGACGGCTACAATTGAAGCGCCCGTAATCATCGATACAGAGATTGTGATGATTCCTGAGGTTGTCAGTACCGAAACACCTTTACCGACAGAACCACCCCAAACCCCCCTGCTCCATGTTACAGAAAGTACCAACTGCCGGGCAGGTCCGAGCCCGATGTATGGGGTGGAAGGTTATGTAACTACTGATATGGTCTTACCGGTCCGAGGAATAAATGTCGGGCACTCCTGGTGGTTCGTGGATAATCCAACATATCCAGGATATCACTGTTGGGTTTGGAAATGGACGGCAGTTGTTGAAGGTGACATATCTACGATCCCAGTTTACTTTGACCCCTGGACTCCGACTCCTGGAACGGCAAATATTTCAACTGATATTACTGCCTGGACTGGTAATCAGAGTGGAAAATGTCCGATCAAAGTAACATTTGCAGGTATCATTCGATCAGATCAAGGAGGACAATATAGGTATCAATGGCTTAGAAGGAACACAGTTATTGATAAAGGTTGGGTAACCATAGCTGCTGATGGATCTGCAGTTGTTTCAACCTCATTCAATGTCTACTCGACAACTATTGGTACTGTTCAGTTGCAGGTAATCTATCCTCACAGAGAATTATCCACCCGTCAAAAGTATTCAGTTACCTGTGAATAATTGACAGAGTTTATCATCATTAATACAACCAGGACACATATATTGTCCTGGTTGTCTGTTTTAATTTGTATTTTTTTATTAAATTGATATATTGTTAATATATCATTTGTTTGAATTTTGGAGAGAATATGGTTAATCAAAAAATATTTCGACCTTTTATTATTTTTATCATGATATTGTTCATCGCTTCATGCAATTTTCCTGGTATGAGTGGAGTACAAAGTGGTCTGGACCAGAATCAGATTTTTACCGCTGCGGCGAAAACCATTCAAACTACATTAACCTTAGGCGCACTTGCAGAGAGTCTAAACCAAACCCTAGTGGTAAATACACCATCTCTTCAGACCAGTACTCCAACTTCATCCCAAGCAGCTGTTCCCCCATCAAATACACCAAATATTATGCCAACAGATACACCAACACCAAGTAATACACCTCTTCCCTTGATAACTCTTACTCCAACCGAACCATTGATCCATGCAACGGTAAATACGAATTGCAGGTTAGGACCTGGTTCCACATATGATGTAGTTGCCTTTTTATTAGTGGGAGATTATGTAAAAGTTTATGGAAGAAATTCAAACAATACCTGGTGGTACATCCAAAATCCGGATAATCTGGCTAAATACTGCTGGGTATGGACTCAATCCACTGTTGTAGAAGGGAATATGTCGATAATTCCTGTGGTTACTCCTGTTGCGACAGTTACTCCTTCTGTGGCAGTAATTACATTATCCTCAAGCGCATCTCCAACGAGTTACACTGGCCCTTGTCCTGTCAATATCGTTTTGACGGGCAAGATAAAATCATCATTGCCTGTGGATGTAACATATAATTGGGCAGCGAATTTTAGTTATCCTTTTGTCGCTCAAGATTTTAGTTTCGATGTTGCTGGATCAGAGACTTTTACAAAAACGATATCGATCAGTTCAACAACAGTTGGATATGTCCGTTTTAGAGTCTATTCACCATACGAAGTGAAAGCTGATCGGATAGACCTTGTTATCAATTGTGTTCCATAATAAAACAAATCCCGGATAATTCCGGGATTTGTTTTATTTTCTTGTGAGTTCCGCTCGACCTTTTTTTCGTAATTCTTTATCATGGTACATTCGTAAATCCGCAGATTTTAAGACATCAACCAACAAATCTCCTATTTCTGCTGTAGCAACACCTTTGGATAATTCAAGAGGTTTTAATTTTGGATTTGCTTTATTCCCGTTTGCCAGCATCCCCTGCAGCCTTTGAAGTAGTTTCTCAGCAGCAATTTTATCCGTATTTGGTATGATTACAGCGAATTCATCGCCTCCAATACGGGCGATGATGTCCTCCGGGCGAAATGTTAATTTAAGAATTAAGGCGGTTCTTTTTATTAATAAATCTCCAGCAGAATGTCCTTCAGTATCATTTGTAATTTTTAGATTATCTACATCCACCATGAGGATACTGATTGGATATTGCCGGCTGTCTTGTAATCTACCCAACTCTGTTTCAAAAAAACTTCGGGAAAATAATTCTGTCAGGCTATCGTGAGTGCTCAGATATGTAAGCTTATCCTCGGAGAGTTTACGATCAGTAATATCAGTGATCGCAATAATTACACGTTCAAAAGATTTTTCATACCCGGGGACGACCATGAAATTCAAGTTATGATACCGAATTAGTCCATCTCGTACATCATTAGCTGCTTCAACTTCAAAATGTGTCTTGCCTTCAGATATTGCAACAATTTCTTCAATAAACAAATCAGTAGGTTTGAGATTGAAATTTAGGTTATTGACAGTACTGAGTTCATCAAATGAATTTTTTTTCATCAATGTTAGAGTTGTTTGGTTTACATGAATGACCTTAAGTAAACTTAATAATTTACTTACTTCCTTGGGATTTGCTTTTAAGAATTCGCGTATTTGTAGATTTTTGCGCTTTTTCAATATATTAATACGCTTCTTGACAAGCGAAAAATCTTCCTCCCAGAGTGATATGGGTGAATGATCAAATAATTCCTGATACCGAAGCGTACTACTGGATAATTCTTCTTCGATTATTTTTCGTTTCGTAATATCGTACATTACTCCATGCCAAACACCCGGTGCACCTTCCACTTTCATAAATGACATCTGGTCTTCTATCCAAATAAGGTCCCCGTTTTTGGTTATTAATCTATACTCTTCTCGAAAATCCTTATTTGTCTTGAGACTTATTTTTTCCTGTTGGATTATTTTTTTCTTATCCTCAGGGTGAATGATTTTCGACCATAAAGAACTTGACGCCATCCATTCATTTGTTGAATATCCAGTTAATTGTTCAATCTGGGGGCTGATATAAGTAATTTGACCGTGGTCATTTGGGGCTTCAATATACACAACTGCAGCAATTTGTTCAGCCAGTAAACGATATCTATGTTCAGTTTGTTGAAGCTTTCTTTCACTATACAACCTTGAAATGGTTGTCATGATCATTTCACCTACCAAATTTAGGAATTGTTCATCCTCATTGGTCCATAATTTTTCCTGCGCAACCGTCTCTATAATTATGATAGCTTTCAGACCACTTGTGCTGGTGAATATTGGCATTTCAAGCATTGAAACAATTCCATTTTTTAACCAGAACTCTATTTCAGCAGCTGCTTGTGGTGGTAGGTCAGTTACTCTGGAAGCTTTTATTGTTTTACTATTTTCAATAATGTCACTGATCCATGGATATATCTTCCAATCAGGTGATGAAATTAGTAAATCCCTATTTGAAACTCCGTAATTCTGCCATTGAACAAATAAATCGGTTGTAGATTTCTTTTCATCCACCGTAGTGAAGGAAACGCGATCGACATGCAAGAAAGATCCAATGCTGTCAAATATCGCGAGTAAGTCTCTTTCGTAGGTCTCTGTGTGTAAGTGGTTTAATCCAGCTGCGATTGTAGTAATGATCGTTTCCATGATCAATTGATGTTGTAAGGATTCTTCTGCCCTTTTTCGATTAGTGATCTCTCTTGAAATTCCGGTCAGGCCAACAACATTTCGTTTATCATCAAAAATTGGCATTTTAATCGTTTCGTACCAGGAAGAATAACCTGTAATATTAGTCACTTCTTCTTCAATTACTTTAGGCCTAGCAAGTGTGATCACTTCTTGATCATCCTTTAAGAACCTATTTGCGAGCTCTGGAGGAAAAATAGCTGCTGTGGTTTTTCCAAGGATATCTTCCCGGGTGTAGTCATATGTCGTACAAAATACATCGTTGACAGCAACGAACCTGTCTTGATCGTCTTTTAACCAGGCTAGGTCGGGAATATTGTTTAATATCGCTTTTAATCTCTCTTCACTGTCCAGTAATGCAGTTTCGATGATTTTACGGGCTGTAATGTCCCTGGCGATACCAGTAGTACCAATTACGGAGTTATTATTAAGTATGGGTGTATTTACAACTTCCAACCAAATAGATTGATGATCCTTATTGATCAACTCATACTCAAATCGAGCTGGTAATTTATTCTCTATGACGTAATGATCCAATCCACTAAAATTATGTTCAGGATTAGGTCCCCAAATATCCTCATCAGTTTTATTTAAAAATGCAGTTGGATCTAAATCGTATAGTTCGCATTGAGCCTGATTGACAGCCAGATACTTTCCATCGAGGCTTTTTAACCAAGCTGGATCTGGAATATTATTGATGAAAGAATTTAATAGCATTTCACTGCTTGAGAGGATTTTTTCGGATTCTTTCATATCGGTTATATCAAAAATTGCCCCCAAGACTCCCACATCCTCCTCTGTTTTTTCTCCATATGGAGATAGATTACATTGCACCCATATCACATGCTGGTCTTTATGGATTAATCTGAATTGACTGGAAATGACCTTTCCATTATCAATTACCTGTTGAATTTGNTCATCAAATTTGGCAGCATCTTCAGAATGAACGATTGACCTGAACGAACTTAGTTCGACGGTTTCTTCAGNTGTATAACCAGAAATGATAGACCATTTTTCGTTTGAGTAATTTAGACGTCCTTTATTATTTATTTGGATTATTCCCGCAGGTGTGGTAAACGTGACAGCCCGGAACTTCCGTTCACCAATCTCTAATTTAGTAATAATTCTTTGATGTTCTGAAATGAAATGACTTGTTACCAATGTCACCAAAACCTGAATGAATAAAAACATTTGCATATTCAGAATATTGACCATGGAAGTAAGGTCATTTCTTATGGCAATAATAATCCCTGCAGTAACCAGGAGAACGCCCAGAACCGTGCCAGCACGATTGAATCTTAACGCCAACCAAATAAGTGGAATAAAGAATAGATAATATGAATTTAAAGTTTTAAAACCCGGAATTTGAAATACTATGAAAATAATTAATACGAGTGTCAATAGAACAAAGCCAAACTCAATTACTATAGGCCATGAAAACCTTCTGGAGCGAATTAAACTCTGTAAAGAGATGCTTCTCAGTTTGCCAGGAAAAATAATTGTTTTTTCTAATTGATTTACTAAAATCACCGCCAACGGGTATATTGAAAGCAATCCAATACAAGTTTGCAGAGTGAAGTACAACCCAAAAGCCCAAACACTATTCTGTACCAGACCATTTTTCATGCCCGTTGTCCACACCTGAATGATCCCAACCATTCCAGAAATAAGAATTGATAATAATAAGAATGAATTCAGGTCGTGTGTTGAAGAAAGATATTTATCGGATTTCTGTAAATCGAATAAATATTTTGGTGGAATGGTGAGAGCGAAGGAAATTAATGTTAGCTGAACAACCGTCTGAATTGCTAAGGTTCCGGTACCAAGAAGATATTGACTTAATAAGCTGACAAGCAAAACGAAAAGAAATCCTACCCATCCATAAAACACTCCTAGTAAAATGGCAACCCCGGCAGCCGGATACCATATTTGGAATTGTGAGTGATTTAATGAAGCAGGAATGTAATAAGAAGCGAAAAATCCAACGATAAGAAATATTAAGAACCCAAAAAACCAACGATATTGCTTCGCTGAATAATCATAGAAATGATTTTGCCTGATCCTCTGATCCCGCATTTTTCCTGTTATTCCCCAGATCATTAAATTGATTTTTTATTATATCATTTGGTGGAAATTGAATGTTTCAGTAAACCTTACAGGTAATTTACAGACCTTTCTGGATAATTGACCAAAGACAGAGCATAATATTAATATCCCGAAGGCGAAAGCTTGCTTTCGGTTTTATTATATGGTAAGATTTCAAGACAGCGTTTTTCGAGGGAATCCCTCCAGGCGCTGTTTGTGTTCATAGGAACCCATCGGGGGTCCGTTTCATCAAGTAATTCAATACAAACAAGGAAAAGGGTATGACTATCACATTCCTTACTCGAGAAGGCTTTGAAAAATTGCAGGAAGAATTAGACCACTTACGGACTGTTCGTCGACAGGAAATTGCGAATCGTCTCCATGAAGCTATGGAAGGTGGTGAATTGATAGAGAATGCAGAATATGAAGATGCAAAAAATGAACAGGCATTTGTTGAAGGAAAAATCAAAGAAATAGAAATTCTTCTTGCCACCGCCCGTGTTATTACTGAAGACGATAAGAGCGAAACGATTCAGGTNGGAACTACTGTCACGATTAAAGAGGATGGCAGNAACGAAGAAACATATACAATTGTTGGGGCNGCTGAAGCCAACCCCNGGGCTGGNAAAATTTCCAATGAATCTCCATTGGGAAAAGCTTTACTCAGCCGTAAAGCCGGAGAAAAAGTAAAAGTTGATGCACCAGCAGGTTCCTTTGAAGTTCAAATAATCAAAATTGGATAAATACGTATTTTATTACTGCCAGACCGAAAATTTATATCAAGCGGCTGGCAGATTTTATTTAATGAAGTAATTTTAAAATTAAATTTGTTATTTAGCGAAAAATTACTGGAAAAGGTAAGTGACATATGCTGGACCAAGAAAAAAGTGTATTAGAGCAGAATCGAATAGATAAAATCCACCGGCTCCAGGCTGCCGGGATTGAAGTTTACCCAACAAGAGCCACGGTCACTCATACTAGTGTTGATGCAATAAATGAATTTGAAGAATCCGAAAAACGTAATAATGAGGGAACCGAAGTAGAAAAAGAAATTGTAATAATAGCAGGCAGACTTCGTTCCACACGCCTTATGGGTAAGATTATTTTCGCACATTTGGAAGACGGTTATGGGCGCATTCAACTTTTTTTCCGGATTAATGACCTTGGACAGGAAAAAATGGACCTTTTTGCCAGGGAATTCGACTTAGGTGATTTTATTCAGGCGTCCGGCCAATTATTCCGCACAAAAACTGGAGAAATTACTTTACGAGTCGAAGATTTTCACATATTGGCAAAAAGCATCACACCATTACCTGCAGCAAAAGATGAGATCGTGGATGGTGAAGTAATAAAACATGCCACTTTGAACGACCCTGAAGTAAGATATCGGCAACGTTATGCAGACCTAGCCGTCAATCCGGAAGTGAGACAGATCTTTCGTACCAGATCTGCGACCATCAAAGCTCTGCGACAATTTTTAGATGACCGGAGGTTTATAGAGGTCGAAACTCCAATATTGCAACCAATATACGGTGGGGCTGCNGCAAAACCCTTNATTACTCATCATAATCAACTAAAGCAGGANCTTTTCTTNCGNATTTCATTNGANCTNTATTTAAAAAGGTTACTGGTCGGCGGCT
>JGI20214J51088_10002353_pt1 | contig 12615 bp, 9 predicted proteins | sample WetSurMetagenome_FD_51088 | JGI IMG/M metagenome (IMG submission 51088)
AGCGTTACGCCAGCCAGCAATATCGCCTTCGGTTGTTACCCCGGGCTTTCCGTTATGAATCAGACAGGCGTCAAAGCTCGTGCCGCCCATATCAACCGTGATCAGGTTGTCGAGCCCGTGCATGCTTCCGAACCAGAGACCAGCCACCGGCCCTCCGGCGGGACCGGACAAGAGCGTGTTTCCGGCAAACCGCATGGCCACCTCAGGGCTCATGACGCCACCGTTACACTGCATGATAAGCAAAGTGCCTTTAAAGTTGTCTTTTTTTAAACGGGCCAAGACTGCCGCCAGATATCGCTTTAAGGGCGGTCCCACGTAGGCGTTCAACGCCACCGTGCTGTTACGTTCGTAGACTCTGATCTGGGGAAGTATCTCCGTGGAAAGAGAAACAAAAATATCCGGAAAAGCCTCCCGCAACATTTCCCCAATCCTCTGCTCGTGAGCGGGATTATAAAAGGAAAACAAGGTGCTCACCCCCACCGCTTCGACCTCTGCCTCCTTCATTTTCTGAATGGCGACCTTCACATCCGCTTCATTGAGGGGGGTTACTTCCCTGCCTTCGCAGTCAACCCGTTCTTCCACCGTATATACGTGTCGGCGTTTGACCAACCCCTTGGGAGGGTTGTACCGAGAATCGTACTGGCGATCTTTCAACCCTCGCCGCATGTTCAAAGCATCCCGGAATCCTTTGGTGGTGACGAAAGCAGTTTTGGCTCCGGTATTCGTTAAAACCGCATTCGTGGTAATGGTTGTTCCGTGGATAATGGCATCCACCGAGCCGAAGAACTCCTCAATCGTCATCTCTTTGCTCTTCGCCATCTCTTCGATACCACGCCTTACACCAATGCTGGGGTCGGGAGGTGTCGTGAGCACTTTGAAAACTTCATGATTTCCCTCCTCATCTACTAATAAAAAGTCCGTAAATGTGCCCCCTACGTCGATACCAATCTTGAATCTCATATGGCCTCCTTGTGCCCTCATATGGCCTCCTTGTGCCGTAAAAGCACTTATAATAATATTAATAAACGAAAAAGAAAAAAATAGTTCACCTTGCCATCATAGCAAGGGTTTATTGCCAACATCATTTTTCAGAAGAAGTTGTCGCAGATTTCTGGTCATGATGTCAAATTCGTCACTCAAATTAAAGGAACGGTTATCCATGTGCCAGAGACACCCTATCCCTACCACAAAAGAGACAAATAGGATTGCCAACGTATCTTCATGGACATCATTGAAAGCCCCATCTTGCTTCCCCGCGGCCAAAATATTTCTCATAACCCCGGTTAGTCGTCGGTTAAGCTCGGCATAATCTTTCTGCAGCTTTTTGTTTCGAAAACAGTAGGTCCAAACATCAATCATCACCACAAACAACTCTCGCTGTTTTTCCAGGAAGTCTTTGCCGGCGGCAAAGTATGCTTCCAGNTTGTTCTGGTGCGGATCAGAATCTTTGTAGCGCTTTTCGATATCGTAGATAAACCGGTTNAACAGGGTCACCAAGAATTCCTCCAGGAGATGTTCTTTGTTCTTAAAATAATAATGCAGGAGAGCCTGGTTGACCTTCGCTTCTTTGGCGATGGAACGCATGGTTGTTCCTTCTATCCCCTGTTCATAAATGCGCTTAAAAGCCGCATTGATGATCTGGTGTTTTTTTATTTCGTACTTTGCCAATTCATACTTCATAGTAAATCGTCGTGCTGGACGAGTTATTATTAATTAGTTGATTAATTAAAACACTACTTTTTTAACGATGTCAAGAAAAATCTAAATCATTATTTTTTTATTCATTATATTGATTTTAAATGTTATTTTTAATTCCAAGGCAAAAATGATCTGTTTATTTTAAGGGTCAAAAATAACGTGGTTTTATAATTTAAGAAAAATTGTTTTAATTATCTGATAAAAAATAGCGTTCAAGAAATATGTTCGATAATATTATTAATATATTGATTTTAAATATTAAAATTCTAAATAAGGTAGGATAATTTGCCTTTTTGTGGTTGCAAGAAATGCGCAAATTAAAGGCTTCTGAGAAATTTTTTTTTAATTGATTGATTAAAAACTGTTGACAGGGATTTTTTAGGCATCTATAATTGCTTTCAAAGAGGGAGGCAAGAGCAGGTACTCAATATTTCTGAAGTGACCTTACGAATTTTTTTTGCATGAAAGCACAGGAAGTAGTGTATTTCGGCCAGGCAACCTTATAAAAGGTTTCCCTTGTAGTACTTGCTCAACTCCCCGCAATTCTTATTAACCTATATATAGGGAGGCGCCATGGAAACTCAAAGAGTATTTACTGATAAGGAATTGGCCGCCTTAGCGATGTCCCGATTAACTTTGGCCAAAGAAGCTATTCGGAGAGGGGATAAGGAGGAGGCTGAGAAACTTGTGCAGGCTGTTTATGACGAATTCATGGTTGCTCACGACCTTTACCGCGATTGGGTCACCGATGTCCTTTCGGAAATCGGGAGGCAGTTTGGAGACAAAAAGTTGCACGAAATCATGCTTAAAACAGTAAGAAATTACATGCTGCCCTTGGGAGAACTCTTTAAGAAAGGGTTTAAAGCGTGCGTGGAAGCAACTGCCGCAATCTGGAGAGCTCATTTCAGCGAGTTTGAATTAAAGGAAGATGATGAAAAAGTAACGTTCTTTCTCAAACCCTGTGGTTCGGGCGGCAGACAGCTTCGGGACGGAAAATACCGAGCACCCCTTAGCCTGCTCAAAATAAAAAAACCCCAGGTCATGACCGGTCAGAGCAAAGACTGTCCGGTTTATTGCGCTCATTGTGTTTCGATGACCGAAGTGATGCTTGATGAAAAAATGGATTTTGTTTATGTGGTAGAGGTGGAAGATGGTAAAGAGAATGCCGAACACCTTTTTCATATCTACAAAAACCGTTCTAAGGTTCCAGAAAGAATTTTCAAAAACCTTGAGCGAACGTAACCAAATTAGACACCCTTTAATAGAGAAGGAGGTTGGTCGTCATGCCCGGTAAAATGCCTTATACCAAATATGATTTAGAAAAGTATTTCGAACGATATCCCGATGTGCCGAAAGAGGTTATCATCAAGGAGGATATTCTTCGGCTGGGGGTTCATTTCACCGATGCTGCTTTAGAAGAATCAGCTAAGTTTACTACTAAATCCTACTATCTTTTCTCCTATGATCAAACCGATGTGGATGATATGAAGCGGCAGGAGTTTTTAAAGGCCCCCGAAGAATTCAAATTCAAAGGAGGACCTTACAACCTCAAACCCTCAAACAACAAAACCTGCCTCGAGAAGCCAGAAAAAACCCCTTACAAAATAGATCTGGTTGATGGGAAGTTACAGCTTCGCTGGGAAGACAACTTCATCGGCGATCTCGAGCTGAGACCCCAACCTCCCTACTACCGTCACCGTTTACCAAATGGGACTCCCTACTCGGATATCGCGGCTGCTGTGTTTTGGGGATATCTCACCTTCTGTACGATTTTGAGGAGCTGTCAGTACTGGGGGACAAAAGAAGAATGTATCTTCTGTGATATTAACACCAATGCCCGCAAGCAATCAAAGACCGGACGACCATTTATGATCCACAAGAGCGTTGAGGATGTGGTAACCGTACTGGACACTATTTTCAATAAAGAACGGGAACCTATTAATCATAGTATTCTGTTAACCGGCGGAGCCGTTACCAAAAGCCTTAAGCGTAAAGATAATGTACACTTTTACGCCCAGTACATTAAAGCCATTCGGGAAAAAATCGGCCACCGGTGGACGCTTCACCTTCAGACCACAGCCCTCACCAAAGAAGAGTGCGAAATTCTAAAAGATGCCGGCCTTGACGCTCATCATGCGAATATCGAGGTGTGGGACAAGGAGAAGTTTAAAATTTTCTGTCCGGGAAAAGAAAAGTTTGTTGGCCGGGATGAGTGGGTAAAACGCGTTTGTGATTCAGTGGAAATCTTTGGGGAAGGCAATGTCTGTCCTACGTTTGTTTCCGGGTGCGAAATGGCCCGACCCTGGGGGTTTGAAAAATGGCAGGACGCGGTCAAATCAATGCAAGAGTGCTGGGAACACCTCATGTCTCATGGGGTAACACCTCGGAGTTCAAGCTGGGTTATTGAACCCAACTCAGTGCTCGGTCAGTATGACCAGCCCGTTGTCCCCTTGGAGTACTACATTGAGGTTGATATTGCCTGGTATGAGACCTGGAAAAAATATAACCTCCCGCCGCTGAGGACGTTTACCCCCATGGGTACAGGTCGGTGTCTGGGGATAAACAGCGGGCATCTTGATATGGGATCATAAAAAGAAAGGTTTAGGTTTCTTTCGGTTGTAAAGTTCTGAGTGAAAGATTCTTTCAATAAACTTGGAAAAAATCTTTCCTTTTACCGCATGTTTTTAGGCTGTGATTGGAAAGAAATTTTAAATATCACTATATTATACTTTCCGTTTATCTGGCATAGCTTTTGTAAGTATTTTATTTTGGGAAAAAAGATTAGCGTCTCATAAAGAAAGGAGCATTCAGCCATGTACTCAAAAGTGTTTATTCCCTATCGCGGTTATTTCAGTTCCCCCTTTTCTCGCTGGCAGGGAAGCCTGCAAAGTGAACATCCGGTTGAGCTGGTTGCGGCAACGGCAAAAAAATGGCTTGCGGCAAAAAAGTTTGACCCCAAAATGTTTGATTATCTCTTTCTCGGAAAAACCGTAACTCAGCGCCACACCTTTTATTCAGCCCAGTGGGCTGCCGCCCTCATGGGAAATCCGGACATCTCGGCACTACTAATTTCTCAGGCTTGTACGACATCGGTAACAGTTGTAAATCAAGCGGCTTTGGGCGTTGACTGTGGCTTGTATTCTAACGTCTGCTGTCTTATGACCGATAGAGTCTCCAACGGCCCCCATACGATCTGGCCAAATCCCATGGGACAGGGAGGTCAGGTCGTAGTAGAAAACTGGGTTCTTGACAACTTCAATTTTGACCCCTGGGGTCAAAAGGCAATGATAGAGACCGCAGAAAACGTTGCCAAACTGACGAAAGGGGGAGTTACCAAGGAAGACTGTGATGCAGTAACGCTGAAACGATATGAGCAGTATATGGATGCTTTAGCCAAAGACCGAGCATTTCAGAAGCGCTACATGTTCCCGGCAGAATTTAAAAAAGGCAAAAAAGAAGTCGGCATCCTAGAGACTGATGAAGGGATAACGCCCACCACCAAAGAGGGGCTGGCGAGCCTTAAGCCGGTAATCCCTGGCGGAGTGCTCACTTTCGGTTCCCAGACTCATCCGGCTGACGGAAACTGCGGCATCATTGTAACCACAAAAGAAAAAGCCCGAGAGCTCAGTGCTGATCCAAAAGTCGAAGCTCAAATCATTTCTTATGGGTATGCCCGCGCACCTAAGGCACATATGGGAATGGCCCCGGTCCCGGCGGCAAAGATGGCTTTAGAAAAAGCAGGGCTTTCTATAAAAGATATAAAGGCACACAAATCCCACAATCCATTCGTAATTAACGACCTCTATTTTGCCCGGGAATTCGGAATTGATGTTATGGCAATGAACAATTACGGTAGCTCGATTATTTTTGGGCATCCCCAGGGACCTACGGCCGGCCGTTTGATTATGGAGTTAATTGAGGAATTGGTTATACGGGGTGGTGGTTATGGAATGTTTGCCGGGTGCGCCGCAGGAGATACTGGCGCAGCGATGATCGTGAAGGTCACGGGTTGATCACCTTCCCTTGAATGTTTTTTTTGTTGAAAATTAAATAATTGTTTCGCTTGTTTTTTCTATCTCTCCTCCTCAATCATGTTGCCGCCCTTAAACGGGCGGCAACATACAAAACAAAATTCACAACCATTGGGTGTTGACAAAATCAAGAACGGATAACCAAAAAAATACGGGAATGTTTAAAATCAGGAGGTCCTTATGAACATAATAGTCTGTGTAAAGCGAGTACCTGAGACCTCAGAAGCAGAAATTACCATTGATAAGTCAGGCAAGAGTATTCGCACTGAAGATCTAGTATACGACATCAATGAATGGGATAACTATGCGGTGGAAGAAGCGGTCCGAATTAAAGAAAGCCAGGGTGGCGGGACGATTACCGTGGTTACCCTCGGCCCTCAGGACTCGCAGGACACCTTGAGGCGGTCTTTGGCAATGGGAGCAGATGAGGCATTGCATTTAAGCGATCCGGCGCTTTTCGGCGGTGATCCTTATGCTACTGCCCGGGCTTTACATGCTGCTTTAAAAGATAAGCCCTTTGACCTTCTGCTTACCGGAGTTCAGGCCGGAGACGATGGCTACGGCCAGGTTGGTCCTATTCTCGCCGAACTCTTTAACCTCCCTCACGCCACCATGGTAACCCAGCTCACTGTTCAGGATAAAAAAGCCCAGGTTCATCGGGAACTGGAGGGCGGCATGGAAGAAGTGGTTGTACTTGAGTTACCCGCAGTCCTTGCCATCCAAACCGGCATCAATGAACCGCGCTATGTATCCATTATGGGCATTCGCAAGGCAAAAAGTAAAGGACTTCGAGAACTCAGCCGCAATGATATTTCCCTTGCGCCAGAGGATTGTGGGCCAGCCGGCTCTTTAACCGAGTTGAAAGAATTGTTTCTGCCACCAACCGGCAAGGTAGCAGAATTTTTTAAAGGAAGCCCTGATGATGTTTCGGTAAAAGTATTAGAGATCTTGAAAGAAAAAGGAGGGCTATAACATGAGCGGAATCTGGGTCTTAATCGAACATCGACGCGGAGAAATCCGTGAAATAAGCTATGAAATGTTAGGCAAAGGCCGAATGGTGGCTGAAAAATTAAATCAAGAGCTCAGTGCCGTCATTTTAGCATCGGATACCAAGGCATATGTTGACAAGGTAAAAAAATACGCTTCCAAGATACTGACGGTTGAGGATAAGCAGTTAGAAGACTACAATGCGCTCACCTATCAAGCAGTACTGAGCGCCCTTGCAACTGAAAAAGCCCCCTCGCTGTTGCTCATGGGCCACACATCGTATGGGATGGAGTTAGCTCCCCGGCTTTCAGCCGCCCTTAAATGGCCTTTAGCTACCGACTGCATTGACGTGGAAGTTGAAAATGGAAGCATTGAAGCTATCCGCAAAATGTATTCTGACAAAGTTAATGCCCGCATTGGATTTCGAGGGGCAAAGAACTGTCTGGTCACACTTCGTCCTGGTTCTTTCCCGGCTGAGATCGATGCTGCTTACGACGGCGAAGTCATTTCCGTTCCTTCTCCTTTGACCACGGAGATACAGGCGCGAAAGTTTGTTGAGTTTCTTGAGGCGGCTGCCGGTGAGGTTGATATCACCCGGGCCGACATCCTGGTTTCCGTGGGGCGGGGTATCGGGGATGCGGAAAATATTCCTTTAGCCGAAGCTTTGGCCCAGGCCTTAGGAGCAACATTATCCTGTTCTCGCCCGGTGGTCGACAAAAAGTGGCTCCCGAAAGAACGACAGGTTGGCACCTCCGGAAAAACCGTAAAGCCCAAGGTATATATCGCTTTGGGAATAAGCGGCGCGTTTCAACATGTGGCGGGAATGAAAAACTCCGGCACCATTATTGCGGTCAATAAAGACCCTAAAGCCCCCATCTTCAATGTTGCTCAGTACGGAATCGTCGATGATCTCTTAAAAGTATTGCCCGCGTTAACTGAAAAAGCAAAGGCTCTCAGAGCGTAAAATAACGGTGAGTTTTTTCTCATCCACCCGGTCGATCCGAAGCTGTTCAGGAGCTCATTTAACAGGATAGAGCAAGAATAAAAACTGTTGCGATCTGAAGGGCTCCTTTCTGCAACCACGGAGGATGATAACCAAGAAAGTTTTTCTCTGCTTTATCGAAGATAACAAAAGGAGGCTACTATGGACTATCGATCAAGACTTTACCCCAATTTCAGCAATCCCCTACTTTTCAAACCCGACCGTCCTCTTCCTAAAAAAGTTGCGCTCATCGGGGCTGGTACCATCGGCCCGGATATTGGTTATTATTTGAAAAGTGCTCTTGTGGATATGGAGCTTGTTCTGATTGATGTGGTTGCAGAACCACTAAAAAACGCGGAGAAGCGCTATCAGGGGTATGTGGATAAGGCGATTAAGAAAAAGAAGCTGGCGGAAGATAAAGGGAAAAAAATTCTGGAAAATATTTCCTATACCCAGGACTATGCTACCATCACAAATTGTGATCTGGTTATCGAAGCCGCCACCGAGAATATTTCCCTGAAGAAAAAAATATTTAAAATGGTGGAAGAACGGGTCTCCCCGGAAACGATTATAACCTCTAATACCAGCTCAATCCCCGCGGATCGAATCTTTTCAGAAATGAAAAATCCTGAAAGAGCAACGGTCACCCATTTTTTTGCCCCTGCNTGGCGTAATCCNGCAGTAGAAGTTATAACCTGGGAAAAAGTTGATCAAAAAATTGTTGATTACCTCTGCTGGATGTTCTGTGTAACGGGAAAGACACCTATCGTCTCGGAAAACGTGATCTGTTTTATCTTAGACAGAATCTTTGACAACTGGTGCAACGATGCCGCCTACCTTCTAAACGATGCTACCGCCAGCCAAATTGATAAAGTAGCAGAAGAGTTTGTTTTCGCCGGGCCGTTTTTTGTCCTTAATATGGCGAATGGCAACCCGATCATCGCTGAAACCAATACCCTCCAAATGGAGGAAGGCGAGCACTACCGCCCGGCAAAAGTATTCAACTCAGTTGATCGCTGGAAAACCATCAACATGGGGGATCCCTTGGAGGTCCCTCAAGCTACCAGTAAGAAAATAAGGGACCGGCTTTTAGGCATTCTTTTATCCCAGTCATTTGATATTCTGAATCGCGGTATCGGCACTCCCGGGGATCTCAATTTAGGGTGCCAAATGGCGCTTGGATTTAAAAAAGGTCCTTTGGATGTCATGAGAGATTTGGGTGAATCTGAAACCAAACGCATTATCGAAACCTTTCAAAAAGACCGACCTGGGTTTCCTGGTCCCATAAAACCAATTGCTACCTACCAGGATTTTCGCCGTCACATTCTGATCGATGTCATAGAGGGAGTAAAAATCATCACCATCAGAAGGCCTCAGTTTATGAATGCCCTTAACGATGAGGTAAATAACGAAATCTTGTCGGCCATTCAAGAAGATGTCGCAAATAATGCCATCAAAGGATTCGTGATCACCGGATATGGTGACCGAGCCTTTTGCGCGGGTGCGGAAATCGGCAAATTCCCCGAGATGCTCGGAAACGCTGAGGCTTCCGCAAAGTTTGCCCGTGAGTGCTCTAATCTTTTATTATATATTGACTCTATGCAAAAACCGGTTGTCGCAGCGGTAAACGGCCTGGCTTTAGGAGGAGGATTGGAAATTGCTCTTCGCTGTCATAGTATAGTTGCAAGCAAAAATGCTTCTTTCCAGTTCCCCGAGATTACGTTGGGAATCCTTCCGGGCATCGGAGGGTGTGTTGTCCCTTACCGAAAATGGCCTCAGGCAGCCACGGTTTTTCATGAAATGTTACGATTAGGAAAATCCATAAAAGTTCAGGAAGCTCAAAACATCGGGATGGTAAAGAAAGTTGCTGATGACTATTTCAGCACGATTAAAGCTGCAATTGAGGAAGTTAACAACCTCCAGGGAAAAATACCGAGGATCCCCGATGGCAAAGTTGCTCTCGAGGCGATTCAGCCGGTCGAAAATCCCATGGCCGGAAAGCTTGCCCTGAGTCNCGAAGCAGTTTCTATCGTCGAGAAAACCATTAAAGATGGAGCTGCCGCCAACACCTTCCAGGAAGCTCTGGAAATCGGCTATCGAGGCTTTGGTGCCATAGCCTGCACTGAAGCGGCAAAAGAAGGAATATCCGCATTTCAGGAACGAAGACCACCGAATTACAAAAAATAACCGTTCATAAGAGGCCCAAAAATGCCCCTTGAATTTCAATCGCTCAGTCACGGTCCGATTGCGTTTGGCTTTTTCAACATAGAAAGTGACATGCTTCTGCTGGAACATTACTTTTTCTTTGCGAATGATTTCTGCACGTACATTTCGGACCTATCTGAGAAAAAGGAAGGCGATTCCAAGGGGGCTATCTGGCACGTCTATTATATTGAGCGCCCTTCCGATATCGGAAATCTGATGGGTGCTATTCATGGAGTTATCTTTCAGGGGTTCATCGGAGAAGTCTATAAGCTATTTCCTTTCCCTTCCCAGCCCGAAGGCTTCAAACAGAAACCCGAGGGAGCTAAAAATCGGAAAACTGTAGAAAATCTAATCCAACATTTCGCCACGGCGATCAACATTGCTGTGGTTATCGATGAGGACAGGAAGAAGGTTTCCATTGGTGATTACTCCTTTACCCGGGACTCGTTTCAGGAATTAATTCAATATGTCTGGCGAGGAGGTTATCCGCGTTGGCAAAATGAAGTGAGACCCGATTATGTTCTGGCAATGAAAAAATCCATAGAAACAAGCAATGAGTCATTATTCGAAGGCATAGTGTTTAACGGTTAATACACGTTCACCCTCACGGGGGAACGCAACCTTAAGTTAATATTTTTAAACCAGCGTAAGAATGCACAGATAAGAAAGGCGATAATTATGGCCGAGCGAGAAGTTTTTTGGAATATTGGCCACCACGGGGTTTTTTATATGCTGGCTGCTTTTGCAATGGTAGTCTTTCTCGGTGGCTGTTACCGGAATATCTGGATCTGGTTGCAAGGCTGGCCCAGCACAAACAAGTTAGATATCTCACAGATCATTTCAGCAACCCTAAAACAAACTTTGGGTAATTCCAAAATCTTTTCTGGTGACCTCTTTGGTGGACTCACGCACATGTTTATCATGTGGGGTTTCTTTATCTTATTCCTGGGAACTGCATTGTCAGCCTTTAATGACTATGTTTTCCATTTTCTAAACGGGCCGATATACCTCTATTATTCTTTAGCCCTGGATGTTTTTGGGCTGTTATTTATTATCGGCCTGATAATGGCCTTGATCCGACGATACCTCATCAAGGCCGGAAAAATGAATAATCTTCTTGAAGACCCCCTGGTATTGTTTTTACTTCTCGCGATTGGTGTCACGGGCTTTCTTATCGAAGGGTATCGTCTGGTAGCCAAACCGGAACCGTGGTTATCCTGGGAGCCGGTGGGTGCTTTTCTCGCCGGATTTCTCCGGGGAGATGCGCTCCAATGGCATGTTACCATCTGGTGGATCCATTCGGCCTTAAGCCTGGTGTTTATCGGATACCTGCCCTTTTCTAAACTTTTTCACGTAATCGCCGGCTCTCTTAATGTGATTCTGGAAACCCTTCCTGCCGAAGTGGTCACTCTGGAAGAAAGAGAAAAACTCACCCAGGAATTTAGCCGTCGACACCTTGTTGCCTTTGATGCCTGTACCCGCTGTAATCGGTGCGAAACGAAGTGTCCTTCAAATCTCAGCGGAGAAACGCTCTCACCCCGGGCAATGAACCAGAAGATGAAAACTTATGTGAAAGCAAAATACAGTATTTCACGCTTAGTCAACCAATGGTTAAAAAAGCCAATAGCCGAGATTTCCAAAACCGAAGTTATCCAAGGAGAAGAAGCGTGGATGTGCACCACCTGTCGGGCCTGCGCGGAGGAGTGCCCATTATCCATCAATAATCTCGATATCATCCGTGAGGTCAGAAGGGCTAAAGTAGAAGAAGGCACCCAGGTGCCGGCGATGGTGGGAACAACGTTAGAGGCGATTTTCAAGTATGGAAACCCTTATCAGGGGGCCAAGAACAAACGCATAGAATGGGCAAAAGACCTGGGAATAAAAGACCTTTCCAAAGGAGAAGAGGCAGCGTTGCTTTACTACGTGGGATGCGCGTCTGCGTACGATAACCGCTTGCAGGAAATTGCCCGAAGCGCGGCGGGAGTATTTACTAAGGCAGGATTAGATTTTGGCATTCTCGGAAACAAAGAATCCTGCTGTGGAGATATGGCAAAGAGGATCGGAGAGGAAGGACTCCTCGAAGAGCTGATCATGAAAAACTACGAAACTTTCGAAGAGTGCGGCGTTAAAGAAATCGTAACCACCTGCCCTCATGGACTGAAGATGTTGCGGGATGAATACCCCCTTTATCGCAGGAAACTTGAGATTCAAACTGAAACGGAAATAAAAGTTCAGCACTATACAGAACTCCTGGCAGGACTGATCCAGAAAAAGAAGCTGATAATTTCCAAAAAGTTAGAAAAGCGGGTAACCTATCACGATCCCTGCTACCTGGGAAGGCACTGCGGCATCTATGATGCTCCGCGGATGGTTATCCAGGCAATCCCCGGAGTTAAATTTGTGGAGATGAAGAGAAACCGGCGCAACAGTTTTTGCTGCGGTGGAGGCGGTGGCAGGGTCTGGATGGAAGAATTCGAAGCCAAGGAAAAAATTTCCGAGGTTCGCGCTCGGGATGCGGCTGAGGTAGGTGCTGAGCTTCTTATAACTGCGTGTCCTTTCTGCATGAGCATGCTGGAGGACGCAGTAAAAACAGCCGGATATGAAAACAAGATCGAAGTGAAGGATCTGGCAGAAGTACTGGTAAACTTATTATAGCACCATAGTTGACTTGCGTCCCGTGGTGCAGCAAAAGATGGTTGCGTATTGAAGCTG
>JGI20214J51088_10002354_pt1 | contig 12606 bp, 9 predicted proteins | sample WetSurMetagenome_FD_51088 | JGI IMG/M metagenome (IMG submission 51088)
GTTCAAAGGAAGAGACATCATCTCAATAGAGGATTTTAGCCAACAAGAAATTAACCACATATTAGATGTCAGCAAAACCATGGAGCCCATCGCCAAAGGTGGCTCAGACATGTTGAAGGGAAAAATCCTTGCCACTCTATTCTTTGAACCCAGCACACGCACACGCCTAAGCTTCGAAACAGCCATGCTAAAACTCGGCGGAAACTATATCGGTTTCGCTGAACCAGATGTAACGTCTGCTCGCAAAGGCGAAAACCTTGCTGATACAGTGCGCACGGTCGAAAACTATGCAGATGCGATTGCGTTACGGCACAGTTTAGAAGGTTCAGCGAAATTNGCGGCAGAGTTCTCTAAAGTTCCAGTCATTAATGCGGGTTCAGGTTCTGAGGAGCATCCCACACAGGCACTAATCGATCTCTACACGATGCGCAAAGAGAAGGGCAAAATTGATGGTTTAAAAGTGGCGTTAGTTGGCGACTTACGGTACGGCAGAACTGTGCATTCNCTGGCTTATGCGCTGGCGCGTTACAATATCGAACTCTATCTTGTCTCGCCCGAGAGCTTGCGAATGAGAAAAGACGTCCTGCAGACTATCAAGGACAAAATCTCTGTCACTGAAAAAGGGAACCTCGACACTATAATGTCCCAAATCGACGTCCTCTACGTCACCCGGATCCAAAAGGAACGCTTCCCAGACGCGACAGAATACGCCAAAGTCAAAGGCGCCTACAAAATAGACCTAAAAACCCTCGAAAACGCGAAGAAAGACATGATTATTCTGCATCCGCTACCACGCGTGGATGAAATTGCGTCCGAAGTGGACACAGCACCGCAGGCAAGGTACTTCCAGCAAGTTTGGAACGGCATTGTAGTCCGCATGGCACTACTTGCGCTCGTGCTAGGCGCCGTCGAATAATTAAGTTGATGTAAATCGATCGAACGTTGTCAGGGTGCTCATTGAGCCGCATGAGGGGCATTTGTGGAGGGNTCCGAACCAGTTTTTCTTGCAGTTGTCGCAGAAGCTGATTAGGCGGTTGTAAGTAAAAAATTCTAAAATNTGATTTTCCATCAGGCGGGTGGTTAATTCCATTAGGGCTTCGGGTTTGTATTCAGCACCTTCGAGTTCNATGATGTTGAGGTTTCCTCCAGCGTNCAAGCCTTTAAGCCTCCGCTCTGTCTCAAGCATCTCCGTTTGAATGCTTAGGAGCTCGGCGGCTTTCACCTGGAAACGTTTAGCTGTAGAATAATACGGCTTTTCTCTTGTTCCCGAAAACTTGACTTTGGCAATGCCATATCGCTCAATGTCCAGTTGCGCTAGCCGCTCAGAAGCTTCGGAATTACCAAGTATCACCGGGTAGAGGCGTTTACCGTATTTTCTTCCAATTTTTTGCTTGAAAGACAACAGGTTCGTGATTGTTTCTTCTGCGAATTTGCGGCTCTCCTCCGAGTTGATGCCTTTTTCGGTGAATGCTTCTATGGCTTCGCGGAAACCTGCCAAATTGATTATACGTGAGCAGTTTTCCAGTCGAAAATATGTATCTCCGCCGGTTTTTTGCAGAAGAAACGGCAGGAAATTTTTCCCGAATTGCTTAAGAGCAGTACTCTTTATGCCCAATGCTCGGGCGGCAAGTTCAAAACGTTCCCGCATCAAATCGAAAAACTTGTTCTTGTCTTTTTCACATTCAAGTGTAATTCTTGGCAGATTAAGCGACACACTACCCAAACAACCGGTCCGCAAGGTGTCGGTTTCCCAGTCACCTGTTAAATCAGCGGCGAATTTTACGCCTGAAGAGGAAAAAACCTCGTTTTCATTTTCCATCTTTGTCATGTTTGCGAAATATGGGATGCCACTTTTTGCAGCCAACTGGTGCGCCTTGAGAAGGATAGCTTTTGCGTTTTCGTCAGCTAAGGCTGAACTGTTGATTTTTATGACCAGTTTTGGACTGAGTAGCGGCTTGTTAATACTTTCTTCAGCGAATAGATCAACTATTATCGAGGCGACGAGTTGACTTTCTTGGATAAAGTCGCCGTACTTGCCGTTTGTTTTTCCATGTGGACCGACGGCATCTTTTTCTGCGGTGCACTTTGGAATTGAAAGATCAAGTTCTAAGGTAGCTTCTGCGTGTTGGTTGAGGTTTTGTATGAAGAGACGCAGGTCTTCCTTTATTTTTGCTATTTCGTTACCTCTTATGTAGGGTGCGAGAAACACGTTGAAATAGTTGAAGGTTTGAATACGGTTGGTTTCTTTGCTGGAGTGCAAGAGAACATTAAGGGCTATAGATAGGGCAGATTTTAGGTCAGCGGGAGGGTCCATGGCGACTTGGAGTGGGTTATCGAGTTTGACGCCATGTTGGGAGAAGTACCGTAGATCATGGATGACTTCGTTTGGTTTCAGTATCCAGGTGCCTAAGCTGTCGATGTGGATGGCTCCGGAGAGGTGAGCGTCGGCGATGTCTCTGGGAAAAATGTTCAGCAGCGTGTATTCGCCAATGACGGTTTGACCTGCCTTGCCGATTGTGGCATTTGAATCGATAGAGGAGTCTTTTGCCTCGATTAGAGCGGTTACTTCGTGGATGGGCATGCCGACGCGCGTGAGTTTATTACGATAATCTTCGTAGCCCTTCTCAACCAAAATGCCATTCACAACTTCTCTAATTAATGATGCAGTCAGGTACTTGGTTTTTGATTTAACGAGACGTTTTTCGGCTTCTTTAGCGGCTTTCTGCGCCAACTCCGCCGGAACTTTCGCCTCTTTAATGAGTGAATTAGCGATTTTGTTAGCGTCAAATTCTTCCAGCGTTAAATGAGAAGTTCGAACAACCATACCTCGGGGCTTAACCGCCTTCTTTTCCACGCGGTCGGCAACGTCGAGGACCATTTTGCCGAGATCAGTTAAGAANTACTTTTTTGCTTCAACATCTGCCTCAACCAAATCTGCCTTCAACAAGAATTTAAGGTGATAGGCGAACCTGCCTGCGTCTCGGCTGGGGTTCATTTTAAGTTGGTTCATCAGTTCGGTATAGCTGAGGGCGCTTTTATCGAAGAGTAAATTGAGGATTTGCAGCCTAAGCTGTGACGAGACGGCTTTTAACACTTTAACGCCGCGTGCACGAATCGGTGGCTGNTTNACCATGCNCTATTCTCTCCAGAACTCCTCAAACTNTGGGGTTTACCTATTATGGCGGTTAAGGGTTTAAACTTAACTAAAAACAGAACCTATCATATCTTGTTTAACATTTAAACACCACAGGGCTGCTGCTGGCTTATGCAATGGATTGTACCAAACCCATAAACCAAGTCAACACATCGGATGCCAACAACTTTGCGAGTTGGGAACAAATCCTGCAGAATCGCTATCGCCTTTGAGTCGTTTTTATGGTCGAAGACAGGAACCAATACTTTTTGGTTGCCTATGTAGAAGTTTGTGTAGCTTGCGGGCAGCTGTTCGTCTTCGTCACTGACTACTTTTGGCATTGGCAACTTGACAATATGAAATTTTTTTCCGTCTTGATCACTCGATTGACAGAGAATGTCATAGTTTTCTTTTAGCGCATCATAGTCTACGTCATATTGGTTGTCTTGATAAGCGCATACGATAGTTGAGGGATTGACGAAACGGGCTAGGTCGTCGATGTGACCATCGGTGTCATCGCCTAAGATACCGGTTTTGAGCCAAATAAAATTGGTTGCTCCTAAGTATTCGGATAGGGATTTTTCGATGTCTTTCTTTCCAAGATGCGGGTTGCGGTTCTTGTTAAGCAGGCATTGCTCGGTGGTTAGTAGGGTTCCTTTGCCGTTGACATCTATTGAGCCGCCTTCCAGAACGATGCCGGGTTTGAAGCATTTTATCGCCATTTTCTGGTTTATTACATCTGGGATTTGCTTGTCCTTAAGGAGCGTTTCATATTTTTCTCCCCAAGAATTAAAGTCCCAATGAATCATTGCGATTTCGTGGTTTTGGTTTTTGACAAATATGGGACCATAATCCCTAAACCATACATCAGCATAATCAGAAACGTAAAAGTGNATCTTGTCAACGTCGATGNTTGCTGCCTTAAACATTTTTGTGACTTTCTGTTTGGTTATCTCGTCGATGACAAAAAGGTTGACCCCCTCCGCTTCATGAATCTCCTTAACGATTTGGACATAAACGGCTTCAACGCTCGCTACTCTGTCNGGGAAAGTAGTCGGGTCATAGGGCCATGCAAGCCAGATAGCGTCGTGTTTTTCCCATTCAGCGGGCATGCAAAAGCCCTGTTCACGGCATGTCTTCTCTGAGCTACTCATCTTTCGCACCTTTCCGGTTTTCTCTTGTGAGCTGTTGGTATGTGTCGGGCCGTCGGTTGCTCAGAAAGCCCCAGCCCTCCTGAATTTTCTTGTTCTTACTCAAATCCACTGTTGCAATCAGCACTTCTTCTTTTTTGATGCTGGCTTCTTTNAGTATTTTNCCAAAACTATCGCAGATAAAAGAGCCTCCCCAAAACTCCAACTCGCTCTCCTCGCCAACGCGGTTAACGGCGGCAACATGGATCCCATTTGCTATGGCATGGGCGCGCTGCACCGTTTTCCAAGCATCATGCCAATCTCCGTCTGCGGACGTATAATCTTTAACATAGCCGATTGCGGTTGGGTAAAAGATAATGTCTGCGCCTTTTAAAGCGTTGATGCGGGCTGGTTCAGGGAACCACTGGTCATAGCAGATGAGCACTCCTATTCGAGCAAAACTTGTATTAAAAACCCGATAGTCTGTGTCACCTGATTCAAAATAGTCTTTCTCGTAGAAATAGGGGTCGAAGGGTATGTGAGCTTTCCGGTAGGTACCCATTATTTCGCCGCCGCAGCCAATGACCACTGCTGTGTTGTAAAATTTGCCTTCCCCACTTTTCTCAAACAAGGGCGCAATGATAACTATTCCGTGCTTTTTCGCTAACCTAGAAAACAACTCTGTGGATTTGCCGGGGATGGTTTCAGCAAAATGCTTTGCATCTTGGTTTTCCTGTTGTGGAAAATACCTTGTGCGGTATAGTTCTTGGAGGCACACTATTTGGGCGCCCAATTTAGCTGCTTGTTCAATTTTTTCCGCGGTTTTTTTCATGTTTTCTGCTATGTTTTCGGAAACGGCGGTTTGAACAAGCCCAACGGTAACCGTTTTGTTTTTGGCTTCAACTGCTTTCGGTTTTATTTTCTGAGCCGGTATGTGTTTGCCCATCCTTGTTGGAACTTAATTTATGGCTGTTCTATTAAATTTTTTGAGGACAAAAAACATAAAGAACCTGAAAATTTGGTGGCTACCCGGGTTTCTTATTCGATTGGCAAAGGGATTATAGATGACTACTTAAACGCCTAATTGCGATCCTACTATTTCTTTGCTTCTTGTGGAAATACGTTCACCATTATTTGCCTCTTGAAGAATGACAGCCAATTTTATCTTTAAGTAATGGTGAAATTTTTCCCAAACTGTCGTGAGCCATAGCATGGAGAAAACGGTTCTTTTTGGTTTAGGCTAACGAAACTATTTATTAAGACAATGCAGTGACAATACATAGTTTATCGGGGCCAAGAAAATGAAACTGTTCATAGTNCAATTTCCTTTCGGCGTAGCAGCCTTCGACGAAAACAACGGCTTAGTAGAAAAAGCGCTGTTTCCAAAAAAGGCGCAAACAGCAGCAAAAAGCCTGCTCAAAACCGAATCGGGAAAAATATCCGATCAAGTCTCATCACTTATTACGCTTCTAGCAAGTGTTGGTTATGACACGTTTGCTTTTGAATCCGCCAAATTGGCAGAAGAAGCTCAAAAGAAATTGAAAATCGCCGTCGAAGTTGCTAAACCAGCAGAGACCGCAGTGTTGCATTCCCGTATGGGAGAGGTTGCAATCGAAACAGGTTTTGCNCAAGACGAACAAGAATTAAACACATGGAACCGCAATGTCAGNTTGGAACTTGCCAAGTTAAGGATTAAAGGTGCCTCCGGAAAGCGCGATCTAATTGTTGCTCAAGGCATTCAAACGCTCGATAGTTTAGACCAGACCGTTAACCTATTCATGGGCAGACTCCGAGAATGGTATGGCGTATACTTCCCTGAACTTGACCGCTTAGTCGAAAAACATGAAACNTATTCACGGCTTGTTATGAACTTGGGCGATAGGGAAAACTTTAACGTTGACAATCTGGAAAAAGAGAACATTCCAAAAGAACGAAGCCAACTTGTTGCCAAAGCAGCTGAATCATCAATGGGAGCAGACATCGCAGAAGTCGACCTTGANATGATACAAGCCTTAGCCAAGGACGTACTTGATTTCTATTTGTTACGCAAGAATATGGAAGACTATGTTGATCACACCATGGAGGAACTAGCGNCTAATGTCCGAGCAGTTGCTGGTGCCCTTTTGGGTGCACGCCTAATCGCCATGGCAGGCAGCCTACAGAACCTTGCCATGAGACCAGCAAGCACCATCCAAGTCATAGGCGCAGAAAAAGCCCTCTTTCGCAGCTTAAAAACAGGAGCTCGACCACCGAAACACGGCTTAATCTTCCAGCACACCCTGCTCCATGACGCGAAAAGGTGGCAACGAGGAAAAATCGCTAGAGTCATCGCAGGCAAATTAGCCATCGCAGCCAGAACAGATGCTTTCGGAGCAGGACACTACATCGGAGACAAACTAAAAGCTGACATTAACAAACGCATAGAAGAAATCCATGAGAAATACAAGGAACCGCCAGCACCAAAAGAGATTAAACCTAGACCTGAAGGGTCATTTGAACGCCGAGAACAAAGACCTCCACGAAGAGATGATCGAGGTGGATTCAGAGGGGGCGGTAAAAACTTTGGCGGTGGTGATCGAGGTCCAAGACCACCACGACACGGTGGAGGCGGAGGCCGCAATTTCGGTTACGGCGGCGGACGAGATAGAGGCGATCGACGCGGCAGCGGTCAGAACCGGGGACCAGACAGACGTGCACCTCAAAGTTAAACCACATCCAAAATTCAAAGAAATATACCAAGTAATGCTTGAAGACGGCGCACAACGCCTNGCCACAAAAAACTTAACCCCTGGTCTTCGGGTTTATGGGGAACGGCTTTTCAAATTTAAGTACGTTGAATATCGTGTTTGGGACGCTTTCCGTAGCAAACTTGCTGGAGGCATCATTAAAGGCGTTCAAAACGTTCCCATTGAACCAGGTTTTAAGGTGCTGTATTTGGGGGCTGCTTCAGGAACCACCCCCAGCCATGTCTCAGACATCGTAGGTGACTCGGGACACGTTTACTGCGTCGAATTCGCTCAACGCTCTCTCAGAGATTTAGTCAACAATGTTGCAGCTTATCGAACCAACATCTCACCCATGCTAGAAGACGCACGCATGCCTGAACGCTACGCCATGTTCATCTCAGGAAAAGTCGACACAATCTACTGCGACGTAGCACAACCCGAACAAGCAAAACTCCTCGCAGATAACGCAGATGTATTCCTCAAATCAAACGGTTGGGTAATGCTCGCATGCAAGTCGCAGAGTATCGACGTAACTATGGANCCTAACGCAGTCTACCGACAAGAAGCCCACATTTTAAGAAATAGGGGTTTTGACGTTAAAGAAATTGTAGATCTAGAACCCTACGACAAAGCACATGCCATGATAGTAGCCCAGAGACTCTAATTTTTCCCGAAGAAATGAAAGGTAATTCATAATCCGAAACTGTCTTTGTTTGGAGACGGCTGATTTGGTCAGTCTAAAATGAAGGTTAAGCGATTACGGACGCTCAAAAGTAAAATAATGTATACATTAATCGTAAGACGTACATTTCAAATGGTTTTTATGTGAGAATATTCTAGTTAAGTATGGTGCTTTAAAATGGTTGAAGATTTTGAACAAGACGATTTNGACATGATTGACCCGTCAGCTAAAAGAGTTCTCGTAGTCCTTTCCCAATTTGAGAAAGGCCTCGTGGTAACGGTGGACCTTTTACACAAAAAAACAGGTTTGATGCCTGAAGCCCTAAACGACGCAGTACGGCATCTGTCAAAATCCAAGCTCATCGACAACCCTGACCCGACAAAAAAACATGGCCCCTACGATTTCAACGCCGTCGAAATAACCGACTTCGGAAGACAAGTGCTTGCGAAATTCGGATAAAACTTTAAAACATAGAGAAGCTAGTTNGTTGGATTAAATTTTAAATCCCCCCGATAATCTTGATTCTCTCGGTGTGGCTTTAGGGCTTCTCAGAGCTTTTCAGCAGAAAAATAACAAGATTTCAAGAATGGATTATTCATAAGATGCAAGAACTGCGGGCACCTTATTTGGGTTCCAGAAGACGTTTCCGAAAAAGGCACAGGTTATAAACGCAAACAATCCAACAATAGCTTGTACTGCCCATGCAGAAAACCTGAACTAACATAGTTCTGCTTTCAACAGTTCATTTTTTAGAAAAATTTCGATGATAAAAAATAGAGTTTATGGAATTGGAATAAATCGTTTCCAGCACGGTGAAATCTGACTCGAGTTTTAGCTATCGAAAACTAAAGGTGAGAAGAGTTTTAGAACTTTCAAAGTATGGGATGCCTCAACTCTNGCGCTCTTAATTTTAGTTTGTGTCTCTGTCTTTTTCTGCTTTGCTTCGTTTTTTTTATACTGATTATTGTTTTGGAAAAGCATTATAGCTTAGAAAACTAAAGCCTTCACTGATTAGGAAGAAGAGCAGACATGTTGGTTGCTGGTGTTGACGAAGCTGGGCGTGGATGCGTTATCGGTCCTTTAGTGGTTGCTGGCGTCACTGTACAAACTGAGAACTTGCGGTTGCTAGTAGAATTGGGTGTGAAAGACTCCAAACTTTTAACAGCTAAGAAACGCGAAGCTTTGTATCCTGAAATCATAAAATTAACCCAAAACCACCATGTCATAAAGGTTCCACCTGCCCAAATTGACAAAGTCGTTCGAAGTAGCAGAGTACTCCACAAGCTAAACCGCCTTGAAGCCCAAACCATGGCCAAGATAATTGACGCATTAAAACCCGACGAAGCCTACGTTGACGCCGCGGATGTGCTCGAGCAGCGCTTCGGCAACCACATTAGCGAGTGCCTCAGGTTTAAGACAAAGATCGTGTCAGAGCACAAAGCCGACCGAACTTACCCCGTTGTCTCTGCAGCTTCTATAATCGCTAAGGTAGAGCGGGATGGCGAGATTGCGAAGCTGAAGGNAAAATACGGCGATTTCGGAACTGGATACCTAACCGACGTTAAAACTAGGGTTTTCTTGAAGCGGTTACTTGAGAAGGACGGTGATTTCCCTAATTGCATTAGGAAGTCTTGGAAGCCTGCTCAAAAAGNCAAAAGTGAACGGGGAACAGTGCAGAAGACACTGATTTAACTTTGAGTTATTGTGTTTTGTTGCGTCTAATAAGATACAATTTATAAACACCAACAACATACGTAATTATTAACAATTGGGTTTTATTTGGCGGNAACTTGATGAGTGAAAAAGACGTAACTAAATTTCTGCAGAACCTGTGTCTATCAAAAAGAGAAATCCAAGTCTACATGTTCCTAGCCAAAAGCGGTGTCCAATCAACTAGCTTCGTTGCCAAACGGCTCAAAATGGAACGTGTTCAAGCATACCGTACCTTCAAGAAACTTCAGGAAAAAGGTTTCATAGAAGCAACATTGGAACGACCAACCAGGTTTACGATTGTTCCTTTTGAGGCATTAGTTGATAATTTTATTAATGCAAAAAAGGTTGAGGTTGTCAACCTTAACGATCAAAAACAAAATCTACTAACCGCTTGGCAATCGATAAGTGCACCCGAATCACAATATCCAGTTGCAAAATTTTCGATCATAACNGGCAAGAAAAAGATTCATTCAAAAATGATTAACATGATCGAGGAAGCAAAATCTGAAGTAACTGTTCTAACAACCGCCTTGGGAGTTATTCAGGAAGACATCGCTGGAATCTACGATGCAGTTCTAGCACCACCTAAAGAGAGCAAGGTTCAAACCCAAATAATCACTGAAATGGTCCCAGAAAACCTAAAAGCCGTCGAAAGAATAGACCGCAATATTGCAGAAGATAAACTCANCATAAAACTTCGCCATGTCAACATGAGTTCAAAATTTTTCCCACGCTTCCTAATCAAAGACGAAGAAGAAGCGATTCTATATGCACCCTTCGGCAACGAAGCATCTGTACTTAACCTTGAAGATGAAGGTTTATGGATTAACGATAAAATGTTCATCTCCGTCTTGAAAGCATTTTTCGTTCAAATGTGGCAAACTGGCGTTGAAGCTTCAAGACGCATAGATGAGCTAAAGACCGGTATACCCATTGGAGAAACCCTTGTCATCAAAGGCGGCGAAGAAGCATGGAGTAAAGTTACCAAGATTCTTGAGTCAGCCAAACAAGACATCGTAGTAATCACTTCCTCACAGAGCATCAACAGACTTGCCGAAGACGACCCAATCGTCAAATACTTCAAAAAAGGCATCAAAATCCGCATAATGGCGTCCATCGACTTAGATAACTTGGAACCAGCNCAGAAACTCGCAAAAAACTACGAAATAAAACACGTCCCCATAAGCTACCTGACAATGATGGTTGTAGACTGCAAGCACTTGTTCATGTTCAAAATGCCACCACTGACCGATTTAGGCGTGGAATCAGCTTTCTATTTACCTGACACTTTCTACTCCAGCGATCCCAGCCAAATTGAACGTGTAAGCGAAATGCTAGACGACATCTGGAAACGCGGCATAGATATAACTGAAATCAGCAGCCAAGCAGGAACCAAGCTTCCAACAGTCGAAATTTCGCCAATGGAAACCGTGGCTAAAACCGTTGCTAAAATGCTGCAGAACAACGTAACTTCAGTCTTGATCACTGAGCAACATAAACCCATTGGAGTTATAAACGACCGAGAACTGTTGAGAGAAATCGTGGATGCACGAAAAGACCCAGTTAAAACGCTTGCAAAAGACACCAATTACACACCTCTCATAGCCTTAGAAGGCGACCAATCCATGATTACAGCTATGAAGATCATGAGTGAAAAAAGCTACAAGCGCGCAGCTATTGTTAAAAACGGGCAATTAATTGGTATGCTCACTAAAGAGACAGCTAAGGCATTGAAAGCCAACCCTTCAGCTCCATAGACTACTTGACCTCACCATTCCGATTTTTTTTCGCAGAGCAAACAATTATTAAACAAAATAGTGCTAGCCATAAGCGAGGCACAACTCTATTGAAACTACAAACACCTATGATTATCGTTAATTTTAAGACCTACCTTGAATCTACAGGCAAAAGAGCAGTCGAACTTGCCAAACAAGCTGAAAAGGTATCTAAAGAGACAGGCGTCAACATCATCGTGGTGCCACAGTTCGCCGATCTTGCCAAGATCGCGGAAACGGTTGAGATTCCAGTCTTTGCTCAGCACATCGACCCTATTAAACCCGGTAACTCTACAGGTCACATTCTGGCTGAATCCGTCATAGAAGCAGGTGCAGTTGGAACTTTAATTAACCACTCTGAAAGGCAACTTAAACTTGCAGAAGTGGATGCCATAGTAAGNTTAACGCAAGAAAAAAAACTAATAAGCTGCGTTTGTACCAGCAACCCCTCCATCAGTGCAGCAGTTGCGTACTTGAATCCAGACATAATCTCAATTGAGCCGCCGGAACTCATCGGAACAGGCGTTGCCGTTTCTCAAGCGCAGCCTGAAGCAGTCACCAACACGATTAGGCTTGTTCGCAAAGTCAATGACCAAGCAGTCATTCTTTGCGGTGCAGGAATTAGTCGTGGAGAAGATGTTTCCATAGCTTTGAAGCTCGGAACTCATGGCGTACTTGTAGCAAGCGGCATCGTTAAGGCGAAAGACCCATATAGCGTTCTACGATCATTTGCAGATTCAACATTAAAGTAATACGTGTGAATCTCCTTGAAAGTTGAACCTGAATGCGAATCCTGCCTGCTTTCTAGAGCACAAACCCAAACTTATCAAGCCACCACCAACCCTGCATTGCGCTTTAGATGTCTTGCTGAAATCGTAAAGTTGTTAAATCGCGAGTTCAAACCAACCTCGGTGGCAGCNGACATCGGAACCAAGAGAGACCGCATAATCAGGCAACTAACAAGCAACAGCGATCCCTACAAGTACAANAAAAAAGCCGCAAACGAAAAAGCCCTAAAGATGCGTCCCCACGCAAAAAAATACGTTGAATCAGGCATTAATCAGCAGGAACGGTTCAAAAAAGCCTGTCTATGCGCGATTGTGGGAAATATCATGGAGTTTGATATTCCGGGGCACAAATTCACCTTAAAGAGCTTAGCAGGTGTTCTCCGAGAGGCTGCCAAAGATTTAGTTATTGACGATCTAGACAAGGCTTACGAGTTAGCTAAGAAAGCACAGAGTGTTCTGTTTCTAGCTGATAACGCGGGCGAAATCGTTTTCGACGCACTATTGGTTGAGCAGCTTAAGAANATGGGCTTAAAAGTCACTTACGTGGTGAAGGGCGCNCCCGTAATCAATGATGCCACGATGGAAGATGTGGAGATTTCTAATATAGACAAACTCGCCGATGAAGTCATAACAACAGGCTGCGATGCAGTTGGTTTGCA
>JGI20214J51088_10002355_pt1 | contig 12596 bp, 10 predicted proteins | sample WetSurMetagenome_FD_51088 | JGI IMG/M metagenome (IMG submission 51088)
AGAATAATACTATCAATATTCCTTTCCGTTGCTGCCAGAAAAAGGCCTGCAAGCCCTGTCTCTTTGCTACCATCAATAGCAATACTCTTCAGGTTATACTGCGATTTCAGAAATCGAATAACTATGTCCATCTCCTTTACCCATTCTCCAATAATTGTTCTCCCGAACCAGAGCTCTGATCTGGAAATAACACGTAGTTTTCCAAAACCGTAACTTAAGGCAACTGAGTTTGCTGAAGCTTCACCTGTACCTGAGAGATCAACTATAGCAATTCCTTTCCCCGACTTAATCGTTTCACCAATGAGCTCATATGGGATTTTATCTTTCCCTTCCGGATTTGTAAAGATTACAAATTCATCGACATCATCTTTCGTAGGACGTATCAGGATAGGAATAAGCTTATTATCTGATGTTTCCAAAGCAATTCTTTCCCATCCCTCCTTTTCCGGGAATTGATGAACATCTTTCAGAGTTGATTTTTCATTCATTCCTAAAATGTCTTTCAATTCTTTTCTCTTAAGTTCTGAATTGACAGATCTGCTGGTAAGGAAAATATTCCTTAATTCATTTCCTTTTTCAATGCAGTATTTAACTGTTCCGGTAACCTCCGGATCTCTTTGTCCATTTGCAAATACCATTAGTTTTTCCTCCGTAAGTTGCTTAAACGGTCTCTCTTTTTTTGCAGCTCCTGTTCCAATGCCTTTGAGATGCAGGTCGAACCATCCGAGCAAAGCTTCCCTGTCATCAGTCCAATAACCGTGAGTAAGATCAAACAACTGGTAAGTAATATTATTCTCCACCCCGTACATTTTAAATACAGGTTGGGCATTATTGTAAGTACGTATCATTTCAGACGGGAGAAAGGCAGGAATGTCATCCTTTTTATGATTGCAAAACTTTATGGCCCTGGGTGCAACAAGAGCAATAACACCTGACTCCTCTGTAAAAGACAAAGCTTCATTCATCACCTCGCAGATGCAGGGTGATCCCATAATGTGCGATTCGAAAGTCCCGATGCTGACCACAGGCACGGAAGCCTTGACACGCTCATCCAGTGATGCCAGCCACATTGTCTGATTGCCTCCGCCACTTGCTCCTGTTGCCCCAATATTTCCCGAATCAACATATGGTAATGAACACAGCAAGTCAACACCTCTCACATTATCTGAAATCTCAATACCAATTAATGGCTCTCCGATATTCATTAACGCAGATCCCAGATTATTCTCATCTCCATGGTCTTCAAAAATGCCATGAGTAGTAGTCCTTTCACCTGAACCCCAGGGATCAATAGTCAGGCAGACATACCCATTTAAGGCAAGAGAATGCCCTACTGCCTGAGGACCCGTTGAATCAATTTTACCTTTATTCCAGTGACCCAGCAGATTAATAACTCCGGGAAATGGCCCACTCCCATCGGGGACGTAAAGATTTGCAGTTGCGAATATACCGGGACGAGTCTGAAAAGTTATATTCAGGACAGAGTAACCGTTCATCACTATTTTCCCTGTCTCTTTAATATTTAATGGTAATTCATGATTAAAAAGAACTCCTGTCCTTTTAATTATCTCTTTTTTAAGTTGCAGCCTGTATAATTCCCATTCTTTAAGATCATCAGGCAGTTTATGCAATCCCGATTTCAAAGCTGCATCAAGCCTGAGCCTGGTTGAGATCAGATCGGAATGGTTTTCAGGAAGTACCCTTGGCAACCCTTTTATTATGTTAGTTTTATTGGTATCCAATTGATTAAGATGAGATACGCTGTTGACGGGTAACCAGATTAAAAGATTAAGGTTAAGACAAAGGCTGAGGATTACAATATTTATCATACACCTAAAGTTAAAGTGTTGATAACGATGATGCTGAATCGTTATCAAGAAATAGCCAGGCTGCCTTATGGTTCCTCATAACTGACGCCGGGATCATAGGTGAAATCTTGCCTTCAACAGTTTTTTTAACAGCAATTGCCTTCCGCAAGTCGGGAACAGTGCAGATTATTGCCTCCGATTTCATGATCTGTCGGATAGACATACTGATTGCTTTTTCAGGAACATCTTTTAATGTCGGGAACCAGCCTTCACCCAATTGCTGTTGACGGCACTCCTCATCAAGTTTTACTACAAGATATGCATCATCCGTTTCAAAATCTGCAGGAGGATCGTTAAAGGCAAGATGGCTGTTCTCCCCAATACCCACAAATGCGACATCAACAGGGTGCTTTCTTATAAGTTTTCCTAACCGGGCACATTCTTCATTCGCGTCTGCATTGCCATTTATATAATTGAATTCCTGCGGCGAAACAATATCAGCAAACCGTTCTTTCAGATACTTTCGAAATGAAGCGGGATGAGTTTCCGGTATGCCAATATATTCATCCAGATGAAACGCTCTTACCCTCAACCAGTCAATATCTTCTTTCACCAGCTCTTTAAGCATTTCAAACTGTGATGCCCCGGTTGCAAGAATGATATTCGCTGTCCCTTTTTCAAGGATCGCCTTACGAATTAAACCGGCACCTGTTGAGGCTGCCTTTTTGCCAAGAATCTGCCTGGTTGCAGAGATTACAATTTCCATAGGTAAATTCGGTTAAATTATATACAAGTGTATGATTAACACTTTATTCAGACATTAACAGGATAATCAATAATTTCTTCTTTTGCCCTGTCCCAGTACAGCTTCTTCCCTTCACGGTACGCCTGAGTAGCCATTATACAGGCCACGGAATGCCAGAAGCCTGTGTGAATATTTCCATTGGGAATCTTGCTCCTGTCCCTCATACAGTCGATCCAGTTATCGAGATGATATTTGCTGTCATCACTCAGGTATACAGGACCAAGCTTCATGCCATATTCTTCAGTAGTTACTATCTCCGCTTTTCCTCTGTTTATAAGATCTTTCATTCCTTCATAGAAATCAAAGCCACCGGTAAGTGACTGATGTTCAGGGACGAAAAACCAACGGGCACTGCCTTCTCCTCCATGAGAAAAAAGGGTTCCGTCTTTTCCGCGGATACAGGTATAATCGCCGAATTTGCTGGCGTAATTCGATGTATATGAGTATAAAAATTTCGCATCATCGTAGGTTGCCAGAGCCTGAAATGTATCGGGATTTTGTCGGATATCAGGCCATCCGAATATTCCACCGTTTGCAACCATAGAATCAGGAATAGCTGTGTTGGTATAAAAATGAACAAGACCTGCAGCATGGCTCATCCATTGAGAGGTGATCCCTCCGGAGTATTCACGGAATATCCTGAATTCAAAATATTTCCATGGATCAAAAGGAACAAATGGTTTCCCAAGAAGCCACCTGTTCCAGTCGGTATCTTCCTCACGGATTGCTGCAACATCGGGATCTTTTGGTTCGTGCCAGCGGGGCCCGTTATCGTTCCATACCTGCTCAATTTTTGTGATCTGACCCAGTTTCCCTGACCGTATAATATCTCTTACTTTGATCTGCATCGGATCGCTGACCCATTGAGAACCAAGCTGTACCACCTGTTTAGATTCCAGAACAGTGCTTCTTGCCAGTTTTGCTTCCGCAACATCTATTGCCATCGGTTTTTCGCAATAACAATCCTTACCTGCCCTTACAACTTCCGCCAGTATCTTAGCGTGCTGAAAATCTCCGGTTGCTATCATTACAGCATCAAGCTCAGGCATTTTCAGCATCTCTTCGGAATATTTGAACTGTTTAACATCTGTTCCGAAGAGTCTTTTACTTCTGCCAGCTGCTTTTTCCCTGTTGAGCTTCCATATATCGCATACTGCGACCACCGCCAGGTTTTTATCCTTTTCCGAGGTCTTTACCATGTTCTGATGATCACCTCCACGACCGCCACACCCAAGAAATCCGATATTGATCCGGTCATTTGCACCAGATATCCTTCTGTAAGATGCTGCACTCATTGCTGAGGTACCTGATAAAACCGCAGCTCCTACAAGTCCGGCTGTTGTTTTACCAATGAATTTTCTTCGTGACAATTCAGTTTTGGCCATATTGAGTATAGTTTAATTGTTACCTGTTAAGTATTTACATATTATGATAAACGATCATTTATTAATATAATTCAGATTATCATCCAGCGGGGTCATCTTAGGCATCAACAGGTGAACAAAACCAATTATGATCAGATATGACATTCCTGATATTAAAAATGCCCAGAAATACCCTGAATTGTTTGCAGTATCAAGGACTGCTCCAAGAGCAATATCAGCAACAATGGCTACTGCCACCCCCACCATTTTACCTATTCCTATGACTGATGCCACTGCTTTTTTCGGAAAAACATCCGGTACAAGGGTATACCCGTTGATCGACCACGACTGATGTCCGGCAGCAGCCAGTCCAATTAAAAAGACAGCCAGCCATTTACTTGAAATGACAGGTACAAAGCTTACGGGCAGAATTACAAAAGCACAAACCAGCATGGTAATTTTTCTTGCCCTGTTAATTGACCACCCTTTCTTTATCAACGCACCTGATGCAAGCCCTCCCACAAGACTTCCGGCATCAGCCATGATAAAAATGATAAGGAAAGGAAGTCCTATGTTTTTAATATCCACCCCAAATTGTTCTGCAAGGAATTTAGCGCCCCAGAAAAGATAAAACCACCATACTCCGTCTGTTAATGTAGTTAAAGAAAAGGCCCATGTTTCTCTTTTGGGAAGGAGCTTAAACCATGGAACTTTTTCAGTTGTTTCTTCCTCTGAATCACTGTTTATATATGACAGCTCCTCTTTTGACAGTTTGGGATGATCTTCAGGTTTCCTGTAGGTTTTTATCCATAGAAAAACCCAGAATGAACTGAGAATCCCTGTAAAAAGAAATGGTATCTGCCAGTTATTTCCTTCAACTGATACTATAGCGCCAACCACAAAAGGCGCCAGGATTGCACCTACACTTGTTGAGGCGTCAAAAATACCAGTGGCAAAAGCACGGTCTTTTTTCGGGAACCACTCAGCTACTGTTTTTATGGCAGCCGGGAAATTTCCCGACTCTCCTATTCCCAGTCCGAAACGGGCCAGAATAAACCCGACTAAGCTGAATGCGGGCCTTATAGCGGCATGCAACATACCAAATACACTCCATATTGCAATTGAAATGGTATATCCTATTCTGGTTCCAAGTCTGTCGATGAAACCTCCCATAAAAAGCAATCCTATACCATAGGCTATTTTGAAGGATACCATAATTGCTGCATAATCTTTATTAGACCAATCAAAAAGCTTTTGCAGTGTGGGGGCCATAACACCTACAATGCTGCGATCGAAGTAGTTTATGGTGGTAGCCATAAACACCAGTGCAAGAATCCGATAGCGGTAATTCCCAACTTTTTGAATTTGCACAGTCATACTTATTAATTATGCAACCATAATAATCAAATAACGATCAATATTTTGAGTACACTTCTCGCCCTGCAATAATAGTCTTCAGAATCACCAGTCTGCCATTCTCAAGTGAGAATAGAATCAGGTCGGCTCTTTTTCCTTTTCCTATTTTACCTACCTCATTCAGCCCAAGCAATCGTGCCGGGTTTGAACTGGCCATCTGAATGGCATTTCCAAGGCTGCATTGAGTGAATTTCATCATGTTTGAAACACAGCCACTTACAGGCATTACAGCACCTGCCAGTACATTTTCAGCAGGATATTTCACAACATCGGGCGTTAAAAGAAGCACTTTTTCTCCACGTTTATATTCCCCGGGAGGAAGCCCGGCCAAATCAAGAGCGTCAGACACAAGTACAATACGCTCAGCACTTTTTATCCTGTAAAAGCATTTGACCTCATCTTCATTCAGGTGAAATCCGTCTGCAATAATAGTAGAAGTTAACCGGTCATCAGCCAATTGCGGCCAGAAGGGATTATCGTGGCGGTTTATCATGTTTGCACAACCGTTCCCAAGATGAGTCGACATAGTGGCTCCGGCATCAACAGCCTGTCTTATTATTCCTGATGATCCGTTATGATGGCCTAATGAGACTACCACTCCTGACTCCTTACAATTTTTAATAAATGGTATAGCTCCATTGATTTCAGGAGCAACTGTAATAAGTTTTATGTGATTACCCGATGATTTCTGAAGTTCAGAGAATTCATCATAATCAGGTTCCCGGATATATTTCTCAAGATGAGCACCTCTGTATCCCTGAACAGGAGATATGTATGGCCCTTCCAGATGGAATCCTGGTATCGATATCCCTGTCTCTTCATCTTCACAAGCTTTTGCAAGATTAGAAAAGCTTTTTAAAAGATCCGTTTGAGAGTTTGTAATCACTGTTGGGAAAAAAGAGGTAACTCCAAATTTCCATAAGGCCGATGTTGCCTTGCGCAGATTTTCAATTGTTAAATTCTGATCGGAAAAATCAACACCTGAAAAGCCATTAATCTGCAGATCAATTAAGCCCGGAGCAAGAAAATTACCCCCTCCATCTATCTCGTTAGCACCCGGTGATTCAATGTTATTCTCTGAAACCTCCTCAATAATACCCGACCTGACAATGATGGTACCATTTTTGATAATACCATTCGGAATTACAATCTGGCAGTTATGTACTTTTAAGATATTTACCAGTGAATCCATTTTACTTTAACATTTTTTAATATTTATGACAGCACTTTATTTTAATTATATCATGATTCTTTATCAAAAATATCAGTAATTTGCATAACCGATTAACAAATACCATGAAAAAACAAAATTCGATCAAACTATCTTACGCAGTTTTTTTCATCCTGACGGTCTGTTTAACAGACATACAGGCTCAAGTACCCAGTGATACCTCTTTGACTACTCATTATGTTCTTCCTGATTTTGTTCTTGGATCAGTTAAATTGAAGAATGGCCGGACTGAAACTGCTGTGATGAATTATAATAAACTTACTGAAGAGATGATTTTTGATAAGGACGGAGTCAAACTCGCTCTTGATAGTCTGGAGACTATTGACACTGTTAATATCGATTCGCGTCTGTTTATACCTCACGAAAAGATCTTTTATGAAGTTCTGGTGATCGCTAAAGTGGCACTTTTCAAGGAGCATAAATGCAATCTTATACCTGCAGGGAATCCTTCGGGATATGGTGGAACAACTGAAACAGGTGCCTCAAGGAGTCTTTCATCACTTACCAACACCGGACGGGCATANAAACTNAAACTTCCAAGCGATTACCATGTAACGGATGCTTCAAGGTTCTGGATAAAAATGGATAACACCTACTTTAAAGCGAATACCGGTGGTCAGATTGCAAAGATCTTCCCCGGCAAAGAAAAACAGATAAAACAGTATATTAAGGAGAAAAAACTTAATTTGTCTGACCCAACCGACCTTGTTACTTTGGTAGTTGAGTGCAATAGGCTTGTGAAGTAGTTCAGAAGTCATCAGACAGATCTCTTTTATCTATTGAAAATTCCGTACTGCACAAAAGAGTGGCGCAGAATCGTAACCTGATATAGAAACCTGATTACCTGTTTATTTTATTTTTCCAAAATCGATATTTATCCCGGCAAAATAGCGTCTTCCGGGTGATATAAAATTTATATTCTGAGGTATGACAAGACCAAAAATATTGTCTGCTCCTGCAGAAAATCTTAACCACTTATATTCCTGTGAAATTGTCATTCTCCAATTACTGAAAGGTCTGTCACGATATGTATTCTGATCTGTTATCTCATAGAACTTCTCCCCCATCAGTTTACAGTAGATCTGTGCAGTTAAAGAGTAATTCTTCTTTCTGAAAACATAATCGGCAGCTATATTCCCGGAATGCTTTGTGGTGCCATACAACTGGAGTCCGCTTTGATTATCGTGTGAATGAACATAACTATAACCTGTACTTAACCAGAGACCATTTACAATTTTTTGTTTCGAAATAAAATCAATCCCATATACCGATGCGCTTGCAATGTTCTGATATTGACGCGTCAGCTGTGCTGAATCGGGTAACCAGCGATCTGTTATCATATCCGAAAGCTCATTACGGTAAAAAGTAACTGATGAATTATTCCATGGTTTCGAAAACTCAACAGATCCTGAAATATAACGTGATGATTCGGGCTTAAGCTGGGTATTGCCGATAATGTACCATTCACCAAAATGATCAAAATTCATATAAAGCTCTTTCAGCGCCGGAGAACGGAAACCTGTCCCTGCCGAAGCCCTGAAATTCACTGCCCCCTCTTTGTATAGGACAGAGATCTTTGGAGCAGCATTTAAACCATAACTGCTATGATTGCTTGTCCTGATTCCGGCGATAATGTTCCATTTTTCTCCCAGACGAAGGTCTTCCTGGGCATAAAACACCGCCTCACCTTCACCTTTTATACTTCCGTCGATTCTTAATGAAAAGAGGTTTTCGTAATTATATTCCAGCCCTGCTATCAGATTGTTCCTGTCCGAGAGATGAAAGCTTCCCTGTGTTCTAAGCGTTTGAATTATATCATATGATACCTTGTCCCTGCTATAATTCAGTAGCTCAAGAACATTATAAGTATTGTACTGATCGCGATAATATGAAAAGTCGATTGAATGTTTTCCAAGATAATATCGTCCTTTAACTCCGGCATTCATATCCTGGTAAAGGTCGTGAGCAGGACGCGCACTTACATTACCACGTTCAAACTGGTAATAACCAAGGAAAGGAACAATTGACAGACGAGAGGAAGGTGTGATCTCGAACTTCTGGTTTATATTGAATGATGTGAAAGGATTCTGGGTCCAGTCATGTGAACTTTCAGGAGTGATGTCATAACCATCGGTATGACTGTAATTAAAACTTGTCCGCGATCCGAAGATCCCTTTCTTTAAACCTACACCACCTCCTGAATAAATCTCATTATAGTTTGAATATCGCGAATACAGTTTTGCATCAAAAGGTTCAGTGATTTTTTTCGTTATAATATTAACCACACCACCAATAGCATTTGAACCATAAAGAGATGAAGATGCTCCTTTGATAACTTCAATCCGTTCAATATTCTCAAGGTTGAGCATTGAATAATCGATATCCCCGTTAATTTCCCCTGCAATCCTTTCTCCGTCAATAAGAAACAAAACATATTTTGAATCCATTCCCTGCATTGTAATCGAAGCTCTTGTCCCAAACTGACTCATGTTCAAACCGGGTACCATGTTCTGCAATGCATCTGTAACATTGGTAATTCCCAGATCAAGCATTTTGCCTGCACTGATCACCTGGGTAATAACAGGAACATTTTTAAGAGTTTTTTCTGATTTTGTTCCTGTAACAACAACCTCATTCAGATCAATACTCGATTCATTCATGCTGAAATCAGCATTGTTGTTGTTCTTATTAATAGAAATAGTCTCTTCCTGTGTTTCATACCCCAGATACGAAACACGTATACTATAAGTTCCCGGTTTTATCCTGCTGATCTTATAAAATCCTTCCTTATCAGATACTGTACCAAGCGTTGTACCTTTTATTACAACTGTAGCACCTGCAATTGAACTGCTATCCGATGCCGTCACATGACCGGATATGCTCAACTCCTGAGAAAACAATAAAGTGGGAAATAGAATAAAGAAAATAAATAAATATTGTTTCATAATTTTAAAAAGAGAGGGCTGTGTTTTCAAAAGATCTTCTTTAACAACCTCTCAATAATTTATATTCTTATTCAAGATTTTTTGATCCGTCAGGTTGATATTTATACTGAAAAGAAACATACCCTGACACATTGGAAGCACTGTAATAACTCTTAAACCAGACTTTTGCGTATTTTCCTTTAGCTGTTTTCACAAAATATATATAATCTGATGGAACAATCTGAGTACCAGCCGGAGCCAGTTCGATTGAAAACCAGGTATAAATTTCCGGATTTACAATATATGTTGCATAACCCTGTTGAACAGCAATTTGTATTGATTCATCAGGAGTAAAGCTGGCTGTATCCGGAACAACTTTCAAAACATCAAATCCGGTTTGTAGTTTCTGATATGAGTTTGCTGCACTGCCCTGTGCACTACCTGATAAACCACCATTTGTTTTGATCCTGTATCGTTGAAAAGCCATATCCCACTCTGTTGAAGTCATTGGATCAATGACTGTTAGGGTATCGTTTTTTTCAAAACTATAGTATTTCCATTTTGTTGAAGCTGTAGAATTTATCTCAAACAACTGAGATTGAATCGGGACTTTGGTTTCTTCTTTCTTACATGCAATAAACAACCCTGTTACTGCTGCCATTAAATAAATTATTCTTTTCATAATCGTAGTGAATTTTATTGTACAAAAGTAAATTCACCTGATTTGTGAAAACGGTAAAAAACGGAGTTTTTATGGTAATAATTTTTTATGCATATCACGGAACCTCTTGGGAGTAAGTCCCGTACTGCTCTTGAAAACCTTTGTAAAATAGGAATTATCCTCAAAATTCAACTTGTAGGCAATCTCTGAAACAGATAACTCTGATGAAAGGAGCAGTTTTCTGCTCTCCTGCATAAGCCGGTCGTGTAATATTTTCTTCAATCCGCAGTTGAAATGACTGTTACAGATATCGTTTAAATGTTTTTCAGAGATGTTGAATGCAGTTGTATAAAATCCTATTTTCTGTTCCTGAATGAAATAAGATTCAACAAGGTGTGAAAGCGAATGGATAAGAGTATTATCGCTCTTATTTGGTTTACCCGATTCGGATTCATACAACTCCGTAAGCTTTAACAGCAAAATATTCAACAGAGATCGAATAATGACTGCAGAGCTATTTGCCGGAGTTGACGATTCATACTCCTGCTGGACCGATCTCAGGATACTCTTTAAAGGATTGAATTTATTTTCAGGTAAATTAATACAAGGCTTGCCGGGGTTTCCGTTTACCTGAGAAGCATATGAAAACATATTAAGTAACCTGATAAAACTGAACTCCTCCACGTAGTAATCCTGGCAAAAGAAAAATATTTCTCCTTCCACATCGCATGTATTCTCGAAAGAATGCATCTGGTTCGGAGCAATAAGAGAGATAGTCTGCGTACCAACTTCATAGGAATCATTGTTGATTTTTATTGTGCTCTTGCCTTTTGTAAACAGAATTATAGTATAAAAATCATGAAAATGTTCCTTCCTCATGAAAGGATACAGACTTAAATACCTGTTTAATGAATTGAGATATATGCCATGCACTTTAATATCCCTTAGGAAACTAAAGTGATAAAGTGATCTTTCAATATTCCTGTGTGGATGCAATATGATTTTTCTTAAGCCGCAAAAGTAAAAAAAAACAGATACGACTTTCGGAAACTATAATATATATCATCTTAAAAATGACGTTTCCCCTCTTCACTTTTTGCAATTATAACATTGAGTCGCGACAATTGGGTTTCTTTTCTTTTTGCACTTAAGATCCAGAAATAGATTGTTCTTTTATAAGAAGGTGGTTGTTTTTTAAAGAATTCCCAGCCATTCTTTGATGCAATAAATATCTTTTCAAAGTCCGGTGGAAGGCTTTCAGGTTTGTTTTCATAGCTGTAAAGTTCTGATCTTTCTGTCTTCCTGTTCCGGAAAAGAACATGACCCGATTCCTGCATTAATCCATTCTTAATCAGCTCTTCAGCTTTGCCAATATTAACAGCGCTCCATATACTGTTTGGATTTCTTGGTGTAAACCGGATACAATAGCTTATATCGTCGATCGATCTGCGTACGCCATCAATCCATCCGAAACATAGAGCTTCATCAACCGATTGTGACCATGTTATGCTTGGTTTACCACTGTTAACTTTGTAGTAACCAACCAGTAATTCTTTTTCACTTTCATGGTTAGCCTCAAGCCATTTTCTGAAGTCTGCAGGTTTTGGGAAAAAAACTGGTTTCATAAGAGAATCAGATATAAATTATTTTTACTGAAGATCTCTTTACATAGCTGTCAAGTCATCAACTATTTTCATCGAGTCTTTGATACATTTCTCGCAGACTATCTCAAACAGGTTATTTTCCCTGGCATAATGATGTCCTTCATCACTCTTTATATCACAATTTATCAGCGATTTACAATCTGTTGTGCCATGAATTGCTTTAAACTTATCATCAAATTTCTGAATCATTGAATAGGTTTTTTCTTTTCGAACCTTATTATCAGTTGACAACTTGCAGTTATAAATTCCCAGCACCATAAAAGAGCCGGTTACTGCTCCGCATGTCTGCTGAAGCCTTCCCATTCCTCCGCCAAATCCGCATGATATACTCAATGCCATGTTATTATCTAAATTCAGGTCATCCGAATAAGCTGATAGCACAGCCTGTGAACAGTTTAATCCTCCTCTGAAAGATTCAATCGCATTTTCTTCTCTTGTTTTCATCTGGTTTTATTTAATATGAGTATCGGCAAACAATAATAAGATATAAAATAAATCAATTTCCTGTATTTTTTGAACCCTCCCCCGGTCCCCCCCGATAAATCGGGGCAGGCTCTCCCTTAAGTCTAAGGGCGGGGGTGTAATCCGTTGTGTATGAGTAATTTCTTCCCTTCCCTTATTGTTTAAGGGAAAGCCTGCCCCGATTTATCGGGGGGGCAGGGGGAAGGGTTTAGAAATAAACAAGAGCATTTTTAATGATTGTTTAGCCTATTATTAGAAAAA
>JGI20214J51088_10002359_pt1 | contig 12582 bp, 7 predicted proteins | sample WetSurMetagenome_FD_51088 | JGI IMG/M metagenome (IMG submission 51088)
GACAACCCCTGCGAGCCTGGCCCTTCGGTAGAGGTATTCTCTCTCCCCATAGGTCCGGATATCCCTGTAAAGGATGGTGATGTTCATGTCCGGATTCAGCTTCTTCAAATGAAGAGCACTCCCTATGGAGTGGGTGCAGCAGACTTTGGAGCAATAGGGCCTCTCCGGTTCGCGAGAACCGACACACTGGATGAAAACCGCAGAACGGATATCCCTGAGCGATGGATCGCGACGCAGGAGCTTTTCGTCCAGGTCAAGATGGGTGAGCACCCTGGGGTCGTGGCCGTAATGATATTCCTCGGGCTTGTGTTCTTCGGCCCCTGTGGCGATCACCGCGATCCCATGATCAAGGGGCTCTTCTCTTGATCCTGACCGCAGAGTCGATTTGAACTTGCCCACAAAGCCGTCGACCTTGCTCACTTCCGTTTCCAGATGGATCCGGATGTTCGGGTCGGACTCCACGGCCTCAATGAGTTCCCTGAGGTTCTGCTGAACGTCTTCTCCCTGCCATGTCTGGAAGAGCCGGCGGGCCTGTCCCCCCAAAAGGGAAGAGCGCTCGACAAGGGACACACTGTAGCCGTGGAGGGCCAGGTTTTTCGCAGCCGTCATGCCCGAGATCCCGCCACCCACCACCAAGGCCTTGGGGCACATGGGGATGTCGGTTTCCATGAGAGGCACCATGAGGGAAACCTTTGCCACGGCCATTCGGATCAGGTCTTTTGCCTTTTCCGTGGCCCCTTGCGGGTCGGAAGCATGAACCCAGGAATCCTGGTTGCGTATGTTGGCCATCTCCAGGAGGTACTTGTTCAACCCGGCGCTCACCATGGTCTCCTGGAAAAGACCTTCATGAGTCCTCGGCGTGCAGGCTGCGACCGCAATCCGGTTGAGGCCCTGCTCGAGAATGAGGTCCCGGATCTTGTCCTGGGTGTCCTGGGAGCAGGTGAAGAGGTTTTCTGCGACAAAGGTCACATTGGGCAAGGTCTTAGCGTAGGCAGCTACCTCAGGGACGTTGACGACCCCTCCGATGTTCTTCCCGCAGTGGCAGATGAAGACGCCGATCTTCGGATCTTCCCGGCTGATCTCTTTTTCCAGGGGCCGGATGGTCTTCCGGGTTTGGGTATGACGGGCCTGAGCGAGTCGCCCTGTGGCTGAACAGGCGGCTGCGCCCGCTTCAATCACGGACTGGGGAATGTCCTTCGGACCCTGAAAAGCACCACACACATAAATGCCCTTCCTGGATGTGGCCACCGGATGAAAAGAAGAGGTCTTGCAGAAGCGGCCCTCTGTCAGGTCAATGCCAAGATTCTGTGCAAGGCTTATTGCTCCGGAGGCCACTTCCAAGCCCACGGACAGCACGACCATGTGGAAGGTCTCTTCCACCTGCTCACCCCGGGGATTGACGTAAGGAATGATGAGATCCCCTTTTCCCGAGGCCGTTTCGATGGAAGGCACCCGGCACTGAATAAAGCGTACTCCATGCTTTTGCCTTGCCTCCTCAGAGTACTTCTCAAAATCCTTTCCATGGGTGCGCAGGTCAATGTAGAAAATAGCGCAATCCAGATGACCGCTTGCATGTTCTTTTGCGACGATCGCCTGCTTGACGGCAGCCATGCAACAGACCGAGGAGCAGTAACCGTTGTCACAGCGATGAAAATCCCTTGATCCGACGCACTGAAGCCAGGCAACCTTTTCCGGAACCCTTTCATCCGAGGGCCGGTGCAGATGCCCCTGATAGGGGCCTGTAGCGCTCAGAATCCGTTCAAACTCCAGACCCGTCACCACATTCGGATTCTTTCCGTATTGGTAGGCAGGATGTTTTGCAGGGTCGAAGGCCGTAAACCCAGGGGCAAGGAGGATGGAGCCCGTGCGGATGATTCTCCTCTGTTCCTTCTGCTCAAAGTCGACCGCATGGCTAGGACAGAATTTCTCGCAGGCCCGGCACTTTCCTTTCAAAAAGTAGATGCAGTTGTCGCGGTCAATCACATACTTGAGGGGAACCGCCTGAGCATATTTCACATAGGCGGCTTTGCGGTTGTTCAGCCCTTCATTGAATTCATCGGCAATTTTCTTCGGGCATTTTTCCGCACAGGTCCCGCAGGCGATGCAACGACCCATATCCACGGACCGGGGATGGGTGAGGACTTCCACGCTGAAGCCGCCTTCCTCCCCTTGCACGGCTGTGACTTCGGACAGGGTCAGGAGTTCGATGTTCAGGTGCCGGCCGACCTCGACCAGCTTGGGAGCCAGGATTCACATGGCGCAGTCATTCGTGGGAAAGGTCTTGTCCAACTGGGCCATGGTGCCGCCGATGGCCGCGGTCCTCTCCACGAGGTGAACGAAAAACCCGGAATTGGCCATATCGAGCGCCGCCTGCATCCCGGCAATTCCGCCTCCAACCACCATCACCGAGCCTTGCGTGTCCTGATTTGATCGGATTGGGTTCATCTTTCCTCTCCATGCATAACCGGCTGCTGAGAAACGCTTGTCTACGGCGTTGCCCTCACACTCAGGAAAGTGACAAGCGACGAGTAACGAGTAACAAGTTCATGTCTTAATCTCGTCACTTGTAACTTGTCACTTGTCACTCTCACGGTCGCCTTGTATCTGCGCGTTCTTGAGCAGCCAGCTAACACGGTCTTTTTCAGCATCTTGACTGAAGGCTACCAGGCCTCTCGCTCCAGGCGCTTGTAGATGAACATGAGCTGCTTTTGAGTCAGTTCACCCACGTTTTGATTGATCCATCGCAGGTCTCCTGACACAATGGCCGCCTTGGCTTCACTGGAGAGGTGATAGTCCCTGAGCGCCTGGGAGCCCATCTCCATGAGCTCTCTCCAGAAGGCCCGGTCCTGAGCTGTCCTGTCCAGGATCCGGGTGACCTCGCGGCGTTGAATCAGGCGGTCCTGTTCGGTCACGGCCGGGGCAACCCTTACTTCGGGCACAGCCTCCTTCTTCACCTTGATGGCTTTTTCCACTACTGACTTGAATTCGTCGTCGGTAAAGGGCTTCGGCAGATAGTCCAGAGCCCCGAGCTTCATGGATTCCACTGCCGAGACCACCGAGGCATACCCTGTGATGACGATAACCTCTGTTTCCGGTTTGGTCTCCTTGATCAGGCGGAGCACTTCCATGCCGTCCATGTCAGGCAGCCTCAAATCCGCCACCATGAGGTCGAAATTCTTTCCTGTCAGGGAACCCAGAGCCCGTATCCCTGTATCCGCTACCGACACGCGGTACCCTTGTTCCGAAAGAACCATTTTGAGCCCCTCAGCCAGGCTTGGTTCATCTTCCATGATGAGAATGCGAGGACGGGTCAAATCTTCTGAATCCATGTCCTCGCCTTCCGCATCCCAGCGAGCTCTCGTCATTTCAGGTCTGTCCGGCTCCTGCTTGATGGTGCCTTCCTTCCCTTCCTTGAAGACGTTCTCCACCGCTGTTTTGAAATCATCACCCCAAAAGGGTTTTGGCAGATAGTCTGATACGCCGAGCTTCATGGCATCCACGGCCGAGGATACGGAAGGGTACCCGGTGATTACGATGATTTTAGTTGCGGGCCGCTTGGCTTTCACTTCACGAACCACTTCCATGCCGTCCATGTCCGGCAACCTCAAGTCCGCCACCAGCAGATCCACGCCTTTTTTCCTCAAGGTGTCCATGGCACTCCGTCCTGTGAAGGCAAGGTCCACCTCATAGCCTTCATCCTCCAGAATCATCTGCAAGCCCTCGGCCACACTCGTTTCATCTTCCATGATCAGGATCGTCTGTGCTTTCGCAGAGCCGACCCCGACACCCCACTCTGCACTGTTCATGCTGTTCATATAGATCCCTCCTTTCCTCGGAATCTCTAATGCCTCCAGGGCACATTCATCTTTCGCATAGGGGCTAGAGCAATTAGTGTTCCAAGAAAGAGAGGTGAGAAAGAAAAAGCTTGGTTTTATAGTTTGTATTTTCAATTAGTTATGAAAGCAGTCTGGAGCGGGCACAGAATGAAGGAGCCCAACCGTATAGGTTTATATACGGCTGGAAATCGATGGAGAAAGCTATGTAGCTGTTATTCTGGAGAACTTGTCAGCGTATAGAAGTCGATACGGTGGAACCGTACCCTAACCCTTTTCTGGGTCATCGGCCGGTAAGATGTGGTGCTTCTTCATCAGGGCGGAGAAGTTGGATCTCTGCATGCCTNCTTTGGAGGCAGCAAGTGTGATGTTGCCTCCGGATTCCTTCAGCGCCCGAACCAAAAAGTCTCTCTCAATGCCGGCAAAGGTGCCTTTCAAAAGGGTTTTCTTGACCTTCTTGAGGTCTTCAAGTGTGGCCGGAACTCCTTCCGGTGCCAAAGGACGTCTGGAATGAATGCTTCCCATCATATCCGGAAGACTCACCACACTCTGATCCGCCATGATGACCAGACGCTCCACCACGTTCTTGAGCTGTCTTATGTTCCCGGGCCAATCGTGGTTTACAAGCTCTTCCAGGGCATCAGCGGTGAATCCGTTGATCCTCTTTCCGGTTTTTCTGCAAAAGACGCGGAGGAAGTGATAGGCCAGCCTGGGAATGTCGTCTTTTCTGTCTCTCAAAGGGGGCAGAATAAGGGGAAAGACATTGAGCCGGTAAAAGAGATCTTCCCTGAAGGAGCCTTCAGCAACCATTCCCCGGAGGTCTTTGTTGGTTGCCGCAATGATTCTGACGTTGGTTTTCTTGAACTGAGTTGACCCGACCGGTTTGTATTCCCGTGTTTCGAGAACACGGAGAAGTTTGGCCTGTATTTCCGGGGTGAGGTTCGCCACGTCATCAAGGAAAAGGGTCCCCTCGTTAGCGACCTCAAAGATCCCTGTCTTGTCCTGAATAGCGCCCGTGAAGGCTCCTTTCACATGGCCGAACAGTTCGCTCTCCAGGAGTCCGGGTGACAGAGTGCTGCAATCCACAGGAATGAATTGCTTGGTGGAACGGTTGCTGTGGGAGTGAATCGCTCTTGCAAAAAGCTCTTTCCCTGTCCCGCTTTCGCCCGTGAGAAGCACGGTGCTGTCCGTGGGGCCCACCTTCTTGATGGCTTCAAAGATTCGAAGGATCATGGGGTCTTCGCCCACGATGTTGCTGAAACTGAAGCGGTCGAGAAGTTCTTTCCTGAGAGCGAGGTTTTCGAGGATCAGCCGCCTTTTCTCCGCCGCCCTCTCCACACCGAGCACCAGTTCATCGTCGGAAAAAGGCTTGGCGAGATAATCAAAGGCCCCGAGCTTCATGGCGTCCACAGCGTTTTTCACCGTGGAGTAACCGGTCATCACGATAATGCTTTCCCCAGGCTTTTCTTTTCTGAGGGTTCGCAGGATCTCCATGCCGTCCAGGTCAGGGAGTTTCATGTCCAGAAGAATGACTTCAAAGTTTCCTTGGAGGATGGCCTCCAGCCCCTCTCTTCCTGTCATGCGGGTTTCGACCGAATGCCCTCTGTCGGTCAGGGACTGCCGGCATCCCTCGCAGATCACCGGTTCGTCATCAATGACCAGGATGCGGATCGGTTCCACGGTTTGAGAATCCTCCCTCCTCAGGGTTTGGCCTGGTTATAAGGCAGCCTGATCGTCATGGTGGTCCCTCGACCGGGCTGGCTGCTCACCCTGATCTGACCGCCATGTTTCTGAATGATCCCATAGTTCACGGCCAGCCCGAGGCCGGTTCCTTTCGGTTTGGTGGAGAAGAAGGGCTCGAAAATCCTTTCCAGATGCTCTTGCGGGATGCCCATTCCGCTGTCTTCGATCTCCACAACGACCCCTTGGTTGTCTTCATCCTTGTAACTGCGGACCGAGACGGAGCCTTGACCCTGAATCGCCTCGACGGCGTTCATGAAGAAGTTGATGAAAACCTGCTCGATCTGATTGACGTCGATCAACACACTCGGAAGATTGTCTGAGAGACGTTTTTCAAGGGAGATGCGGTTGAGGCGAAACTCGTTGGCCAGAATGCTCAAGGCTTTGTTGATGACCCCGTTGAGGTCGGCCGAGGCTTTTAATGGCTCCCTCTGCCTGGAGAACTCCAAGAGATCCTGAATGATGCCCCGGCACCGGATGGTTTCGTGGATAATCACCTCCAGCCCTTTTTTGAGAGGTCCTGTTTCAGGCACTTTCTTGACCAGATTGGAGCTGTAAAGAAGAATACCTGCAAGGGGATTGTTGATTTCATGGGCGATGCCCGCAGCCATTCTGCCCAAGCTGGAGAGCTTATCCGCCTGGATCGCAAGGTTGTCGTATTGAATCTGTTGCTTCTCGATCAGGCGAGCCTTGTCAATGGCCAAGGCACATTGCTCGGCAATAGCGACGGCAAAGTCCAATTCCTCTTCGGAGAACTCCCGCTTTTCGTCAAAGAAAATCCGCAGGATTCCGACCACGTTCTGTCCCATGAAGAGTGGAAGATCGACCATCATCTTGATCCCTTCTTCCTTGGCCTCCTTTGGATACTGAACGCGAGGGTCTGTTTCAAGATCCTTTATGATGATGGCTCTGTTCTCCTCACAGAACTCCTGGATCACCTTTCTGCTGGAGACGTGCCCCTTTGAGAGATATCGGTCACTCAGGCCATAGGCCGCATTCAACTCCAACTCACCTGTTTTCAAGTTGAGAATTCTCAAGATCGAGCCTCTGGCATTGAGAGCCTCTGTGGTTTTTCTGACTGCCAAATGCAGAACCTCTTCTACTCTCGTGCTGGAGTGTACGGATTTGCTGATGTCCCTGAAGGTGCGGTAAAAGGTTTGAATGCTGCCGTTATTTNCCATGGCAACCCTCCGCGGAGATCCAGTCAATCCGTTGTGGCTGATATCGGTCAAAGANTGTCCGGCCAGGGCAACAAAAAACCCTGTTCTCATGAAGGAGAAACAGGGTCCTCAAAAGTTAAGAGCCATGGCTGATCCTCTTTTTAAAAAGGTTCCATGCCCAACCCTGGGCGAACACCCCGGGATCCTCTGACCAAAGGCACTGCCCCGTCAAACGTTTATTTATTGTTGAATTTTAGCAAGGCGCTTGTCTGAAAGCAAGGTTTTTGAAAAGTCCTACTATCTCAGAGCATTATGGTTGCCAAAGGGTTCCAGAGAAAACTATAATAGTGCTCGTTCAGATGCGCGGTCGATCGATCTTGGGCAACCGAATTCAGAAAAAGCTGATTTCCGGGGAGGAAAAGAAGAAATGATAAAAAGAATCGCTCTAATCCTGGGGATCGTTGGTCTTTTGTGGAGTCCGGCCGCGCAGGCAGCGGATGTCAGGTTTCCTTCCGTGAGCGGTTGGAAGCAGGTGGGGGAAATTCAAACCTTTAACCCCAACACACTCTATGAATACATCAACGGGGGTGCAGACCTTTACCTGGCATACGATTTTGAGGAACTCAAGGTTGCAGAATACCAAAACGACAAGAAGGCCTCTGTCACTGTGGATGTTTACCGCCACAGAACCCCCACCCATGCCTTTGGGGTTTACAGTCAGGAGCGATTTCCCGGCGCAAATTTCATCGATGTGGGAGTCCAGGGTTACCAGGAAAAGCATGCGCTGAATTTCTTGTCGGGGAACACCTATGTGAAAATAACCGGCTATGACATCATTCCTGAAGATCAGACGATCCTGCTGGCCTTCGCAAAAGCGGTTGCCGGGAACCTGGGAGAGAAAGGCGCTTTTCCCCCCCTCCTGGCGGCTTTCCCAGGGGAAGGGAAAGTGAAGAATTCGGAAAAGTTCACTGCCAGGAAGTTCTTGGGCTACCCCTTCCTGCGTTCAGCCTTCAGTGCGGATTACGAGCATTCCGGGAAGAACTTCAGGCTTTTCATTATTGAAGGAAAGGATCAGGCGGAGTGCAGGGACATGGTGGAGAAATACCTGGAGCAGCTTGGCAGGGCGGACAAAACCGCTGCAGAGGGACAGTACGCCCTTTCAGATGCCTATCATGGAGAAATTGATCTTCACTGGAGAGGAGCACGGATATGGGGTATTCTGGATCTCGGCGATCCCGGGCTTCGGGCAAAATACTCTAAACTGTTTGAAGAGGAGCTGCAAAGAACAAAATAAGAGCAATTGGAAGCACGAAATCCGAAGCACGAAATTCGAAACAATATCCAATGCTCCAAATTCAAATGACCAAAACAAAGACCAATGAGTTTCTGTTTTGACTATTGGAGCATTTGTGCTGTGAATTTGTTTCGAAATTCGGATTTCGGAATTCGAATTCGCTTAAGCGCGAAGTCAAGCATCTGCCATTTAAATGGAGAGGAACTGTGAAGGACAGATGGATCGGTAGAAGGGATTTCATGAAGACTACGCTGGCCGGGTGCGGCGGGCTCTTTATGCTGGCTTCAGAGGCGAAGGGACAAGAGACGAAGATTGTCGACTCAAGAGGAAAAGATAGGAAGTTTGTTTACCGCGCCCTGGGTAACACAGGGTTGAAGCTCCCGGTGATCAACATGGGGGTCATGAACTCGGACAATCCTAACCTGATCAGGGCTGCACTAGATTCCGGCCTGGTGCTTCTGGACACCGCCCACGGCTACATGGGCGGGCGCAACGAGGAGACCATCGGAAGTGTGATCAAGGGGCGGCCAAGGGATTCTTTTATGATCGGTTCCAAGGTGAGCCTCCCGAGAGACCGATCAACGGGACTTTATCTGGAAGGGGCCACCACGGACGAGTTTCTGAAGAAACTCGATATCAGTCTTAAGCGCCTGGGTGTAGATCACGTGGAAATCCTCTACCATCACGGGGTTTCGAATAAGGAGTCGGTGGTTTATGAGCCTGTCCTGAAGGCCCTGGAAAAGGCAAAGAAAGAGGGGAAGATCCGATTCGCCGGGATCTCTACTCATATGAATGAACCGGAAGTCGTTCACGCAGCAGTGGACTCGAAATCTTACGATGTGATCCTGGTGGCCTACAATTTTCAACAGAAGCACTACCCTGAGGTGAGGAATGCGATTGCCAGAGCCGCTCAGGCTGGCATCGGCATTGTGGGAATGAAAGCGATCCTGGGACGCAGGCAAAGTCCTGCGATCCAGAACGCGGCAGCCGCCCTCAAATGGGTTCTGCAGGATCCGAACGTACACACCGTTGTGCCCGGTTTCACGGCCTTTGAGGAGCTGGAGACGGACCTGGCTGTGTTGGAAAACCCGAACCTTACGGAAGACGAGAAGAAAGCGTTGCAGAAGGAGGNGTCTCTCACCAGCCTTTACTGTCAAGGGTGCGGCCAGTGTTTGAAACAGTGCCGGGACCAACTTCCTGTTCCTGATTTGATGCGAGCCTACATGTACACCTACGCTTACCGTAACCTTGCCCTTGCCCAGGACCTTGTGCTCTCGCTGAACCTTCCGAGCCACGCCTGTGAGGATTGCTCTCAGTGCGGGGTGAAATGTTCGGTTGGGTTCAATGTGTCAGCGAAGATCAAAGATGTGGTTCGCCTGAAGGATGTTCCCACAGAATTTATCTCGTAGTTTGCCTCATTGAACAGCATGCCTTATGTCGGTGAACGAGAATCATTCGTTGTTCACCGGTTTGGCGGGGCTCTTCTTCCCCGACCTGGCAGGGATCTGAGGAAGGCGAGCGATCAGCATCATCAGCCCGAGGAAGATCAGGAGCACCGGAATCAGGACGTACCACGTGTAGCGAGATCTGTCGTGCATGAACCATGCGATGCCCGCGGCGATGAGAAAGGGGCCGGTGACGGCCGAAAAGGCCCTTCAGCATTTGAGGGAAACCCATCCTAAGGTGGCGAAGCAGTAGCCATTTTGAAAGGTAATTCCCCTCTTCTTTTATATCATTTCTGTTAACTTTCTATTTCACGCCATTTCCAGTTTTCTTTATACACAATACTTTTCGAATGCATACGGTGTTTTATGCCACAAGAATATATCAAAAGTGATATTTTTTGGTTGACAATGGATANGACTTTAGTTATTCAGCGCGAAACGAGACTTCCTGCCAAAGGAGAATTCGCATGGGAAAGCGTCTGGACAAAAGCATTAGGGCTTTAGTGGAGTCATCGGTGAGTCGAACTCCCGGCAAGCCGCTTTTCCTCTTCAAGGACAAACAGGTGACCTACGCAGAGGTCCTGGATTCAGTGAACAGAGTAGCGAATGGGTATCTGAATCTTGGGGTCAAGAAAGGGGACAAGGTCGCCATCCTTCTGCCCAATTGCCTCGAATTTCCCTATTGCTGGCTTGCTGCAAACATGATCGGCGCCGTGATGGTGCCTGTGAACAACCGTTTTGTGGGGGATGAAGCGAAGTATATCCTGAATCACTCTGAGGCAAAGGTACTGGTCACATCCAACGGGTTCCGGGAAATGATTGCAGGAATTCGAAACGGTTTGCCCTTCTTGAAACACCTTATCAATATTGATAACTATATCGGGAAAGAAGATGTCCCCTACTCCAGGCTGCTTGAGAATTCGGCAGTCCTGCCGCCTGCGAACATCGGCGAAGATGACCTCGCAGTGCTGCTTTACACTTCGGGGACCACCGGGAACCCCAAGGGATGCATGGCCAGCCATTACTACTTTGTGAACCTGGCTGACATCGAGGCGGAACTGTTCAATCTCACCGCGGAGGATCGGGTTTTTACGGCCCAGCCCTTCTATTACATGGACCCTCAGTGGAACACGCTCATGGTGATGACCCGCAACGCCACCCTTGCGTTTGCTGAAAAATTCAGCACCAGCAAGTTCTGGGACGAAGTCCGCCAGTATGGGATCACCTGTTTCTATTGCATCGGCTCGATGACGTCGTTCCTCTTCAATATGCCTCCCTCCGAATTGGACAGCAAGCACAACCTCCGATTGGTCGAGACCTCCGGGATGCCGCAGCGGATGCACGAGGCCTGGGAGAAAAGGTTCAATGTCCCGGTCTATGAGGTCTACGCCTCCACCGAGACGGCGTGCGATATCGCGGTGGCCCCTGGAACGGATCGAAAGATCGGGACGTCCTTCATCGGGCGGCCTGTCTATTACAGAGAAGCCAAGGTCGTGGATGAGAACGACACAGAGGTGAAACCGGGGGAAGTGGGGGANATCGTTCTAAAACGGGCGCGAGGCATGATGACGGGATACTACAAGGACCCTGAAGCGACAGAACATGCCTTCAGGGGCGGGTGGTTTCATTCCGGAGATCTTGGGTACAGGGAGGAGGACGGCGGCTACCATTTTGTGGGCCGAAAAAAGGACATCATCCGCAGAGGAGGAGAGAACATCTCCGCTTCGTCTTTGGAGCAGGTGCTCATGAGCCATCCGAAGATCATGGATGCTGCCGTTATCCCGGTGCCGGACAAGATCCGGGGGGAAGAAGTGAAAGCCTATATTGTGGTGAAATCGGGTGAGACCGCGGCTTACGAAGAAATCGCGAGGTTTTGCGAACAAAATATGGCAACCTTCAAAGTTCCGCGGTATTTTGAGTTCAGAGACAGCCTGCCCAAGACTCCCTCTGAGAGAGTGCAGAAGAAAAAACTGATCGAGGAGAAAGCGGATCTTACCCAAGGCTGTTATGATCGCCTTAAGGAAGGAGCAAAAGGATGAAGCTGTCGGGAGGGCAAGTTCATCGAATGAGGAGGTGAAAGTCCAAGAACCTGGGCTGGACTCCCGAGCACCAAAGTGGGAAACCGAAGTTCACTGACAACTTATTTCAACAGGGTATTCATTGACAGGAGGTGTGACAATGAAAAAAGCGGGATGGTTGGGCTTGGTATTTCTGGTGCTGGTAACCCTCTTGGCTGGAGTCGCTCTGGCGGCGGATGAATGGGGGGAGGTCGTCGTTCCGAAAGACGCTCCCATCAAAATCGGAATGGGGACCGTTCTTTCAGGAGGCTACACAAACTTCGGGCTCGACATCAAGAACGGCGCTGAAATGGCTCTCATGGAAAAGGGAGAGATCCTGGGACACAAGCTCGCTCTGGAACCTGGAGATGACCAGTGCGAGGGGGCTCCTTCAGCGGCTCTTGCGGAAAAATGGGGTAACGATCCCACGATGGTAGGCGTTCTAGGTTACATGTGCAGCAGCGGGACGATCGCCGCATCAGACGTGCACAACAAATACAAACAAATTCAAATCTCAGCGTCTGCCACCGGCCAGGAGGTCACGGCCCGCGGCATTCCTATCATTTACCGGCTCTGCTGGAATGACAAGGTGCAGGGGAAGGTGGCGGCTGATTTCGTCCTGAAAAAAAATTGGAAGAAGGCCGTTCTGATTCACGACAAGAGCACCTACGGCCAGGGACTGGTCGATGTCTTCAAGGAAACCTTCACCAAAGGCGGTGGTCAGGTGCTGGCCTATGAGGCGCTTACACGGGGAGACAAGGATTTTAGCCCTATTCTTACGAAGATCAAGCCCTTGAACCCTGAAGTCATCAATTTCGGCGGCATGGTGACAGAGGGCACTCTATTGGCTCGCCAAATGAGGCGCATGGGGATCAAATCCAAATTCGTGGGATTTGAGGGAATNTATTCTGAAAAAGACTTTATCCAGGCGGCCGGCAATGCGGCTGTCGGNGCGTTTGCGACCTATTCAAAATCACCTGGGACTCAGGTTTATGCGGACTGGCAGAAGAAATTCCAGGCCAAGTACGGCCCCCCCGTGGCCTATGCCCCTCA
>JGI20214J51088_10002360_pt1 | contig 12580 bp, 11 predicted proteins | sample WetSurMetagenome_FD_51088 | JGI IMG/M metagenome (IMG submission 51088)
CCGACAGACCGGCAAAGGCGCTGCCGTTGTTGTTGGCCGCCGAGGACAGCGCGTACAGCACCTCCGAGAACCCGTGCGGGCCCGGGTTCAGGATGCCGGCGCGGCCCGCCTCGGTGAGCACCGCCACCGCGGTCCCGCCGAGCACGAGCAGCGGCGTCACGAGGATCGCGACCGAGACCATCTTCATCTCGAAGGCCTCGATCTTCTTGCCCAGGTACTCAGGCGTGCGACCGATCATCAGGCCGGCGATGAAGACCGCCATGATCGCGAACACGAGCATGCCATAGAGGCCCGACCCAACGCCGCCGAACACGACCTCGCCGAGCTGGATAAGCATCAGCGGCATCGCGCCGCCGAGCGGCGTGAACGAGTCGTGCATCGCGTTCACCGCGCCGCAACTGGCGGCGGTGGTGATCGTCGCGAACAGCGTCGACGCGGCAATGCCGAAGCGCGCTTCCTTGCCCTCCATGTTGCCGCCCGGCTGGGTGGCGCTGGCGACCTGATCGACACCGAGCGCCGCCAGTGCCGGGTTGCCTTGCTGCTCGAAGACCGTCGTCGGCACGACGAAGGCGACGAATAGAAACGTCATCGCGGCCAGTACCGCCCAGCCCTGGCGCAGGTCGCCGACCATGCGGCCGAAGACGAAGCACAGCGCGGCGGGAATCGCGAAGATGGCCAGCATCTCCAGGAAGTTCGTGACGGCGCTCGGGTTCTCGAACGGGTGCGCCGAATTGGCGTTGAAGAAGCCGCCGCCGTTCGTGCCCAGCATCTTGATTGCCAGTTGCGATGCCACCGGACCCATCGCGAGGGTCTGGGTCGGGCTCGACTTGACGTCCATCACCGGCTGGCCCTTGGCATCCTCGACCGGCTGGGCGTCGGCGCCGAGCCGGGCCTGCTGCCAATGTGTGTGCTCGAGGGTCTTGACCTCCGCGTAAGGCGACAGATTCTGGATCACGCCCTGGCCCGCGAAGACCAACGCGAGGACGAAGGACAGCGGCAGCAGGACCCACAGCGTTGCGCGCGTCAGGTCTACCCAGACGTTGCCGATCGCTTGCGCCGAATGGCGCGCGAAACCGCGCACCAGCGCGACGACGACAACGATGCCTGTCGCCGCGGAGAGGAAGTTCTGCACTGTGAGTGCCAGCATCTGGGTCAGGTAGCTCATCGTCGACTCGCCGCCGTAACCCTGCCAGTTGGTGTTGGTCACGAAACTGATCGCAGTGTTGAAGGCCGAGTCCGGCGTTACTCCGGACTCGGCCTGCGGGTTCAGCGGCAGAACGCCTTGCAGTCTCTGCAGCGCATAGACGGCAAGCACGCCCAGGCCGTTGAAGATCAGCAGCCCGATGGCGTAGCGCAGCCAGCCGGACTCCCGCTCCGGGCGCACGCCGGCGAGGCGGAACACCGGGGCCTCGAGGCGGCGNCCGAGGCCGAAGCGGCCCGCCATCACGGCGTCGATCATTCGGGCCAGCGGCCAGGCGAGCGCGAGCAGCAGNGCCAGGTAGGACGTGAGTTGCACCCAGGCGGCGGTGTTCACGAGAAGTCCTCCGGTCGTAGCAGTGCGGCGACGAGGTAGCCGAGCAGGCCCGCGGCCAGCAGCGCGCCGACGATGTCCCAGGCACTCACGTCCGCACTCCCGGCGGCTGCAACCGCGCGCACCCTCGAGCCAGGCCGAACGCGGCCAGCCACATCACGGCCGCGATCGCGAGGTAGACGACGTCCATCGCATCCCTTTCGTTGACATGACGGCATGCTGCGCGGCTGCCCGTCAAGGCGTTCACAAGATTGGCGCCGCGCGCATCAAGAAACCATCAANACCGGCCGGGCGGTGCGGCGCGCGGGGGATCGCGGTCGCCGGAAATGGGCCACTTCGNGGGCTCAGTTCGTCACGTCACGGTCACCGAGCCGAGCTACGATGNCTGGATCGAAAGCGCAGAATCGTCCGCATCGAATGGGCGGAGGACGAAGAGTCCGGGGAACCCGTCACCCAGCGCCTAGAGACCGTCGTCGCCGCCCGCACGGGCCGTGATGCCCGGAAGTCGAGCCCGCCACCAGCAATGGTCGCGGGCTTTTCTTGTGCCGCCGCGCCCGGCCGTGCCGGTATATGCATCGCCTATAGTGCCGCTCCGATGCACTCGATCCATCCGATCCTGGCCTTGCTCGCGCGCGGGCCGGCCCATGGCTACGCGCTGCGGGCCATCGCGGAACGTGAGCTGGAGCCGTTCTGGCGCATCGACTTCGGGCAGCTCTACCGCGTTCTGCACCGCGCGCTACGCGACGGCCTGATCGTCGGCGCCGGCCGCGAAGCGGGCGGCCAGGGCCCGGCCCGCACGCTGTACAGGCTGACGCCTGCGGGCCGCGCCGCCGTGACCGCGTGGTTCTCCGAGCCGGCGGCGGAGGACGACGAACTGATGGTCAAGCTGATGCTCGCCGCGCAGCGCCGGGGGCGGCTGGCTCGTGTCGTGAACGCCAACCGCGCGTGCTGCGGCGCGCGCCTGCATGACGCCCGAAGCGCCAGCCGCGAAGCGATCGAATCCGGCGACCCCGGCCGAATCCTCTCCCGCGAAGCACTGCGCCGGCGCTGCGAGGCGACGGCGGCGACGCTGGCGCTCGCCGAGCCGGCGGGCCCGTTGGTAGTGCCGGCGCCGGGTGCCCGGCGGCGCAAGGCTGGCGTGCCGCTGACGACCCGCGCCGCGGGCTCCATGCGCGGCGCCGCGGACTTGCGCGCGCTGCGCATTGCCGGCAGCGACGACCCGCTGCTGGGCTGGCTTGCGCGCGAGGCCGGCCTCGACGCACGGTTCGTCGGCAGCTACGGCGGACTGTGGGCGCTGCAGCGCGACGAAGCGGATCTGGCTTCGCTGCACCTGTTCGACGCCGAGGCCAACGAGTACAACGCGCCGTTCCTGCGCCACCTGCTGCCCGAGAGCGACTGGGTGCTCGTGAACCTCGCCTGGCGGGACAACGGCCTGATCGTTGCGCGCGGCAATCCGCGCGGCGTGTGGGCGGTCGGCGATCTGGCACGCGGCGACCTGCGCTTCGTAAATCGGCAGCGCGATGCCGGCACGCGGGTGCTGCTGAGCCATGCGTTGCGGGCCGCGGCGATCGATCCGGCGTCGATTCCCGGCTGGGACCTTCCGCTTGCGACGCACGAGGCCGTGGCCCAGGCGATCGCCCTCGGGCTGGCCGACGTCGGGCCGGGGCTGCGCGCGGTGGCAGCGGCCCGGGGTCTCGACTTCGTCCCGTTGGCGCAGGAGCGCTACGACATCGCCTTGCCGCGCGATGTCCTCGAGTCGGTCGCGTGCAAGCGCCTGCTCGGCGTGCTGCGCGGCCGAACCTTGCGTCGCGAGGCCGGGCGCTTCGCGGGCTACGACCTGCGCGACTGCGGACGGATCGTCGGCGCCGCGCGGCCCGATCTCATCCGGGCCTGAGCGGCCCTTCGTCTTTCATCGAGGAGTACGGAATGAACTCGCGACAACGATCCACGGCTTCGATCATCGGTGCGACGTGGGCGATGGCAGCGCTCGCGGCGGCCTGCGCCGGTCCGGCGCGCGCGGCCGCGCCCGATCCCGTCAAGGTGACGGTCTACGCAGCGGGCACGCTGGCCCGGCCTTTCACCGAGATGGCGCACGCGTTCGAGATATTGCATCCCGGCATCGCGATCCAGGCGCAGTTCGGCGGCAGCGTCAAGATGGTCAAGCAGGTGACGGTGCTGAAGCAGCAGGCCGACATTGTCGCGGTCGCGGATTACACGGTGATCCCGAAGTACATGTTCGGCGCAAACGGCTCGCCGGCCTATGCCGACTGGTATGCGGGATTCGTCGGCAACGCGATCACCTTCATCTATACGCCCAAGAGCAAGTTCGCGCACGAGATCACGGCCGACAACTGGGTCGACGTGCTGTCGCGCCCGGGTGTGGAGATCGGCCGCTCGAACCCCGACACCGATCCGTCGGGCTACCAGACGCTGCAGATGCTGAACCTCGCGGCGACGTATTACCGCCGGCCCGGTCTTGCCGGCGCGATACTCAAGAACGCGCCGGAGACGAACATCCGCGACACCGAGACCGACCTGGTCTCGGCACTGCAGCTGGGCCAGATCGACTACCTCGCGATCTACCGTTCGGACGCGCTGCAGCACCACTTCCAGTATCTGAAGCTGCCCGCGGCGATCGACCTGAGCGACCCAAAGTACGCTGGTGATTACGCCAAATCCGTCGTCCAAACGAAGAACGGGGCGCTGTCGGCCAAGCCTATCGTCTACGCGCTGACGATTCCGCTGAACGCGCCGCACCGCGAGGCGGCGATCGAGTTCGTCAAGTTCATCCTCGGCGCCGATGGCCAGAAGATTTCGGCCAGCAATGGCTTCAAGACCCTCGCCCCGGCCTATGTCGTCCACGCCGACAAGCTGCCGGCCCAGCTCTCGGCGCTGACCCAGCCCTGGACGGAACAGTGATCCGGGCGCGGCCGTCGTTAGCCTGACGTTTTCATGGTCATCGTGCGACGTCCGCTGTTGTTCCTCGCGTTCTGGCTTCTCGGCAGCGTGGTGCTGGCGTTCGTGCTGGTGCCGCTGCTCGCGCTTGTCGCCGCGCCTGGGCTCCAGGGCGTAGTGCGCGCGGCGGCGATGCCCGACGTGCGCGCTGCGATCGCGCTCAGCCTGGGCGCCGCGGTGGCCGCGGCCGCGCTCGCGGCGCTGTTCGGCGTGCCGCTCGCCTACGTGCTCGCGCGCAGTGCGTTTCCGGGAAAGGGCGTCGTCGAGGCGATAGTCGACCTGCCGCTGACCGTGCCGCACACGGTCGCGGGGATCGCGCTGCTGCTCGCGTTCGGGCGCAACGGTGTGCTCGGGGCGCCGGCGGCGGCCTGGTTCGGGCTGCGCTTCTGGGGCACGGGCGCCGGCATCGTCGTCGCGATGCTGTTCGTGAGCCTTCCCTACGCGGTCAATGCCGCGCGCATAGGCTTCGAGGAAGCGATCGATCCCCATCTCGAGAAGGTGGCACGAACGCTTGGTGCCGGGCCGTGGCGCGTCTTCACGCGCATCGCGTTGCCGCTGGCCTGGCGCGGGGTGATGGCCGGCATCACGCTGACCTTCGCGCGCGCCATCAGCGAGTTCGCGACGGTCGCGCTGCTCGCGTACTACCCGATGACCGCGCCGATCAAGATCTACGAACTGTTCCTAAGCTTCGGACTCGGCGAATCGACCGGCGCGGCGGTGCTGTTCCTGGCCATCGTGCTGCTGCTGTTCGTCGCGTTGCGGCAGCTTGCCTATGGCCGCGGCGGCCACCGCGGGTTCGGCCGGTGAGCGCGCCGGCACTCGAGGTCGAAAACCTCTCGCTCGTGCTCGGCGCGTTTGCGCTGCGCGGCGTCTCGCTCGCGCTCGAGCCGGGCGAGATCCTGGTGCTGATGGGGCCGAACGGCGCCGGCAAGAGCGTGATCCTCGAGGCCATCGCCGGCTTTCACCGGCCGGCGCAGGGGCGCGTGCGCATCGGCGGCCGCGACCTCACCGCCGCGCCACCCGAAGCGCGTCATGTCGGCTACGTGTTCCAAAACTTCGCGCTCTTTCCGCACCTGAGCGTCGTGCAGAACGTGCGCTTCGGCATGCAGGCCCGGGGCGGAACGCGCTTTGACGCATCGGAGGGCGAACGCCGGATCGCGGCGCTGCTCGAGCGCTTCGGTCTCACCCGGCTCGCCCAGCGCCGGCCGGCCGACCTGAGCGGCGGCGAGAAGCAGCGCGTCGCACTTGCGCGCGCGCTCGCGACCGATCCAGCGGTGTTCCTGTTCGACGAGCCGTTCTCCGCGCTCGATGCCGCGACGCGCGACGCCTTGCGCGACGAGCTCGCCGACTTCCTGCGCGAGTCGCGCGTGCCAGCAATCTACGTGACGCACGATTACGCGGAGGCCATGACCTTCGCCGATCAGGCCGCGGTTGTCGATGGCGGCGCGATCGCGCAATCCGGTCCTGCCGAGCAGGTGCTCTCGGCCCCCTGGACCGCGCGCATCGCACGCATGATCGGCGTCGAGAACATCGTCGAAGGCCGGGTCCGGACCGTCCTTGTCGGCGAGGCGGTCGTTGCGCTCGGGACCTCGGACTTCCGCATCCCGCTGCGCGGGCGTGCCGTGGTCGCCGGCCAGCGCGTGTCGGTCAGCGTCCGTGCCGAGGACCTGTCGCTGCTGTCGACGGGGGAACTGCCCGCGGCGGCGCATGTCGCGCTGCCGGCAAGAGTCCTGCGCCTCGCGAACCAGGGCCCGCTGGTGCGCGTCGGCTGCGACTGTGGATTCCCGCTCACCGTCTATGCGACGCGCGCGCAGTGCCGGCAGTTGGCGCTGGCGCCCGGGCAGGTGGCGGTCGTAGGCCTGTCCCCGCAGGCGCTGAACCTGCTCGCCGACTGAGGGCCGACGGCACGCCCAGGGGCGCCGTGCCTGCGCTGCAGCGCGAGCGCCTGAACTATGCGCGCTGCCCGGCGTCGTCGGGCTCGCCGAGCAGCAAGGGCATCGCTGCCACCGAGCGCAGCGACCACGCGAGCGCGATCAGGCGCTGCATCTGAGCCGGCGTCGCGGCGCCGCGATAGCTGGCCAGGGCCGTCGCCTTCGCCTCGAGTTCGGGTCGGCTCAAGGTGTTGCCGGGGTCGCCCTTGGGCTCGTCGACGCGGCTATCAAAGCGGCGGCCGTCGACGGTTTCGACCGTGACCTTGCCGATCCAGCGCGCGGGGTAGGCGGCGTCGACCTCCGGATCTAGCCGCATCCGGACCTTGTCGCGAAACCGGAGCACCGCCGGATCGCGGAAATGCCGATCGAACTCGGTCAGGCCGGCCCGGCCGTGCACCGCGACCAGCGCCAGCACCGTCCCCATCGAGAACTTCGACTGGTGCACCGTCCGCGGGTCGGTGACGGGTGCGAGCACGTCGATCGCCGATTGATGGACATGTGCGGTGACTGCCTCGACGTCGGTGGCGCCCAGCCGGTGGCGGGCCAGCAACGCTTGCAGCGCGTCGGCCGCCGGGTGCGTATGGCGACACGAGGCGTGGAACTTGAACGAGGTCTCGGCCAGCGCCCAGCGCCGCCCGAGGCCGTCGGTGAGCCGGGCCGCGTCGCAGCCCGTGGACATCCCGCAGGCCATGCCTTGCGCGCCGGTCAGGATGCGTCGGGCACCGGTGAAGCCGTCCTGCGCCAGGTATGCGGCGGTCAGCCCGGCGGCGGCGGCGTGCGCGGTGTGGAGCTGTTTCGAATCGGCCGCGTCGCGCAGGAATTCCCACAGCCCTGCGGCCTGCGTGCCGGCGGACCCGATTGCGTTCAGCATCTGCTCCGGCGACAACCGCAGCGGCCGGGCCGCCGTCGCTGCCGCGGCGAGCGCGCCCGCGGTGCCTGTGGTGTGGAAGACTTTGTAGTGCGCACGCCCGAGGAACTCGCCGACGCGGATCCCGACCTCGTAGCCCGCCACCACCGCGCCCAGAAGCTCGGCACCCGAGCGCCCGAGGTCCTGCGCGATGGCGAGCGCGACCGGGAAGACAACGGCGGCCGGGTGAAAGACGGCGCCGTTGTGCACGTCGTCTTGCTCGGCGACATGCGAGGCCGCGGCGTTGACCATCGCCGCCATCAGCGGGCTGGACCGCCGGCGATGGATCAGGATCTCGCTCCGGCCGTCGGCCGGCCCCATTGCCGCACCGAAGCGCGCGATCGATTCAACGGCACGTGCGTCCTTGCCTGCGAGCGCGGAGCCGAGCCAGTCGAGAAAGAGGTCCTCGGCGCGAGCCTGGACCGCCTCCGGGACGCTCCCCAGGCTGAGCTCGGCCGCGAAACAGGACAGGACTTCTTCGGCGTTTTCGGTGTTCATGGCGTCGGGTGCTGGCGCGGCCTTCCGGCGCGCGCAATTGTGTGTGCGTCGTCGGGACAGGTCTGTGCGGAGGATAGCGCCGCCGGCGGCTGTCGCCCGCGCCCGGGCCGAGGCGCGCTCAGCGCGGTGCGCGGGCCCTCAGAACGTGCGCCAGAGGTCGAGCGTCAAAGCCTGTTGGCGGCGCGTCTGCGCCAGCGGCGAGGTGGCCGCGGCGCCGAGCAGCCGGGCGGCAATCCACTGCAGGTCGACGCGCCAATGTTCGCCCCAGCGATGCTCGGTGCTGAGCGTGAGGCTGAGGTCCTGCCAGCCCGCCGGCAGCCGCGTCTGGGGCAGGCCGCTCGCCGCCGCCTGCGGCACCGAGATGCCGTAATAGCTCTGGCGCCAGGCGTGGTTCGCGTAGGTGGCGGACACGCCGATGCCAAGCAGGTCGGCGCCGATCGGCACGCCGCTGGTGATGCCGAGCTCGAGCTGCGCGCCGTCGCGGTTTTGCCCGGCGCCCCAGGATAGGCCGCTCTGCAGTAGCAGCGCCGGCATCGCGGCGACGTTCGCGAAGGCCTCGAGCTGGAGTCGGTCGCCGACGCCGCCGATACCTGCAGGCACGTCGCGCGCGCGGCGCCCGAACTGCGGCCACAGCCGCCAGCCAGCCTGCACGTCGGCGCGCCCCGAGAGGTTCCAGCCGAGGCCGGTGTCGGTCGAAGCGAAGAAGCCGTTGCGAGCCTCGAGGTCGAGGGCCGGCAACAATGCAGTCTGCGTACGATGCGCGCCTGGGTACGACGGCAGCGTCCACAGCGCCGCGCCTGCTGCGAGCGTGGTCGCGGCCGGCGGTGGGTCGATCAGCAGCAGGCTGCCCCAGGCCCGTGCGGGTAGCGCGGCCGTGGCCAGCCCCAGCGCCAGCGCGGCGCGGCAGGCGAGGTTTCGCGGCGGGCGGGCGGCTTGCACCGCGCGATTGTGAGGGCGCGCCCGCGGTCGGCGCCGCCGGCGCGGCGACCGCGATCAGCCGAGCGCGCGCCGCTTCAGGTAGCGCCGCATCGCGAGCGACGCGCGGTCGGCGTGGAAGCTGATCTCGGGCTGGCGCTCGGCGTACTGGCCGAGCCCGGTCTCGAGCGCCTCCAGCCCGTCGATGTCTTCCTGGAACGCCTTCAGCAGCTGTGCGTGCATGAAGGCGGTGACGGCGTCGTCGGTGCGCGCGAAGTTGCGCGCGTGCTGGATGAAGTAGTGCGTGCTCGTCGCCGTCTCGGGCGTGACGATGTGCGCGGTGCGGATCGCGCGCGACGGCTGCTCGGCCTCGGGCCGGTCGCAGGCGTAGAACCTCACCGCGACCACGTGCAGCGCCGGCGAATGGAAGGTCGACTCGGCGATACGTGCCGCGTCCACGCCGTCCAGTCCGGTGGGCCGGGCCCACAGCGGCGGCAGCCGGGTCGGCACCACGCTGCGCCGCAGCGTGAAGCGGCCCTGTGCTTCGTCGAGCGTCGCCTCGAACGGCGCGGTCGCGTAGTCCGGCGTGCCGAAGGTCTTGGCGTGCAGAAAGCTCAGATGCGTCAGGTCGAGCAGGTTCTCGTGCAAGCGCACGTAGCTTGCCCTCAGATGAAGCCGCTCGGACGAAGACACCCAGGTGTCGTCGTCCATGAAGTCCTGGTGCGGGACCGAAGCGATGTCCGCGCGCTCGGGGTCGCCGAGCCAGATCCAGACCAGCCGGCCCCGCTCGTGCAGCGGGAAGTCGCGGACCATCGCGCCCGGTGGGACCCGGGCCTGCGACGGCACAGCGGTGCAGCGTCCCGCGGCGTCGTAGCGTGCACCGTGGTAGCCGCAGACCACGGAGTCGCCGTCGAGCGTGCCGCGTGAGAGCGGGAACGAGCGGTGCGCGCAGCGGTCCTCGAGCGCGACCGGCGTGCCGTCGAGCTTGCGCCAGAGCATCACCGGCACGCCGAGCAGCCGGCGCGCCAACGGCGTGCGGCCCAGCTCGTTCGCGAGCGCGGCGACATACCAGGCATCGAACACGAAGGGCGTGTTCTCGTCGGCCAGGTCCTGCTGGGCGTGCAGGGCGGCGCCGCGGATGCGCTCGGGCAGGGCGGACATGGGCGGCGTCTCCTTCATCGTCGGGATCAGTCGTCGGCCATCGGCGGCATCTCGCCCATCAGCCCGATCAGCTCGTCCAGCGTCGCGTAGAAGCGAGCGATGAAATCACTGCCGATGTGTGCCTCGATGTCCTGGTAGATGGCCTCGATCCGGGGTGCGAGCCTGGCCGCCAGCGCCCGGCTCTTAGCGGTCAGGCTGACCCTGACGCGGCGCTGGTCGGCTTCGAGGCGTTCGCGCTTGACCAGGCCCAGGTCGTCCATGCGCGCGAGCACACCGGCGAGGCTGGGGCTGGAGATGCGGCAGATCTCGCCGACCTGGCGCTGCTCGAGCGCTCCGCGCTCGAGCAGCGCGCGCACGACGCGCCACTGCTGCTCGGTCACGCCTTGCGCGTTCAGTACCGGACGGAAGCGCGCGATCACGCTCTCTCGCGCGTGCAGCAGCAGCAGCGGGAGGTTGCGGTGCGTGAAGCCGGCCCGGGCAAGCTCGGCAGCCGGTCGGGGACGTCCGATTGACATGCTCACATGTTAACGAATATATTGTTCATATGTTAGGGAATATTGCGTGACCGCGGTGCCGCTGCCGGCATTCGACCTGCCGCCCTACCGCCTGTCCGGCGTCGTCGTCGGTGCGTTGCTGAACCATGCGCCGGAGCTGGCGGCGCTGGGCGACGCGGTGAACCGGCCACCGTACAAGGCCGCGCCGGTGGCGCCGGTGCTCGCCGTCAAGCCGCGCAACACCTGGGCCGCGGATGGTGCCGCGGTAGTCGTGCCGGCGGGTGTCGACGCGCTCGCTGTGGGGGCCACGCTCGCGATCGTGATCGGCCGCAGCGCGTGCCGCGTCGCGGCCGCCGGCGCGCTGGGCTGCGTGGCCGGCTACACCGTCGCCGCCGACATCGCGCTGCCGCAAGCAAGCTCGCACTCGAACCTGCACTCGAGCCACTACCGGCCGGCGACGGCGCTGCATGCGCGCGATGGCTTCTGTCCGATCGGCTCGCAGGTCGTGCCGGCTTCGGAAGTGCCGACGCCGGACGCCTTGNGCGTGCGTGTCTTCGTCGACGGCGATCCGGTGCGGCANGGCAGTACTGACGAGCGCATCCGCGGCGTAGCGGACCTCGTCGCCGCGGTGAGCGAGTTCATGACGCTGCAGCCCGGCGACCTGCTGCTGCTCGGCGCCGAGGCCGATCCGCCGCTCGTGCGTGCCGGTCAGGCGGTGGTGATCGAGATCGAGGGCGTCGGCCGGCTGGCCTTTCGTCTCGTCGCCGAAGGCNAAGNCGGATGAAGATCGCGCGCGTTGCCTACGCCGGCGCGATCCACCGCGCCGAGCCGCACCCGAGAGGCCTGCGCCTGGTCGACGGCCGCGTGCTCGCCGAGACGGAGGTCGTCTGGCTGCCGCCGTTCGAGGTCGGCACGATCGTCGCGCTCGGCTTGAACTACGCCGACCACGCGAAGGAACTCGCGCGCGAGCTGACGACGAGCACGCGCGATGAGCCGCTCGTGTTCCTGAAGAGCGCGGGCGCGCTGATCGGCCACCGCGGCCAGACGCGGCGCCCGGCCGGCGTGAGCTTCATGCACTATGAGTGCGAACTCGCGGTGGTGATCGGCCGCAGCGCGCATCGCGTCGCGCGCGCCGACGCGATGCGCCACGTNGCCGGCTACACCGTCTGCAACGACTACGCGATCCGCGACTACCTCGAAAACTGGTACCGGCCCAACCTGCGCGTCAAGAACCGCGATGGCGGCACGGTGCTCGGCCCCTGGTTCGTCGACGCTGCNCACGTGCCCGACCCACACGACCTGCGGCTGCGCACGTTCGTCAACGGCCGNGTCACGCAGCAGGGGCACACCGGCGACATGGTGAACGATATCCCGGCGCTGATCGAGTACCTCAGCACCTTCATGACGCTGCAGGCCGGTGATGTGATCCTCACCGGCACGCCCGAAGGTGTGGTCAACGTCGACGAGGGTGACGAGATCGTCACCGAGATCGACGGCATCGGCCGCCTCGTCAACCACATCGTCGGCGATGCGCGGTTCGGCCGCTGAGCGCCGGCATCCCGAGCCCGAGGAGACCGCAGCATGCGCATCCAGCATCTAGTCGACGGCAAGTCGCTCGCCGGCGCCCGCAGCTTCGAGAGCGTCAACCCGGCCACCCAGGAGGTGCTGGCCGAAGTGGCCAGCGGCGGCGCGATCGAGGTGAACGCGGCGGTGGCGGCGGCGAAGGGAGCGTTTCCGGCCTGGGCGGTGCGGCCGGCGACCGAGCGCGCGGCGCTGATGCGCCGGCTCGGCGAACTGATCGCCCGCGACGTGCCTGAGCTCGCGCGCACCGAGACGATGGACACCGGCCAGGTGATCGCGCAGACCGGCAAGCAGCTGGTGCCGCGCGCGGCCGACAACTTCCACTATTTCGCCGAGATGTGCACGCGCGTCGACGGCCATACCTACCCGACGCCGACGCACCTGAACTACACGCTGTTCCACCCGGTCGGCGTCTGCGCGCTGATCAGCCCGTGGAACGTGCCGTTCATGACCGCGACCTGGAAGGTCGCGCCCTGCCTGGCCTTCGGCAACACCGCAGTGTTGAAGATGAGCGAGCTCTCGCCGCTGAGCGCCGCGCGGCTGGGCGAGCTCGCGCTCGAGGCCGGTGTTCCGGCGGGGGNGCTGAACATCGTCCACGGCACCGGCC
>JGI20214J51088_10002361_pt1 | contig 12577 bp, 12 predicted proteins | sample WetSurMetagenome_FD_51088 | JGI IMG/M metagenome (IMG submission 51088)
AATTTGGCCCGAAAAGGCAAGTATTTCCGCAAAGGATAGATTGCATTGATCCCAGGAGAACCTTATCGCAGCAATATTACCTTCCATACTTAATTTTTCGGCTCTGAGTCTTATGGTATCATGATCAATCTGTATATTTAACTCCAGTGTTTTTGAATTAAATCTTTTTAAATTTCCAATCATGCATTCCCAAATACACGTTTGCTGCGTAGAAAGAGAAAGAGCATAATCTGCCGGTTCCAAAGGCTTTAAACAGAATATTTCTATTATTGACCCGGTATTTTTGGTAAAGCAGAGCCTGGCCGGAATTACCCTGGAATTATTGAAAAACAAATGGCTTTTAGCAGGTAAATAATCAGCTACATTGCTGAATATATCCTGAGACAAAACACCGTCTCCAGGCGCTATTAGCAGTTTCGACTGATCCCTTACAGATACGGGAAATAAAGCAATTTTATTTTCGGGTAAATCGTAACTGAAGTCAGAGGGATTAATATTTGCAAATGAATTTAGCAGCATACTTTATAGCCCGTAAAAATAACTATTTTTGCCTTCTTATTAAGAGTAAAAGAAATGAAGTTTAAAAAGGGTGATAAGGTTAGTTTTCTCAATGAAATCGGTGGCGGAATTGTGAATCGTACAGATGAACGCGGCTATATCTATGTGCTCACAGATGACGGATTTGAAATTCCGGTTACCGAAAAAGAATTGGTGCGGTCGGGTGGGTTTTCTTTTAAGGAAAACCGGGAAGACATGGACCCCATTGTGCCGGAAGTAAAAAGTCCGGAGCGTCAAAAAGAAAAACCCGGAATCACTAAAAAGTTGAATATACCGGAAAATATTGCTTCCAATGCAAAAATAGAGCTACGGCTTGGTTTTATCCCCGACCGCGTGGGCCCTGTGTTTAATAGCTCTGTTTCCTGTTATCTGATTAATGATTCCCCTTACTTTCTATACTTTATGATTGGAAGTAGAGAAGGTGGGTCACTTTACCACATTTCATCGGGTCATGTGGAAGCAGACACCAAAACCTTTCTGAAATCATTTGACCAGACTTCCTTAAGCAAAATCAGTGATATTCATGTACAACTGCTTTTTGTGAGCAAGGGAAAATACCACCGGAGCGGGCCTGTTGATCAAATGATCAGATTGAACCTGATTAATTTCAGCAAGGAAAGCTACTATCGTGATAATGATTATTTTGATGATAAAGCAATAATATTTACATTAAATGGTAATCACGAAGAAAAGGCTGTACAAGAACTGGAAGTTCCGGATGAAATTATTGAGCTTAAGAGCAATGCGGATAATCCATCGGTAAAATCTAAAAAAAAGGAACCAGCAAGCGATACCTTGGAGGTTGATTTGCATTTTGATCAGGATTCAATGAATGCCAGTCAATTGAATCCCTCTGCTATTCTTGCATTGCAAATGAGTCGCTTTCACTCTGCAATTGAGGAGGCAATAAGTAAAAACCTGCGCCGGCTTGTTGTTATTCATGGCTTGGGTCAGGGTATATTAAAAATACAGATTAGGAAAGAATTACAGGAAAAGTATCCGGATTTCATATTTCAGGATGCTTCATTTAAGGAATATGGCTTTGGAGCCACCATGGTGCATTTGAATTTTGATAAAAAGCAGTAGACCGCTCTGTCGCTCTTTCCGGAATATCAGGAAAGGGAGGAAAGTCCGGACAACAAAGAGCACCGTACTTCCGAAATGGAAGATGTCTGTGAAGGCATAGCAGCAGAGAAGAAAATAACCGCCTTTACGGTGTGGCAAGGTTCGCCTTGGTTGTGCCGGGAGGTAAGGGTGAGAAGGCAGGGTAAGAGCCTGCCAGTTATGATGGTGACATTATAACTGTCTGCCTTACGGGTTGAAAGATCACGTATACCGGTGTATAAGGATTGCTCGTCCGATGCCGGGGGGTAGATCGACAAGATAAATGACAGGGATCCGTTATCCGTAAGGATCACGGAAACAGAATTCGGCTTACAGGTTTACTGCTCTTTATTTTTGCATGTTTTGGATAACACTGTGTGTGTATATTCGTATGTATAGCTGGAAAGACCAATAACCCTATATGATTCCACGTTTAGTAATATTATTTATACTTTATTCAGTTTTTTGCATCTCTGCAATAGGAAAACCATCGGATGATAAATCGGTGAACCGGCCCATTCTTGCCGCCGAAAGAAAACAAGTAGAAAAATTGATTAATAAGGCTGCTTATCATGCTACCATAAAAAGTGATAGTTGCATTGTTTATGCGCAGGAAGCGGCTCATCTGGCAAAAGCATATAATTCACCGGGACTTCAGGCTGAAGCGTTGGACGTTACTGCCGGATATTATTATGATTTGGAAAAATACCAGGAAGTACGAAAAAGCCTAAAGCCGGTTTTTAACCTGTATACTCAGCTGGGTGATTCTTTACATAAAGCACAAGCATATAAGCTATATGGCCTTGCCTGTTATAATATGGGTATTTACGATGAGGCTATTAAATCGTACCATAATGCAACCCGCATGGCTATTGATATTGGAGACAATGCTCTGCTGTCACGATGCTATCAGAATATTGGAGTACTGTATGCTAAATTGAACAGGCCTAAGCAGGCTCTTGATTACTACGAAAAAGCACTTGACCTGTATAGTAGTTTGAAAGACAAGTCAGGAGAGGCGAGCATTATGCAAAATCTGGGAATTATTTATAATGAGAGTAATAAGTATCGGGAGGCACTCGGATATTATTTATCGGCACTAAAGGTATACCAAGAGATTATGGATACTATAGGTATTACTGAAATGTACCTCAATCTGGGAAGTTTGTCTGAAGATCAGATCGACCTGTCGAAAAGCCTTGAATACTACCGGAAGGCACTGACTTTCTCAACAAAAGTCGGCTATAAATATGGTATAGCCTATAGTTATTACAGTATGGGCACTGTATATAAGACATCAGGAAATTATGATAAGGCCCTTGAGAGCCTGCAAAAAAGTATGACCTACTCAAAAATGATTGATTTGGCAGAAAATGAATCCGACTGTCATAAGGAATTATCAGGGGTTTATCATGCTTTAGGCGACTTCAAATCGGCCTATGAGGAGCTCAGGGAATATGAAATACTACATGATTCGCTCTACAGCGAACGTGTTCAGGAGGGCGTTGCAGAAGTGGAAATGCGTTTTAAAACGGAAATGAAGGACAGGGAAATTGAAGATTTGCGAAGAGAACGACAGAAAGCCATACGTGATATGATTAGAAGAACAATAGGGCTCATTTCCATTATTACACTAACTGTGATCATTGTGGCCGTTAGCATGTATTATAGCCGAACTTTAAAGAAAGCCAACAATATGCTTACCCAGGAGATCGACGAAAGGTTTAGAGCCGAGAAGGAGTTGATCAGCATCAAGGAGAACTTAGAAGAAAGGGTAGTGCGGAGAACCAGGGAACTGGAGATTGCGAAATTGAAAGCAGAAGAATCAGATCGGCTAAAATCGTCTTTTATTGCCAACATGAGTCATGAGATCAGAACTCCGCTGAATGCAATCACCGGTTTCTCAGGTTTGCTTTTACGTGAAGAAATTTCTGCCGAAAAAAAGAAAGAGTATAACGATTATATTGTGAAAAACAATAAAATACTGGTTAACCTGATTGAAGACTTAATAGATACATCCAAGATTGAATCAGGAAATCTTCAGCTCCATCCTTCAAATATTAACATCAGGCAGTTCCTGTATCAAATGAACGAACCGATTATTGAAAATATGGCCAGGAAGAATAAAGCCTTTATTGATGTGGTGCTTGATGAAAACAATCTGCAATTTGATTCTCTGGTGGCTGATCCAGTGAGGCTTCAGCAGGTAATGTGGCATATACTCGATAATGCGGTGAAATTCACCAGGGAAGGTTGTATCCATTATGGGTGCAAAGAAAACAATCAGTTTAGCGTGTTTTATATTGATGATACTGGTATTGGAATCTTAGAGGAACATAAAGATGTTGTTTTTGAGAAATTCAGACAGCTCGATGAGTCTGCCAAACGAAAATTCGGGGGCACCGGCCTTGGTTTGTATTATGCACGAAAAATAGCCGAAATGATGGGCGGTAAATTGTGGTTCGAATCTAAAAAAGTAGGTGGTTCCATATTCTATTTCTCCGTTCCCCGGAATGCCTAATCACTCTATACCATGCTAAATAAAGAAAGCCCTCTATATAGAAGGCTTTCTGTAAATATGGGTTAAATCGTTAGGGTTAACGCAAGAGTAAATGTATAAAAAAAGTTAATACAATCAGCACTAAGTTAAAATAATGTTAATAAAAACCAGCCTATTAACTAATGATTTGATTATGTACATATTAACCTGTTCATAACTTCAATAATCAATCAATTTTGTTAATTTCGTTGATGGTTTTTTTGATCCTAACCAATTTTTCCAGCATTTTTTCCAAAAGATCAAGACGTAACATGTTGGCCCCATCCGATTTTGCGAGCATTGGTTCCGGATGCGTTTCAAGAAACAGACCATCAGCACCTACCGCAATTGCTGCTCTGGCCAGCGTTTCAATCATGTCAGGCCTTCCTCCTGTAACTCCCGAATTTTGATTAGGTTGTTGCAGGGAATGGGTAATATCAAGAATAACCGGATGTCCAAATTTTTTCATTTCAGTTATTCCTCTATAATCCACAACCAAATCCTGATACCCAAACATAACTCCCCTGTCTGTCAACATTACCCGTTTGTTGCCTGCCTGTTCAACCTTTTCTGCCACAAATTTCATAGATTCAGGAGACAGGAACTGCCCTTTCTTTATATTCACTACTTTTCCTGTTTTTGCAGCAGCAATCAGCAAATCGGTTTGACGGCATAAAAATGCAGGTATCTGGAGCACATCAACAAATTGTGAAGCAAAATAAGCTTCTTCAGGCGAATGAATATCGGTCAGTACCGGAATGCTGAATTCTTTCCTTAAGTCACGCAAAATTTCAAGACCCTCCTTGTCGCCAATACCGGTAAAGGAATCATGTCGGGAGCGGTTAGCCTTTTTATAGGAACTTTTGTAGATATAAGGTATCTGAAGTTTATCGGTGATCGATATTACCTTTTCTGCTATTTCATAGCATACTTCCCTACTTTCTATAACACAGGAGCCGGCAATAAGGAAAAAATTGCCACTACTGATATGTCTGATCTGGGGTATTGAAGAAAGGGTTTCCATAAATTTGTTTATTAATAATTATATTTATTTTTCCAAAGAACAGAAAGCTTCTTTTTAATCTCCTCCTCACGCTGATTTTCCTGTGGCTGGTAAATAACCTTGTCCCTGATCTCCGCAGGCAGAAACTCTTCTTGTGCAAAATTCCCTTCAAAACTGTGGGCATATTTATAATTTTTGCCATAACCCAACTCTTTCATAAGCGAAGTAGGTGCATTCCGTATATTTAAAGGAACAGAAAGGTCACCGGTTTCTTTTACAATTTCCAGCGCCTCGTCAATTGCCCTTATTGATGAATTGCTTTTAGGAGATGTTGCCAGGTAGAGTGCCGTTTCTGATAAAATTATTCTTGACTCCGGCCACCCAATAACGTTGATTGCATTAAAACAGGTTGTGGCAAGTAACAGCGCATTGGGATTTGAAAGTCCAATATCTTCGGCAGCAAGAATTACCATTCTTCTGGCAATAAATTTGGGATCCTCACCCCCTTCTACCATTCGTGCAAGCCAGTATACAGCAGCATTTGGGTCGCTGCCCCTAATCGATTTGATAAATGCAGATATTATATCATAATGGTTTTCTCCATTTTTATCATATATGGCTATCTTTTCCTGCACAATATCCATTACCATCCGGTCATTTATTACCCGTTTTTGTTCCTGTGGATTACCTGTATATATTGTGTTCACTACAAGCTCCAATATATTCATGAGCTTTCGTGCATCACCCCCAGATAGTTTAAAAAGGGCAGTTGTTTCCTCAATATTGATATTTAATTCCTTCAGAAAAAAATCCTCCGAAATGGCACGGTTGAGTATTCTTAATAATTCTTCCTTTCCCAGAGGTTTTAAAACATAAACCTGGCAACGGGAAAGCAGGGGGGAGATCACTTCAAATGAGGGATTTTCAGTAGTTGCACCAATAAGGGTAACAGTACCCTGTTCAACTGACCCCAGCAGGGAATCCTGCTGCGACTTGTTGAACCTGTGGATTTCGTCAATAAACAGGATAGGTGATGGTTTGTTGAAAAACAATTGTTGTTTCGCTTTTTCAATGGTTTCTCTTACATCTTTAACACCCGAATGTACTGCACTGAGTTGGTAAAAGGGCCGGTTGAGCTTGTTCGCAATAATCCTGGCTAAAGTGGTTTTGCCCACACCAGGAGGCCCCCAAAGAATAAAGGAAGGAATGCTACCGTGTTCAATACTCTTGCGAAGAATAGATTTTTCACCTACAAGATGCTCCTGACCCACATAACCATCCAGATCAGTTGGTCTCATTCTGTCTGCCAACGGTTGATTGCTGCCAATCATAATTTGTATTATTCCACAGTAAAATTACCATTAAGTTTGACAATTGACGACAATTTTCAAAATGAAACACAATTTCTATCCGGTTAATTATTACTTTTATAGCTTTATTGCATCTTCAAATGAAAGATAAAGTAGTTATTGTCACTGGTGCATCTTCAGGAATTGGACTTTCAACAGCAACTGAATTTGCACGTTTGGGCTCAAAAGTTGTTCTCGCTGCACGTAGAGCTGATTTACTTCAAAGCATTACCGAAAACCTCAGATCGTCAGGGGCCGATGTATTGTATGTGGTTACTGATGTTACCAAAGAGGAGGACTGTAAAAACCTCATTAAAACTACTGTTGAAAAATTTGGCCAGATTGATATCCTGATTAACAATGCCGGTTTATCGATGAGGGCCTTGTTTCAGGATGTGGACATCAGCGTTTTGAAACGTCTATTTGATGTAAACTTCTGGGGTGCAGTCAACTGCACAAAATATGCCTTGCCTTATCTGATCCAAAATCATGGATCTGTTGTTGGTATTTCATCTGTAGCCGGCTTTGTAGGTTTACCTGGCAGAACAGGCTATTCTGCTTCAAAATATGCACTCCATGGATTCTTGGAAACCCTGCGTATTGAGCATTTAAAAAACGGACTTCACGTACTCATCCTATGTGCCGGATTTACCAAATCGGATATTCGTAAAAAGGCGCTTACCGCAAGTGGCAATCCCCAGGGTTTTACTCCGCGGGAGGAGGAAAAAATGATGACGCCCGAAGATGTAGCCAGGTCCCTGGTCAAAGCCATCAGAAAAAAACGCAATTATGTAATTCTGACGTTGGAGGGTAAAATGACTGCGTTGGTTAAAAGAATCGCTCCCAGGTTTCTTGAGTATGCAGCCTACATTAAAATGGCCAATGAACCTGATTCTCCCTTAAAAAAGTAAATACCAATTATCCATGTTTTGCTCAGAAACACTCATACGGGTTCGTTATGGCGAAACCGATAAAATGGGGTATATGTATTATGGCCACTATCCCGAATATTTTGAAGTATCCAGAACGGATATGATCCGGTGCTTCGGACTTAGCTATAAAACAATTGAGGAAATGGGCATTATTATGCCGGTAAGAAGCCTTAAAATTGATTACAAATTACCAGCACGGTATGATGATTTGCTCACTATAAAATCATGCTTGAAACGCTTGCCTGAGATCAAACTGGACATAGATTATGAAATTATAAATGAGCATAAGCAGTTGGTTTGCACTGGCAATACAATATTGGCCTTTGTTGATGCAACAACCCGACGCCCGAAACGGGCACCGGATTTTTTTATTGATGCCGTAAGAAAATATTTCTAATAAAAAAGGCTGTCCGTTAATCTTTGGACAGCCTCTTTTTTTATCAAATTTGACTAGATGCCTTTGTATTTAAAAACATCATCACTAATATCAACGTTCACCTCAATTTTAGTGAATTTTATAGCCTGAACACTCTGCCCACCCATACGGGTGTCAATGGTATAAGGCATTAACATGCCATCACCGGCATCCTGATAGTCGCTGTAATATACACTCAATTCCTGTCCTGCCATCTGGCCACTTTTCATGGTTTGTTTTACCATAATGGGAATATACGTTTCACTGTCAAAATGATAAACATATATGGCTTCCTTATCAGTTCCCTTATCCCTTACTACCTTGAGTACATAACATTTAACCCCGTCAACATCAGCTGTTCCTTCATAGGTAACTTCACCCTTTTTAGCGTAATCAATAAAAAAATCTTCAAATTCAGCCTGCTGTATTACAGATGCGGCCTGCTCTTCAGATAATTTCTGAGGAATAGTATCGCCCGTAAAGGGGATCAGTGACCAAGCGGTTACTCCGTCATAGGCAGTAGGAATCATTTTTTGCCCCATCACTTCCAGTGAAATAATGTACAGATTAGGAGCCTTTCTTAACATTTCGAAGGCAAATTCGCCTTGCGGAGTTGGAACAGTACCATTCATTCTCGCTGTCTTGACTGTCTTCCATTTTTCAACACCGCCAATGCTTTCAAAATACTTATTGACAATTCCGTCAACGGTTTGTGACCAGGCAGTAAGGGTAAATGTCAAGCACAATAATAAGGTTATTGGTTTTTTCATGTTTGTATAGATTTGATATATAATAATTCCACACAAATTTAACATATCCACCTTTGGTTTGATATTATTTCAAATAAAATATTCATTTCTGTAATAAACATGTTTCCTATTCGTCTGTATTAAAAACATAGTTAACAATTTGCTAATAATCATTAATAAGAAGAAATATGAAGAAGACAATTGTAGTTATGACGTTTTTGCTGGTTTCTGTGTCCGCATTTTGCCAAAATGACTTAATCAGCAATATTTTTAATAAATACAGCGGGAAAGAAGGCTTTACTACTGTAAGTATAACCGGTGATATGCTGAAGCTTATGACTCAGGCTGAACAGGAAAGAAGAGACACTGTTTTCAATTCAAAACTCACTGAGGTAAAAATACTGGCACTCGAAAAAAACAGTTGCGATCAGGTACCTGCAATAGATCTGAGAACCGAAGTTTACGACAAACTCGACAAATCGGTATATAAAGAAATGATCAACGTTAAACAAAGCAATGAAGATGTGGTAATCATGATGAAAGAAACGAATGGCCATATCAGCGAAATTTTGATTATTGCCGGAGGGAAAAGCGATAATGCCCTGATTCAGGTAAAAGGTGATTTGCTGCTGAGTGAAATGGCCGAACTGGCCGGGAAATATCCAATGCAGGGTTTTGAGCACTTCAGGAAACTATAGAAATTTGTAGATTAGCCTCCTGAATATAAAATTAACAACAGGTATTTATGAATCTGGATAGTTTTAAGAAGCATGTACTGCCCTTAAATAAAAAACTTTTTCATTATGCTTACCTGTTGTTAAAAAACAGGAGTGAAGCTGAAGACGCTGTTCAGGAGGTGTGCCTTAAACTTTGGAAGATCAGAGACTCACTGGAGAATTTCAACAGTATTGAGGCCTTTGCCATTAAGGTGACCAGAAATTGGTGTCTTGACCGCATAAAAGCAAAGAAACCATTGTATGTTGAAAACTACCTTTCCTGGAGTGAACAAGATTCGGGAGTATCGGATCCATACCGGAGTTTAGAACAGGAGGAACATTGGAATATGCTACTCAGGGTGCTGGATCAACTTCCGGAACAACAGCGAATGATTGTTCATCTCAGAGATATTGAAGGACTCGAATTTGAAGAGATTGCAGAAATAATGGACATGAATATTAACGCCATTAGGGTTACCTTATCCAGAGCAAGAACCAAGATTAAAGAAGAACTGACCAGATATGAATAACAAGAATAACGATAGAATCAGAACGCTGCTTTCAAAATATTATGAAGGAAATACAACATTGGGCGAAGAAAAGGAATTGATCAGCTTTTTCTGTCAGAACTCTATTTCTGAAGAATTTAGCCCGGTTAAGAAGCAGTTTGAGCTGTTGCACAAAGCCAGATCATTAACTATACCCGGCGAAACACTTGAAAATTCTATTATTGATACCGTTATGGCGTACGAACTTATGGCCAATCGACATCAAAAGAAAAGAACCCTGAACCATTATATGATAGCGGCATCGGTTGCTTTGCTTGTTGGCATTTCGAGTATCTGGATATATACAGCGCAAAAAAAACAGCCGCACGATACATTCACTGATCCCAAACTTGCCTACATTGAAACCCAAAACGCACTACTGCTTATCTCTCATAAATTAAACAAGGGGATAGAACCACTTACCCAAATCGAAAAGATCAATACCGGAAAAAACCAGCTCAAAAATTTGGGAAAGATGGACGAGAGCCTGGAAATGTTGAATCTTGTATCCTTTGTAAACAAATCATCAAATATTAAAAAATAACCACATACCATGAGAACAATTCTGATTGCCGGATTTTTAAGCTTCTTCTCCACAATGATACAGGCTCAAAGCATCATTGACAAACTCTTTGATAAATACTCAGGAACCGAGGGATATACTTCCGTTTATATTTCTAAGTATATGTTTGATATGTTCAGAAGTGATGAAAACAATTCTGATAAAACCAATGCTGAAATGGATAAGGTGATCTCTCGACTGAATGGTATCAAAATTCTGGTCACCGATGATGATCCAACTACACCCACACCGATTAGCCTTTACAGTGAAATGATGAAGCTAATTTCCAGTTCACCTTATAAAGAAATTATGGTGGTTAAAGAAAAGGACCAGAATATTAAATTCTATGTGCGGGAACAAAACGGAAAGGTTGCAGAACTCTTAATGGTGATTGGCGGCAAGTCGGAATGTCTTATAAGTATTCAGGGAGACATTGATATGAAGAATATTTCTAAACTGGCAAAAAGTATGGAAATTCAGGGATTTGAGAATTTGGAGAAAATGGAAAAATAGTCCTGTAATACAACGCTGTCATTCACCAAAAGGGTGCAATTTCTTAAAATCGGGCCTGTATGTGTTCGTACTTTCATAATCCTGAGTCCATCCATTATAGAATCCCAAATATTCCATAGTATCCAATACTTCCTGATATTCAGCCTGTGATAAAGCTTTACCTAAAGATGTATGATTTCTGACATGGACGGTAGGATAATATTGCGACATCAGGGAAATGTGAACCGAAGTGGACAGTTCACGTGCGATCCACTCCAGTATTTGTATAGAGTCTTTGGAATGGCCCGGTAAAACCAAATGTCTGATGATTAATCCGGTAACGGCTTGACCCTCATCGTTTATCACAAGAGTGCTCCCTTTCTGTCTGTACATTTCCTTCAATACGGCTTTTATTACATCAGGGTAATTACTGGTGTCGGAATATTCTTTGGCAAGAGCAGGATCCAGATATTTGAAATCGGGAAGGTAAACATCAATTAATCCTTCCATATCTTTAATAATCTGGATATTATCGAATCCATTGGTGTTGTATACAATTGTAGGTTTATACCCTTTGTTGTGCAAATTTTCCATGATGGCACGAACATGTGGGACAAAGTGGGTAGGACTAACAAAACCAATGGCTTCAACGCCACTGTCGAGTATGTCCGTAATTTTTTCAGTAATTTCTTCTGGCGTTATTATGATTTCTTTTCGACCCCTTCTTCTGCTAATTTGAAAATTTTGGCAGAAAACACATTGCATATTGCATCCTGAAAAGAATACATTGCAGATTCCTTTTTTACCGCTGATGGCAGGCTCTTCGCCCTGGTGAAGACATACTGAGGCAATATCATAAGAAGACCCGCATCCGCAATATCCCTTTTCTCCGGCATTCCGGTTTACTTTGCACATTCTGGGACACAATGTACAACTATCCAGTTCTTTCAAAATGTATAAATACTTAATACCGTTGTAAAAATAATCGTTTTTCCCCAAGTTGATCCAATCCATTGCATATTATGAAAATTACTCTTGCAATATTCGAAATATTGTTAAATTTGCACCCGCTTTCGGTCCGTAGCTCAGCTGGTAGAGCACGTGACTCTTAATCATGGGGTCGAGGGTTCGAGCCCCTCCGGACCGACAAAGTCAACAACAGTTTGGGTATGAGTTTGATAGAAATATTTGCCCAATCTTCAGCCATAGAAGACAAAAAAAACCGGACGAATTAAATCATCCGGTTTTTTTGTATGAATTTCTTATTTCCTTGACTGAATAAACGCCTGTTCGAAGTCGTTCAGCAGATCATCAATGTGTTCAAGTCCAACCGATAATCTCAACATTCCGTCTGTAATTCCTGACTGTTTTCGCTCATCCCTGGAAAGTTTTGAGTGCGTTGTAGTGGCTGGATGGGTAATAATGGTTCTGGTATCGCCCAAATTGGAAGCTATGGTAACCAGCTTAAGAGCATTGACAAATCGGTGTGCCCTTTTTATGCCACCCCTTAATTCAAAGGTAACAATGGTTCCTCCGTATTTCATCTGCTTTTTTGCAATTTTATGCTGCGGATGTGAAGGGAGAAAAGGATACTTTACCCAAACCATTTC
>JGI20214J51088_10002363_pt1 | contig 12563 bp, 11 predicted proteins | sample WetSurMetagenome_FD_51088 | JGI IMG/M metagenome (IMG submission 51088)
CGCTGGGGCTTCCGTGAAGCGAATAAAACACGTAGCAGAGGTAGTTGCATTGTGTACATTCGTGGTATGTTTCTCGTAATTGAATTTTGGTGTTTTCCAGTTTTTTGGTAAATCAAAGACTGAGCCAGCGAAATTGTGACTGTGGCAACCTGCAACCCTTCCTAAATGGTCAACTACCAGGAATTGGTTTAATGCTTGGCATTTCCAAGTTCTTTTGCTGTCTTCTTCATACAGACTTCGCAGCGCTACTAGCAATTTATCAGTCATGAGGATCTTCTTGTTTTTCTTCTTCATCTCAATAAGTTGGTTGCATAAGTTAACCATTGCTTTCTTGTCAGTAATTACTAAATCGTCATTTTCTTTGCCAATCCTAAATAACTGTTTGTTATCTATTGAAGTATCATAAGAATAGAGGCAATACCAAACTGGAATTCCTTTTGCAGTAAAATGATTAGTTATGTCAACGATTTCATAGATGTTCTTTTGAGAAATCGTTGGAGTGACAGCGACCTTTATTCCTTCTTTGTGAAGGATTTCTACGGCTTGAGTGCCGCTTTTCCAAGCGCCAGGCACATTTTTTAGGTAATCATGCTTTGCTTCATCGAGGCTGTCAATGGAAATTGCGACAAAATCAGCTTTCCGCAGAAGATCGATTTTTTGTCCAGCCAGACTTCCATTGTCATAAACCGTTGTGACAAATAATTTTGTTGCATAATCAATTATTTCGCCAATGTCCTCTCGGAGCAGAGGGTCTCCTCCAGAAATTACAAGTTCAACAATGCCGAGTTTTTTTAGAATGTCAAACCCTTTTTTTATCTCATCGACTGAAAGCTCTTTTTGTTCCTGTTCTTTCCAGACGTTGCAGCCGCGGCATTGGTAATTGCATTTTCTTGTGACTAGCCACTGTGCATGATGAGGTTTGCCGGAGGTAAGAGAACGTGCCGCAATGGATGTAGCTTTCTTGAAACCTGACGTCAAATAAATGTCACTAGCCAATTAATTGCTGTTACCTATCTCATGTTGGACCTATAAAAACCATTATAAAACTTGGGTTCTGGTCTGTTTATTTCTTTGTTGGTCTCTTGTTTTGTTTAAAACAACATTTTTTTCTGAATTCGCTGCTTTCTGGTGTTGCAGTGCCGATTAGCGGTTTAAAGTACGGGCTTAACGAGATAATGCAATCCATAAATGGTCTGAGGTTGGTCTTGGCAGTATTTTTGCTGAATCGTCTTTATGCATGATAATGCGTTTGTTTGGGTTTGGGTTGAATTCGCCAATCACGTCAGAATAAATGTGTTCCTGACCTAAGGAATTGATTATTTTGGTTGCCGCTTGAGGGTCAGCGGCTATGAGCAGTGCTCCTGAACTGATAAGTTGCAATGGGTCAATGTCATAAAACCTGCAAATCTTCGCTGTCTCAGGCTCGACCATAATTTTTTCCTCAAAAATTCGTACTCCCAAGCCTGCCGCGTCTGCCATTTCGTGAATGCCGTTTAGGATTCCACCTTCGGTAGGATCATGCATGGCATGGACTCCGCCTGTCCTGTGAGCAGTTAAGGCGTCTTTTACAACGCTGATTTGTTTGTAAAAGCCTTTGGCGCTATCAAGCAAGGCAGCGTTAAAAGTCTTGGTGAGTTGCGCTTCGCGGTCTGAAGCCAATATAGCTGTGCCCTCGATTCCTGCACTCTTAGTTAGAATCAGTTTGTCGCCCGCTTTTGCGCCGGCTGCGGTTACGTATTTGCCTTTTTCGGTTAAGCCCATGATGCATCCTACCACAATCGGGTTTGCTAAGCCAGGGGTTGATTCGCAGTGTCCTCCCACTATGGCTATTCCCAGTTCTTTTGCTGCGTTGTGCATTTGGGTGGTTATCGTTTCGATGATTTTGCTGTCAGCGCCCTCTGGAAGCATTATGCACGAAAAGAAGAATGCTGGTTCAACGCCGAAAGTGGCAACGTCGTTAGCGTTGATGTTTATCGCTTCCCAACCGATCCTTTCAACAGCGCCCGTAATGGGGTCCATGGAGACTACTGCGTTTTTGTTTCCGAAATCCAAAACTGCGCCATCTACGCCTGCAGACGGTCCTAAGATAACTTCGTTGCGTTGGGAACCAAGGTTTTTGAACACGACATCTTTTAGGATGTCGATAGGGATTTTTCCAGTCGGAAGCTTCATGATGTATCCTCTGTTATAACCTGCTTTTAAGCTGTGGGAAAACACGCAACACTGCATGCATGATTGGTACAGCGATAATTAAGCCGATTAGCATTTGAACAATGTTGAGGGGAACTTCCAGAATCGCCACTGTACTTCCTAAAATGAGTGTCTCATAGAGAAAGTATCCTAAAACCATCTCAAACCCGCCAACTATAATGGCAATGGTGGCGCTTAAGGTAATGCTTTTGGTCTTGTGAACTAATTTCTTGCATAGGAAGCCGACCAAGAAGCCTTCTATTGCTTTAATAGTGAAGGTTCCAGGGGCATACTGAGCGGCTACAAGTGCATCTGCTATTGTTGCTCCTGTGCCTGCTATTGCACCAACAAAAGGTCCGAATAGCAATGCCGCGATGTAGATTAGTGTCTCGCCAAGGTTAAAGTATCCGCTAGTAGCGGGAATAGGGATCCAAAACAACAGTGTGGCGACTGCAACGAGGGCTGCAAAGATGGCTGCGACAGCGATATTGAAAGCAACCGAGACATAGCTGGTCAAGACGGCTTCAGAGTTTTTGTGCTCCTCATTGGTCATAAAATTCACAGCGTTATAGTTTAAGAGATACCTATTTTGGAAGTTGCATATAAAAACATCTTTGCCGAATTCTTCATCGTTTAGAATTTAATTTATCACCAGTACGTATCGGCATGGAGAAAACTGCACGAACTAAGGGGCTGCTGTTTTTTCTGTCATTTGTGCTGAGTTATTGACCTTTGGATGCTTTATCAACAGATCAAAAGCTTAGCTCTTTAGACTAAAAATGTATCTTAAACATTCGACAAAACATTAAGAGTAGTCATCTGCGGAATTTGCAGGACGACTACTACCAGGTTAGGAAAATTAATTTTTATCTTGACACTTTCAGGGGATTACCAAAAGGTAGTTATCTGGTTTAGCCTTCCGTGCTCATGTAGCAGCTTTAACCCCCCAAAGAAAGTCTGAAGTGCTGATAAATAATGCGCCATAGCTTTCGCCGAGGAACTGAGAAGTGTATGTTGCAGAAGGGGAAAATCTAAATGTGACTTCTTCGATGAATAATACAGAACTAAGAAGAGTTGCATAAAATGAGCACTGTTAGAGAAGACCCAATTAAATTGCATAAAGACGCTAACGCGTTGATGGAAAACAGCAAGTTTACTGAGGCACGTGACCTCTTTGTCAAAGTAGCCGAACTCTACTACAAAGGACAGAACTACTTTGGCGCGGCAGAAATGAACTATAAAGCTGGCGAATGCAGCTTTAACCTCAAAGAATACACAAAAGCCGCCGAGCTCTTCACAAAATCTGCTGATGTGGCCTTGAGCAAGGGATTTGATCGATATGGCATTAGTGGTCTTGAGCAGGCGCGGGAAAGCCAAAAAACGTTGGGTAACAACAAAGAAGTTGAGGAACTAGAGAAGAAAATTAAGGCACTCAATGATAAACAGAAAGAGCCTGAGGGCGAATCATCTTTCTCTGTGTTCTCCTAAATACTCAAAAGAGACATTTGGCTTTTAGCCCAAGCCCCCTTTTTTGGTTTTTTCTCCACCTTAAAAATAACTAACGAATTTTAATATACAAATTGGATAGTTTTCAACCAATACACATCTCAGTTTTAGGGATTTTTAATTTTTCCCTTCGTTTCTGGTAGATTGAATAGTGTGCAAAAGAAGAAGAAGACTCGCAATTGCATTTTTGGATAAGCTTGTTTTGGGTTGTTTTTGCCTTTTGGCGCTTGGATTGTCTGGGAGGTGCGGTTGTGTTCGGTGCTATTTGGGTGTGTTGCGGTTGGAAACGGTTGGCAACGGCTTGGAAAGGGTAAATCTTCTTCTTCCATATCCATAGGACTAAACAAATTAACATAAAAAACCCAAATACCTAGAAATCAACGGTGGCGGTTCAAGATGTTAGCGAAAAACCCAACTATTTCACAAGTTCGTAAAGACAAGAAGTTGATAACTAGATATTATGCGCACAGGCTGATTGCTCAGAAAAGACTCAGTTAATTAAGTTGCAAATCGCTATTTCATATATCTAACTTTTAGGTCAGATTTATGCCTGCATTATTCAAATCATTCTGTGAACTGCTCGAAAAAGTAGAGGTCACAAAAAAACGCCTCGAAATCATAAACTTAACCGCAGAATACATCAAAACCCTTAGCTACAAAGAAATTGAGCCTGCAGTCAATATGATGGTTGGAAGAGCATTCCCCAAGCACAACCAAAAGACCCTTGACATAAGCTGGTCAACTCTGACTCGTGTTTTCGAGCGCACAAGCTCATTCGATTGGGGTTCCTTTCGCCAAGCAATGGCAGCCTCAGGCGACGTGGGCTCATCAACCAGAGCAGTTCTTGAACAATCCAAAACTAAAAAACAAACCCAACTAACCCAAAACCCACTAACCATAACAGAAGTTCGAACAACCTTAGAAGGTATTGCCCAAGCCCAAGGTCCCGGCTCAAGAACTAAAAAAGAACGGTTACTCACAACTCTAATGAGTCAAGCAGAGCCAGTTGAAGCCAAATACCTCGTTAAAATCTTTACAGGTGAAATGCGGACTGGATTGCATGAGGGTTTAATGGAGCAGGCTGTTGCTTGTGCTTTCGAGGTGCCAATTGGAAGAGTGCAACATGCAGGCATGGTTCTAGGAGATATAGGTGAAGTTGCTCAAACACTAAAAAAAGAGGGTGCATCCGGCTTGGATTCGGTTTATTTCCGAGTTTTTCGCCCGGTGAAACTTATGCTAGCGCAAACTGCCCAATCAGTTCAGGAGGCATTAGATGAGCACGGGGGTGGATCGGCGTTTGAATACAAGTACGATGGAGCGCGCGTGCAAATCCACAAGCAAGGCGGGAAAGTCCGCATTTTCAGCCGCAGATTAAGTGATGTAACTGAAAGCCTCCCTGAAGTCGTAGAAGTTGTGAAACAAAACATTTCTGTTCAATCGGCGATTGTAGAGGGCGAAGTTATTTCGTTCGATACCTCAGGTTACCCGATTGCTTTTCAACATTTAATGCGGCGTTTCAAGCGGATTCGAGACGTTGGCAGCATAGCCGAAAAAATCCCTTTGACACTCTACCTCTTCGACATCCTGTACCTAAACGGAGAAAGTATAATCACCAAAACTTACATTATGCGTCGGCAACTTCTTTCACAAAAAGTAGGTAAAATCTTCTTAAGCGAGCAAATCGTCACTGACCAACCAAACCGTGCACAAGCTTTCTTCAGAGAAGCTTTAACCGCAGGGCATGAAGGTTTGATGGCGAAGAAACTCGATAGTCCATACACACCCGGGCGTAGGGGGAAACGATGGCTTAAAATCAAAACTCCCCTTGCCCCCTTAGATCTCGTCATTACCGCAGCAGAGTATGGTTATGGGCGCAGAAAAGGATGGCTCTCCGACTACTATCTCGCAGCAAGAGACTCTGCTACAGGCGAGTTTTTGAACATTGGAAAGACTTTCAAGGGTTTAACAGACACAGAAATCATAGAGTTAACCCAGCGATTAAAAGAAACTGCAATCACTCAAGATGGGCACCGTGTAAACGTAATCCCAAAAATCGTTGTCGAAGTTGCTTACAACGAAATTCAGGAAAGCCCCCGTTACAAGAGTCAAATGGCACTACGCTTTGCTCGAATTACGCGGATAAGAGATGACAAATCCCCCGAAGAAGCTGATACAATTGAGCGGGTTAGGGAAATATATGATAGGCAGTTCCGCAATAAAGGCAAATATAAAACTGACTAACAAAGAATCAAATTTGGAGAATGATTAAGGGTGGATGCGGCAGAAAAACATGCGTTTGCTAAGGAATTTTACAGTCGACAGACCATACTTAAGGAGATAGGCGAAAAAGGGCAACAAAAGCTCGCCAAATCCAAAGTTGCCATTGTTGGCGCAGGCGGACTCGGCACTGTATCCTCACTCTACCTTGCTCTGGCTGGGGTTGGCTATATCCGCTTAATCGACCAAGACACTATCGAACTCCACAATCTCCACCGNCAAATCCTCTACAACACTGACGACCTCCACTACCCCAAAACCGAAATTGCCGCAAAAAGACTAGAAAAACAAAACCCACTTGTGACTGTTGAGGCAATTCCTGAAAACGTGAATGCTGGTAACGTCGAACGTCTCCTAACCGGTGTGGATTGCGTGGTGGATGGGTTAGATAACATGGTTACCCGTTACCTCGTTAACCGCGCTNGCGTAAAACTGAACATCCCATACGTTTTTGGTGCAGCTATCGGGATCGAAGGAAATTTGTCCGTTTTTGCTCCACCCGAAACAGGATGTTTGGAATGTTTAATGCCGAATCTATCCGACTCAGACTTGCTTACCTGCAACACACGCGGCGTTCTTGGCGCTACAACAGGAATAATCGGCGCCCTTCAAGCCATGGAAACCATAAAACTCCTCGCTGGCATTGGCTCGACGTTGAAGAATAAGTTGATGGTTTGCGACTTCAGTGATATGGATTTTACAGTTATAGACATCTCAAAAAGCACCCACTGTCCTGTGTGCCATGGCAATGTACCTTCGATTGCGGGCGGTGAGCGTTTGGTTTGGCTCTGCGGCAAAGAAACTGCCAACATCAACCCTGAAAAAACCTTAAAACTTAATCTCGATGAATTGTACCCACAAATGAGTAAACACTTCAAAATGCGTCTGAAATCACGCTTAGCTTTAATGTTCGATTACAAAACCTATGAAGTTAGCCTTTTCAACGGTGGACGAATGCTGATAAAAGGGGGTGTCGACGAAAAAACGGCTTTATCTGTCTATAGGGAAATTTTAAAGAAAATGAACGTGAGCTAACTTTCTAACGCCGTTACCAAGTATTTCGCATCTTTTATCCAGCAATCGATGATTTTCAGGTTCTCCTCTAGCTTTTGCGGGTTCTTCTCAAATCCTTTGAGCTGCTCCTGCTGGTGAATATAGTAATCTGCTAACTGCTTAAGTGGTTTCAATGAACTCCAATGTTGAAGCTCCACTTTTTATGTTTGTTCCTAAGGTTTTGAGGGTTGTTTGCATTTCATCAATGGAAAATCCTGTGGTCTTTTTGAAGTCCCTTGAGACCCATTGGCGTTCAAAGATGTTGCGTTTCTTCCATCCCTCAGACTGCTCAATGTACGTTTTAGCAACTGCCTGATAAAGTTCATCTGCGCTCCTGTTTTCAGTAAGTTCAGCCGTTTGTTCTTCTTGCGGTTTGTTTNATTTTTGTTCTTGNATGTGCGTTTCTTCTTTATCCGTTAATGGTATTCCAGCTTCCCGTAGCACTTGGATGGAGCTGGTTTCTTGTCCATGGTACTTTTTGGCTAGTGCAACCGCAATGGCAAAGCCTGCGCCCGCTGCCTCAGGCGAAATCTGAGAATTCTTGTTTAGCTCAAATAGTTGCTTAAGACTCATCCCCATAAGCGACGCTACCTTACCGCCACCTTCAACAAACCCTGGTGTTTTGGAGATTCCGGGCCCAATTGTGAAAGCGTAAACTCCTGTCCCTTCCACCTCTGCAGAGATGGTGTTTGATAATTCAACTTGAGCTGTTTTGAAAACTTCNTAAGCTCCCATGAATGGTGCTGCGCCCGACGAGGAAACACAAATAAAGACGCCGTGTTTGCGGTCAAGCATGGCGGGAAGGAATTTTCTTGCCAAAACCACTGGTCCTCTTAGATTCACGCGGTAACTAAAATCCCATGATTCAATAGGTGTTTCTTTTACTGCGCCCATCGGGAAAACTGTAGCGTTGTTTAAGACAACATCAACTTTCCCAAACTTTGTTAACGCTAATTCAGCGAGTTTATCTATATCTTTTTCACTGCCAATATCAGTTTTAACAAAAAATACTCTTCCAGCGACGCCAAACTCTTTGTTAATCGCCTCTTCAGCTGCTTTACCGTTTTTCTCATCGATCTCAGCAATAACAACATTTGCCCCAAGCCAAACAAGAGCTCTTGCCGCTTCAAAACCGATTCCACGTCCAGCCCCCGTTACAACGGCGACTTCTCCCTTCAACGAATTCTGATGTATATTCCCTTTACTAATTAGCATCCAAGTTACCCACTATCTCTATTTCATGAGTACTAAAAAAGCTTGAACCCAAACCAAGTTAACTCTACCCATAAAACTGCCGCTGCAATAGCAACCTGCGCAACCGATAAGGTGGCGCCAACTTTGAGATATTCTTTGAGGCTAATATTGACCCCTTTGCGCCGCATGATTTCCAGCCACATCAAAATCGCCAGCGACCCCAATGGGAAAAAGTGAGGACCCAAATTGTTGCCAATAATATTGCTGAAAACAAGGTTGGTTAAGGCTGGTCCAGTTACCGCTGCTTGGTGAATGCTAAGTAATCCTAAAATTGTCATTGGCCAGTTGTTCATGAAACTCGCACCAACAGTCACGACCATGCTTGGACCGAAAACTCCCAATACAGATGGAAGCTTACTCGTCGTCACAAGGGCAGACGCTACTAGGTTTGTGACGCCAGCAGATTCCAGTCCTTGGATAACGATGAATATGCTTAGCATGAACAGCACAATGTCCCAATTGATGTTCCTTGCTAATTCAATGAGCCCTTTTTTCTCTCCATTCACCGAGCTATTCTGCTTTAAGGTAGACCAGTAAACCGCAACTAAAAATGCGGCACCACTACAAATTATTAGCGAAACAGGAACTCTCCCCAAAGAAGTCAATACATAGCCAATATCAATCGCCACAAGAGTTACCAAAGTGACTCTCAAAAGGCTTGGCGAAATTGCGGGTTTGCCCAAAGTTAAGGACTCTGCTGCTTGTACGTCGTAACTACTGGGGATCTGCTTTCGGAAGAACAGCCAAATTAAAAGCAAACTGCTCAAAAGAACTGCGACTGCCACGGGTCCCATGAAAATTAGGTGGTCGATGAAGCTGTACTTGAAATAATCGGCGCTTAGGATGTTGATGGGATTGCTTGTNATTAGTGGCATAGCGGCTGTGTCTGCGATTAATCCTGCTGTAAATAGGTAAGCAAGTTTGCCCTTTTTGTTTATGCCCAAGCAAGTTACAATCTCAAGAACGATTGGAGTAAGAATCAAGACTGCACTGTCGTTGGCAAAAAGGATGCTTACTGCTGCGGTTAGCAGGGCAATGTAGAAGTANAGTCGCAGTCCGCTTCCACGTGCCAATTTTACAACTCGCAGTGCCGCCCACCTGAAGAACCCCATAGCATCCAACGTTACGGATAAAGCAATAATTCCCAAAAATGCTAGCGCGGCATCCCAAATGTCTACGAACGATTGTGCCGCTTGCCCCAAACTCACCGTTCCCAATAAAAGCGACGCCACTGCACCTATGCCAGCTGCGTAGCCTAACCGAATACCCCTCGGACGCTTAATCATCAAAAAAAGCGTCACTGCAAAGACAGCTATCGTGGCGACTGTAATGTACTCCAATGAGGCTCCTCGTTTCTTTTAGCATGCGTTGGTGTGCGGTATAAAAGATTAGCCTGCCCAAAAAGACAGAACTTAAGTTGCTCAACTAAAAATTTACCGTTTAAAGACGTTTGGGGTTGTGGTGGTTTCNTTGAACAGTTTCACTTTCACTATACCCCCTCCTGTTCGAGAATGTCGTTTGATTGATAGTTTAAATAGGCTAATCAGACGTAAAGGATTTTCGTGGAAAAGTATGCAACAGAAACTGCTTCAACAGAGACTAATACTAAAGCATTCAAAGGCAAAAACCNCTCTGACACGGTTTTCTTTTAATGTTCAAGATATCGATGGCCTTTTTCCAGGATTCCAACCAGGAGATTTCGCTGTCCTCTATGGTCCCAAATCAGTTACTTCATTAACCTCTTCACTGTGCGTTCGTGCCCAATTGCCCATGCAATATGGCGGAATGGAAANCACCGTTGTTTTTGTTGACTGTGCAAACAGTTCTTCACTTTCAGACATCGAACACACAGCGCAACGTCAACAATTAGACACCAAAGCATTACTTGAACGAATCCACAACATACGTGTGTACACAGCTTACCGATTGACTTCTCTAATAATGGAAAAACTACAAGGAGTCGTAGAAACCACCGGTGCCAAGCTTATAGTAATCTCTGACATAGCAAGTCCATTTCTACATGAAAATGTGGATGACCAAGAAGCAAAAACCTTTTACAGCCAAATCATGAGCTACCTCGCAAGCTTTGCAAAAAAACATCATCTAATAATAATCGCAAGCTATCTCTCACATGAAAACAGCAAAAGAAATANTGCTCTCCAAGAAATAACAACCTCAAAAGCAAACACTGTGCTACGCTTCACCAAAACCCCTTACACCAAAGAAGTAGAGTTAGAGAAACATCCATCATACATGTTAGGTGTAGCTGATTTGACTTCTGAAAATCAAGCTTTAACTGACTTCATGGGTACAGTCAGCAACGCAAAAGATTATTTTTTGATGTAAAAGATTTACACGCCATAAAAGAAGAAAAAAGAGTTTTACTCTTTCTTTTGTTTGGGACGCAGAGAACGCACTGTTGCGCCTGCGCGCCACATTTCGCTGTTGCCCATTTCTTTGAGTTCGTCAGAGAGTTTTTGGCGATAGTCTGGAGCTTTGCTCTTTTCGAGAACGATGCGTGTTTCCTCTCCTGCTGCCACGAGTTCGTAGAGAGAATCGAACACTGGCTGTGTTGCTTCACGGAAACGACTTCTCCAGCGCAAGGCGCCAATGCGTGCGGTTTCGCTGCAATTGCAGTACATCCAATCCATGCCGTTTTCATCAACAAGGCGAATTAAGCTTTGTGTGAGTTCTTCAACGCTTTCGTTAAATGCTTCACTTGGGCTGTGTCCATGTTCACGCAAAGTTTTGTATTGAGCTTCCAGGATACCTGCGAGAGCGCCCATCAATGTGCCGCGTTCCCCTGTAAGGTCACTGTAAGTTTCTTTCTCGAATGTGGTTGGAAAGAGGTACCCACCGCCGATGGCGATGCCGAGCGCTTTAGCACGTTCTTCAGCTTTACCTGTTGCGTCTTGGAAGACTGCAAAACTGCAGTTTATGCCGCTTCCGTCAACAAAGTTTCTGCGTACAGATGTGCCAGAGCCTTTTGGGGCAACCAGAATGACGTCTATGTCTTTGGGTGGAATAACGCCTGTTTGTTCCTTATAGACTATGCTAAAACCGTGGCTAAAGTAGAGTGCATCGCCAGCTTTGAGGGTTGATTTGATTTTTGGCCATACTGCTTTTTGCGCTGCGTCAGTGAGTAGAAATAGTTTGACGGTTCCTTTTTTGGCTGCTTCTTCCATGGGGAAGAGGTTTTTGCCTGGAACCCAGCCGTCGGCAATTGCTTTGTCCCATTCTTTTTTGAATACGCCTTCTTTTTCTTGTCCAATGATTACTTTTATTCCTTGGTCACGCATGTTGAGTGATTGAGCTTGACCTTGTATGCCATAGCCAAGTGAGACGACAACCTCGTCTTTTAGGATTTTTTGGGCTTTTGCCAATGTGAATTCTTCTCGAGTAATGACGTCCTCTTTGACGCCTCCGAAATCCATTTTCACCATTTTTTATGTTACCTCAGCCACTCCATTTATCGGTCGGGATAATTAAGAATTATCCTTCACAATTTTAACTTGTTATTCGTTCAAAAGCGTAAACCAATTAAACCGATTTCGTCTAATACCAGTTTATGGGGACCAGCAAATTTACGCCAGAACTCATTGCGCCATGCGGCATGAACTGCGGCATATGCAAATCCTATCTGGCCTATTCCCGAGGAGTGCCCACCCAGAAAGGCAAAGTATCACACTGCAACGGCTGCCGAATCAGAGGAAAAAACTGCGCATTTGTCAAGCGGGACTGCCCAAAGAAGGTGGGAAAACAACTCATGTCCTGCTCCGAATGCGGCAACATGCCTTGCAGGCGACTGGACAATTTAGACCAATACTATCAAGAACGTTACGGCATGAGCATGGTGGAGAACCTTACAGAAATCAAAGAAAAGGGCATGACTGAATTCCTCAAAGGGCAAGAAGCCAAGTATCGTTGCCCAAGCTGTGGCGATGTGCTCTCAATACATGACGGAAAATGCTACGCTTGCGGCTACACTTCACCAAATATGGGTAGACATCCGGGGTCTTTTTGGAAACCTATCAAAAAAGGTGAGTAACGGCGACAAGTGCGGTGCCCAGGTTTAAATTAAATTAGACGCCCATTAGTTTGAGGTAAATCGATTTCGCCGCGTACAACCGGTTTTCGGCTTGCTCATAAATCACCGATTTGGGGTCTTCGATGGCTTCTGCGCTGATTTCGTAGCCACGATGAATGGGCATATCATGCATAATGCGGGCGTTGCTGCCCTGTAGCAACTGTGCGTTGATTTGGTAGGGCATCATTAGTTTAAT
>JGI20214J51088_10002364_pt1 | contig 12561 bp, 14 predicted proteins | sample WetSurMetagenome_FD_51088 | JGI IMG/M metagenome (IMG submission 51088)
CGGGTGGATGGCCGCACGCTACGATTTCCGGAGACGCCCACAAAACAACTCAGAGCTTCTTGCCCCAATGCAGCTTCTGCCGCAGGGTGTCGTAGTAGCTGTAGGAATGCGGGTGCAGCAGGGTGACCGGGCGGCTGGCACGGGTGATCCATACGTGGTCACCGCTGTGCAGATCGAAATGATGCTGGCCGTCGAAATGGACGCGCGCGTCGTCGGCATGGGTGAGATGAATTTCGATGCGCGAGTGGCTGCTGACCACGATGGGGCGTGCCGACAGGGTGTGCGGGCAGATCGGCACCAGCGCAACGGCTTCCAGCGTCGGATGGACGATGGGACCNCCCGCCGACAGCGCATAGGCCGTGGTGCCGGTCGGGCTGGTCACCACCAGGCCGTCGGCGCGCTGACTGTAGACGAACTCGCTGTTGATGGCGATTTCCAGATCGATCAGGCGCCCCGAGCCGCCCTTGCCCACCACCACATCGTTGAATGCAGTCGCTTCGAACACCCGTTCTCCGCCGCGCCGGATCTGGCCGTTCAGCAGAATGCGTTCTTCCGCCACATACTGGCCGCTGAGAATTTCTGCCACCGACTCATACATGTCGTCGACCGTGATGTCGGTGAGAAACCCCAGCCGGCCCTGGTTGATACCGATGAGCGGCGCGCCGTGCGGCGCCAGTTCGCGTGCGATCGACAGCATGGTGCCGTCGCCGCCCAGCACCACCACGGCATCGCTTTCGACCGCCAGATCGTGCAGATTGCGGGTGGGAAAATCCGTGATGCCAAAATGCTCCGCAGTCTGACTGGCAATCAGAACCGCATGTCCGCGCCCGCGCAGAAACTCCGCCAACGCACGCACGGAGGCTTCCATGCCCTGATTATCGTATTTGCCGACGAGGCCGACGGTTTGGAAGAGGATTTGCATGAGGGGCGATTATATAGGGGTCAGGGTCCAGGATTCAGGGGACAGGGGTTTTTGATTCGCGGCCTTCGGTCGCTCATTCCCTGACCCCTTATAATGGCCCCATGCTCACCGACCGCGCCCGCATCCTGCTGAAGACCCTGGTGGAAAGATATATCGCCGACGGCGAGCCGGTCGGTTCTCGCACCCTGTCGAAGCACGCCGGGCTGGATCTGTCGCCTGCCAGCATCCGCAACATCATGTCCGACCTCGAGGAAATGGGCTTCGTCGCCAGCCCGCANACCTCGGCCGGGCGCGTGCCGACCCCGCGCGGCTACCGTTTTTTTGTCGACACGCTGCTGACGGTGCGGCCGCTGGCGCAGGTCGAGGTCAACCAGCTTGAAACCAGCCTGACCCCATCCGACCCGCAGCGCCTGATCGCGTCAGCGTCGACACTGCTATCCGACCTCAGCCGGTTCGCCGGGCTGGTGATGACGCCGCGCCGCAACCCGGCATTCCGCCAGATCGAATTCATCAGCCTGTCGGACAAACGCATCCTGCTCATCATCGTCACCATGGAGGGCGAGGTCGAGAACCGCGTCATCATGACCGAGCATCCCTACAACGCCTCCGCGCTGACCGAGGCGGCCAATTATTTCAACCAGCATTTCGCCGGCCATCGCTTCGACCAGGTGCGCGCGAAGCTGCGCGACGAACTGGGCCGCGTGCGCGACGACATCACGCGCCTGATGGCTGCCGCGGTGGATGCCGGCAGCCAGGCGCACGACGCCAGCCAGGACAACGTGGTGGTTTCCGGCAGCCGCAAGCTGCTCGACGTCGAGGAACTCTCCAGCAACATGGGCAATCTGCGCCGCCTGTTCGACGCCTTCGAACAGAAAACCGGTTTGCTGCAGTTGCTCGACCAGTCGCGNACCGCCTCCGGCGTGCAGATTTTCATCGGTGGCGAATCCGAACTGCTGCCGCTCGACGAATGCAGCCTGGTCACCGCGCCCTATTCTGTCGACGGCCAGGTGGTCGGCACGCTCGGCGTCGTCGGCCCCACCCGCATGGCCTACGAGCGCGTGGTGCCGATCGTCGACATTACCGCCAAACTTTTATCGAGCGCACTTTCCCATCACTGATGAGCTATCTCAAAGAGCCTGATTACACCCACGGCCAGCAATCCCGCACCGGCATCCTGCTGGTCAACCTCGGCACCCCGGAAGCACCGACGGCGCAGGCCCTGCGAACCTACCTCAAGGAATTCCTGTCCGATCCGCGCGTGGTGGAAATCCCTCGCGCCGTGTGGTGGCTGATCCTCAACGGCATCATTCTCAACACCCGGCCGAAAAAATCGGCCGCGAAATACGCCGCGATCTGGACCGCCGACGGCTCGCCGCTCAAGGTCCACACCGACAAGCAGGCCAAGCTGCTGAAAGGCTGGCTTAGCGAGAAGATTGCCAGCCCGTTCATGGTCGATTACGCGATGCGCTACGGCAGCCCATCCATCCCCGATACGCTGGCTCGGATGAAGGCCGCCGGCTGCGACCGCATCCTGATCCTCCCTGCCTACCCGCAATACGCCGCTTCCAGCACCGCCACCGCATTCGATGTCGCGTTTGCCTGGCTGCAGCAAACCCGCAACCAGCCCGCCCTGCGCACGCTCAAGCACTACCACGATCACCCCGCCTACATCCATGCGCTGGCCGCCAACATCCGCGATTACTGGCAGATGCACGGCCGTCCCGATGCGCTGCTGTTGAGCTTTCATGGCGTGCCGCGCTACACCCTCGACAAGGGCGACCCCTACCACTGCGAATGCCAGAAAACCGGGCGACTGCTGGCGGAGGCGCTCGGGCTCGAACCCAGCCAGTTCCGCCTCACCTTCCAGTCACGCTTCGGTCGTGCCGAATGGATCCAGCCCTACACCGACAGGACATTGACCGAACTCGGCCGTGCCGGCGTGGGGCGGGTGGATGTGGTTGCGCCGGGCTTCACGGCCGACTGCCTGGAAACGCTGGAAGAACTGGCGATGGAAGGGCGAACCCACTTTTTGCAGGCTGGGGGCAAGGAATTCCACTACATTCCCGCACTCAACGAGCATCCGCTCTGGATCAACGCGCTCGGTCAGATCGCGCTGGAAAATCTGGGCGACTGGGTAAGCGAGGCCTGGGACCGCGATGCCGACGAGCAGTCACGGAACAACAGCAAACGCCTTGCGGTTTCGATGGGCGCTCCCCGCTAGTTGTTAAATTGCAATAAGTTTTCCCACCAGAGCGAGAAGCTGGAAGCTTGTGAACGGGCCAACGTGTCTGCTTCGAGGAGGAAAGGGATGCGTGACCCAGCCCGACGACGGAGCCACCCGCGAGGGCGAGGAACTCAACTTCTCCCATGCCGAGCCCCGGGCTCACACATCTGGGCCGACATGTGCGCTNNTTGCGGCAGTTGCTGTAAAAGAAAAACGGGGCTGCGGCCCCGTTCTTATTGGGTGNACCCCGCAGGAATCCTTTTGGCCTGTCTATTTCAATCAGCGGATTTACGTTTGCGCGAATAGGCCAGTGCAACAAGACCCAACCCAGCCAAGGCAAGCGAACCCGGCTCAGGGATCGTTCCGCCCCCCACCCCGCCGCCCTCGGCCGTGAGGCCAGCCACGGCGTCGATTTCATCTTCGTTGCCATACAAAGGCTGCAAAGCCTGCGATCCCACGCCCTGAAGGGACACGTACTGGAACGTTGCCCCGCCCGCCAGTTTCCACACCGTGGTGAAGCCGTCCGCGAGAGAAATGTTGTCGGCTTCCCAGCCCTGAAGATAGACCTGATCCAGAAGCGCCAGGTGCCAATCGGCCAGGCTAGTCGAATTGGGCGTGTCCGTCAGATAGACGGTGTATTCCACAACCTCCTGTGGGAGCGGGCCGTGGTCGACAATGGGGAACACGACCGCCTGATTGGCCTGCCCGCCCAGATCCCAAATGGTGCCCAACCACGGCTTGTCATCGGCCGTATTGGTGGTCGTGTTCGTACCAGTGTTCTGTACCCATTTGTAGTCACGACTATTGCCATAGGCGACATTGGCTGCATCGATGCTATACGCATAATTCAGCTTGCCGGTCGTCGTCCCGTATGCGGTCGCGTTCGCGTCAATCATNTTNCCGAAAATGAGGCCGGAAGGGTCGGTGTAAGTACCGGTGCTCACTTTCAGGTCAGTGGNACCGGTCCCTATGGTGAACCCCAGGCCNGCAAAGGTCGCCGCGCTGGCACCTTGAAAAGCGGTGTTGTAGTCCGGATCGGCTGGCCCCGTGATGAAAGCGGCCTGGGCCGAATGTGCCAGAAGAAGCATTGCGCTTGCAAGACAAAACTGCAGATTCGTTTTCATGACTATTCTCCTTGACTTGGTGGAGTGCGTAAAAACAAGCCTAAGCTTAAAGCGAATCGTGCAAAACTCATGCCACCTTAATAATAATCATTNCTATTCAATGCATTGAGCGTATGGATGCGCATTTTCTGGTGGAAACATCCGTGGTTTTGTAAAAATTTCCGACACATTTGGGCCAAGTCACGCACCGTCCCAATATCTGGCAAACCGGTTGAGTGCATGGAACACTTAACCCCCATCCAAAGCGACCTGATCCGCTTCAGCCACACATATTCCGGACCCAAGTCATTGCACCTGGAATGGTCTATAAACCTACTTCAGTTGGTTTGTCGGATCACGAAAGTGCACTGGCAGAGGCAAGCTTGGTTACCCGGCAGCTGCGGTCTTCCAAAGACGTTTCTCTGTTTCACCACCAAGCCAAGATTGAGGCATGGGAATGCGTCAACCGTCTCAGGCATCGCAATCGCCCTCGTCAGAGCACTTGCACGCTCGCGCCTGTTGCGCGCCCGGCACACATTGCTTTGGGCTGTGGCAATGCCTGCACTGATCGCCAGTCCCTTTACGAAAAAAGGAGAGTCCCTATGGCTGCAACACTCTATGAGCGACTGGGCGGTGCCGAAGGAATTACCCGGCTCGTCGATGATGCGGTTGACGCACACCTTGCCAACCCTGCCGTCAAAACCCGGTTTGAAAACTCAAAGGATATCGAGCGCTCAAAAAAGATGTCGGTCGCGTTCTTTTGCGCGGGGGCAGGCGGACCCGAATCCTACACCGGGAAGGATATGCTCACCGTACACAAGGGTATGAACATCTCGGAGCAGGAGTTCATTGCGGTCGTGGATGACATCCTGGGCGCAATGGATAAAAACAATCTGGGTGAGGACGAAAAGAAAGAGGTGCTTGCCGTTCTATATTCGCTCAAGAGTCAGATTATTCGCGTGTGAGTTGCGAAAGGTCAGATACGATGCCGGCTAAAAAACCAGCGGCGTCTGCCCCATTTTTATTCGATGATTCCTACGGGTCAGGTCACTCTACGCCTTCTTCACAAACTCCGACTTCAACTGCATGGCCCCGATCCCATCGACCTTGCAGTCGATGTCGTGATCGCCTTCGACGAGACGGATATTCTTGACCTTGGTTCCGACCTTGACGACCAATGACGAGCCTTTCACCTTAAGGTCCTTGATCACCGTCACCGTGTCGCCGTCCTGCAGCACGTTGCCGTTGGAATCCCGCACCACCCGGGCATCATCCGCACCTGCTGGTGCATCCATTAACCACTCATGCGCGCATTCCGGACACACAAGCATAGTGCCGTCTTCGTAGGCATATTCCGAACCGCACTGGGGGCACTTAGGCAAGCCGCTCATGCTGCGCCCCGTTTCGATCACAGTATTTGCAATGCTGACGGTCTTCCTTATCCCCGCGGAACCGTCAATGCCAAGCATGGTTCCGTTTCTGTCTTTCACATCCATCCTGCGTTCCTTTCTCCGCTCAATTAATAGGCACGCAAACAGAGGTCAATTGTTGCGTCAGTACGTACTGCCAGGCGCCCGTGTCTCCGAAAGTGCATATCAAGCGAGGAATGTGTTGGCCTTCATTTCTTAACCATACGTTGGTGGATAAACACATCATCCATACCCCAAATACGCGCATAGAAAACATATCCCTTGGCGATCAACAATTCTCTAATAGCGTTGCCGCCCATAATTCCAGATGAATTATTTTCTATGACAAACAGCATGATTTCTGTTGTTGAGAAATCTATTCCCTGAAGCGCATTGAATTCATACCCTTCGATATCCAAACTCACAATGCCAATCTTGTTAATGTTTCTTTCTGAAAGAATGGAATCGATCGTTCTTACATCTACCTTTATTTTATTTCTTACGAGATGCTCGGATTTGTTTGAAGCGCCAACCACTGATGAAAACATGTCCGCATCATCCCCACTCCCTTCTGCCACCTCAAAGTCTACGGTGCCGGCTCCGTCACCCACCGCGGTACAGACGAAGTCACTATTAGGACGGGTATTTTCCCACTCCCAGCGGTGGGAATTCAGTGCATCGACGGCAACCACCCTGAATCCAAGAAATTTTTCAAAGAAATAGGAATTGTTATGCTTGATCGGATGATTGCACCCGATATCAATAAATATCTTTGGAAACCAATCCTGACTAAGCAGATTGAAAAAACTTGTACACAAGAAGGAGTCCTGGCCCGCCTGAGAATAAAAACCAGGCCATCGATCAATTCGCGCTGGACAAAAAAATCGAAGATACCTTGGTCCACCGATAACTTTAACTTGCGGATAGCGCGCCAAGAAACAAAACAAGCGTTTCAGCAACACCACTTTAGCCAGCACAATAAATCCGCAATAAAAGCAGGGTCAGACCGAGCTTCCCCCTATTGTTACTATTTGTTTGCATTGCGACTTGTCAGGCTTCGCAATGGTCATTAATTGATTGCCATTTCACGCGGATTTATCCGTATCCAGTGCTTCATTCCAGATGTCGAAAGGGCCTTTGGGCCGCGGCGCAAGCGTCAGCAACAGGGACAAATCGGAATAAACGTCTGCTGGAAATCCTTTGCGACCACCCCGGCTGTCCATCAACAACTGCTGCAGATGCGCATAACAGGTGGGCGACCCCCATAAAGCAACGATTTCCGGCACCAGGCGAGGAAAATGTTCTTCAAGCGCGCTCAGATCAGACATGGCATTTCTTCCTCTCCACTCAAGTAATTCTCACGCAGCGACACGGGACGACAGAAGTGGGGGAACACCATACTTCCGCTTATCCACGCTCGTACACCACAAAATCAAACTTCAGCGCATCGCCTTTCTCGCCGGTGTGCGATTCGCGCGCCACTTCCCTGAACGCGCTGCGGTCGTAGTCGGGGAACCAGGCGTCGCCCAACGGTTCGATGTCCACTTCTGTCAAATACAAACGATCGGCAAGCGGGATGGACTGGGCGTAAAGCTCGGCGCCGCCGATGAAGAAGATTTCGTCGGCACCCGAACACAGTGCGATTGCCGCGGAAATGGAGTCGGCGACCAGGCAGCCGTCCTGGCAGTAATCANGGTTACGGGTGATGACGATGTTGGTGCGCCCGGGCAGCGGGCGGCCGAGCGATTCGAAGGTTTTGCGGCCCATCAGGATGGGGTGGTTGAGGGTGAGCGCCTTGAAGTGGGCGAGGTCTTCCGGCAGGCGCCAGGGCAGGCGGTTTTCGATGCCGATGACGCCGTTCCTGGCGAGCGCGGCGATGACGCTGATGCGGGGCTTGTTTTGGGTCATGAATGGACTCTGCCCTTCGACAAGCCTGTCCTGAGCCACGTCGAAGGGCTCAGGGCGAACGGTGGTGAATGTGTCGTGTTGTTCAATCTCTGCGCTTGGTCATACCGCTACCGGCGCCTTGATCGCCGGGTGCGGATCGTAGCCGCCGAGCGTGAAGTCCTCGAAGCGGAACGCGAAAATATCTTTGACTTCCGGATTCAGGGTCATGGTCGGCAGCGGGCGCGGCTCGCGACTCAGTTGCTCGCGCGTCTGGTCAAGGTGGTTGAGATATAGATGGGCGTCGCCCAGGGTGTGGACGAAGTCACCCGGCTTGAGGCCGGTCACCTGCGCCATCATCAGCGTGAGCAGCGCATAGGAGGCGATGTTGAACGGCACGCCGAGAAAGATGTCGGCGCTGCGCTGATACAGCTGGCAGGAGAGCTTGCCGTCGGCGACGTAGAACTGGAAAAAGGCGTGGCACGGCGCCAGCGCCATCTTGTCGAGGTCGGCGACGTTCCACGCCGAGACGATGATACGGCGCGAGTCGGGGTTGCTCTTGAGCGTCTTCACCACTTCGCTGATCTGGTCGATGGTGCCGCCGTCCGGCTTGGGCCAGCTGCGCCACTGATGGCCGTATACCGGGCCGAGGTTGCCGTTCTCGTCGGCCCATTCGTCCCAGATCGAAACGCCGTTTTCCTTCAGATACCTGATGTTGGTGTCGCCCTGCAGGAACCACAGCAGCTCGTGGAGGATGGAACGCAGGTGGCATTTCTTGGTGGTGACGAGCGGAAAACCTTCGGCGAGGTTGTAGCGCATCTGCCAGCCGAACACCGACAGGGTGCCGGTGCCGGTGCGGTCGTCCTTTTTCGTGCCGTGCTCGAGCACGTGGCGCATCAGATCGAGGTAGGGTTTCATGGGGAAGAAGGAGCAGCCTGAATGCGCTCATTATCGTGTAATGCGGTATCGCTGAGAACGCCGTTGAAAAATCCCGCGAATCGAGTGGCGGGCGCCTGACCATAGATATCCCAGAACGCGATCTCGAAGTCGGAATTGTCCTGCACGGCAAGCGCCAGGTCACGGAAACGCGCTTCGTCCTGCGCCTTCAGCCAGCCGACCAGCAGCATTGACTGACGGTAGAACTCGTAGACATTGAGCTTGAACGCGCCCGCGCGATGGCGCTTGTCGGGTGCGTCGCGCGCGGTGAGATCGACGCGGCGCCCGGCACGGATCGCCTCGAATGCCTGGGCGTCGGTCGCGTACTCGGCGCCGCCCCCTGCGGCCGTGAGCGAGGCCCAGCCCTCGTGATACCAGACCGGCAGGGTGCTGTGATAGTGGCCGATGCGCTGGCCCAGATGCAGGTGCGCCAGTTCGTGCGTCAACAGCGAAGGCAGCCGCTGGCGCTCCTTGCCATCCAGATTGGGCGAGAGAATAAGCCGATTGTCCGGGACGACGGCCGCGGAAAGCCGGGGCGTCAGCACATAGCGCTTGAAGCAGTCGTCGCTGCCGCACACATACACGCGCGGTGTGCTGGCAAACGCAAGGTAATGCGCCGCCTCGACCTGGGCGATGGCTGCTGGGAGAGCAGCGGCCACGCGATCGCCATAGGCTTCGTAACCCGGCTCGACCCAGACGCGCGGATCGCCCGCCAGCGGGACGAAGCTGTCGAGCGGCTTCAGGGCGCGCGGATCGCTCACGGTGAGGGCACATCCCGACAGCAGCAGCAACGCGGCGATCAGCGCCCAGCGCTTCATGCCACGTCCAGGATCTGCCAGTGGCCGTCGATCAGCCCTTCGAGTGGCGGGTACTGCTTTTTGTACGCCATCTTGCGGCTCTCGGCGATCCAGTAGCCCAGGTAGAGATACGGCAGGTCCAGCCGTTGCGCCAGTTCGATCTGCCACAGCACGCCGTGGACGCCGAGGCTGTCCTGCTCGCGCGCAGGATCGAAGAAGGTATAGACGGCCGAGATGCCATCGTCGATCTGGTCGATCACCGCAACCATCACCAGGGTATCGCCCTCGCGGAATTCGACCATGACGCTGTCGACGTTGGAAGACAGCAGGAACTGCGTGTACTGGTCGGGGCCGTCTCGATCCATGCCGCCCCCGGCGTGGCGGCTGCCGAGGTAGGCGCGATACAGCTCGTAATGCGCTTGCTTGAAGTCCAGCGGCAGAAAACGCGCAGAAAGATGGCGATTGCGTTTCAGACAGCGGCGCTGGGTGCGGTTGGGCACGAAACCGGCCACGTCGACCCGCACCGGTACGCAGGCATGGCATTGCTCGCAATGCGGCCGATAGGTGAACTGGCCGCTGCGGCGGAAGCCGGCGCGAATCAGCGCACTGTAGGCATGCTTGTCGATCAGGTGGGTGGGCGTGGCGACCTGCGAGCGCGCCTGCCGTCCAGGCAGGTAGCTGCAGTCGTAATGCGCGGTCAGGTAAAACTGGATGCGCTGGAACGGCGGTTCAGTAGGGTGCATTAAAGCTTGAATGTCCAGGGGCCAAGCCGATGCGGCAAGTTTACCAACTCCGCCAGCCGTGCTGTGAACACCGTGCGCGGCATCGTCCGCGCGCCGAGGCTGGCGAGGTGGGGGGTTTCCATCTGGCAGTCGATCAGCCCGAAATTCCACTGCTGCAACTGCCGGGCAAGATGCACCAGTGCGGCCTTGGAAGCGTCGGGCATGCGGCTGAACATCGACTCGCCGTAGAACATGCGGCCGATCGCCACCCCGTACAAACCGCCGACCAGCACGCCGTCATGCCAGGTTTCCACCGAATGTGCGTAGCCCGCATCGAACAATCGGGTGTAGGCCGCCACCATCGCCGGGGAAATCCAGGTGCCCAGGGCGCCATCACGCGGCGCGGAGCAGGCTCGCATCACGTCGGCAAATGCGGTATCGACGCGCAGTTCGAAGCCGCCGTTGCGGATGCGCTTGGCAAGCGAGCGGGTGACGCGAATCTCCTGCGGCACCAGCACCATGCGNGGGTCGGGGCTCCACCACAGGATGGGCTCGCCGGGGTTGAACCAGGGGAAGATGCCAAGACGATAGGCGTCCAGCAGGCGCTCCACCGACAAATCTCCGCCCATCGCCAGCAGGCCGTTGGGGTCGCGCAGCGCGGATTCCACCGGGGGAAAGGACGTGGCTTTCGGGAGACGTTCGCTCATATCGCCATGGTAGCGGAATCAATTTCAGTTGCATCCGCAAAGGCGCTTATATTATGATATGTTTATCTTCAATACTGTTATGCACACCTCGTCACCCGCGAGGCCGCCTGTGGAGCATCCCCGACCAGGATCAGGAATGCGCAGGCAAGTGAGGGCAACAATTCACTCACTCCTATAATGGACGGCTTGCCGGTGGTGACGTCGAAGAAACATCTTGGACGGCGAAGCCGGGTGGACATCGCAGTAACGAAGAATGGCAAACCCAACCTGGACGTCAAAAAAATCTGGATTGACACCGCTGCCACAAGCCGCGGGATCAAAGTCACCCAATCCGACACCTACCCGGTGGCCTGGATTTTCGGTAACGGGGTTTTCTGACAACAGGTTGTGCCTGGCGCCAGCGGCCCCCCCGTCTCTCCCGGTTATGCCGCTGATACGCGTCCTTGTTTGGGGCGATCCATGAGCAACTCTCCTGGGCTCACGGACGCCCCGTCTTTTTCGGGCTGCTTTCATTGCGGCCTGCCGGTGCCGGACGGCGCCCACTACCCCATCCAGTTCGAAGGCGAAACGAAACAGGCCTGCTGCCGCGGCTGCCAGGCGGTGGCGCAGACCATCATCGACAGCGGCCAGGGCGCGTATTACACCCATCGCACCGCGCTGCCCGCCACCCCGCGCGAGGCCGAGGCCGAACTCGCGCAACTGGGGCTGTACGACCTGCCGGAGATCCAGGAAAGCTTCGTGCGGGTGGAGGCGGAAAATATCCGCGAGGCCGCGCTGATCCTGGAAAACATCGTCTGCGCCGCCTGCATCTGGCTGAACGAGCGCCATATCGCGGGACTGCCCGGCGTGCTGTCGGTGGAGATCAACTACGCCACCCGCCGCGCACGGGTGCGCTGGGACAACAGCCGCATCCAGTTGTCGGCCATCCTCAAGGCCGTGTCCGACATCGGCTACATCGCCCACCCGTTCGATCCCGGCCGCTCCGACGACATCTTCAAGCGCGAGCGCAATACCGCGATCAAGCGTCTCGCCATCGCCGGCCTCGGCATGATGCAGGTGATGATGTATGCGCTGCCCGCCTACACCGCCACCGACATGACCGACGAAATCCGCTTGCTGATGCGCTGGGCAAGCCTGATCCTCACCATCCCGGTGGTGGGATATTCGGCGTGGCCGTTTTTCATCGGCGCCTGGCGCGACCTCAAGCGGCGCAACCTCGGCATGGACGTGCCGGTGGCGCTGGGCGTGGGCACCGCTTTCGTCGCCAGCGTCTACAGCACCTTTTCCGGGCATGGCGAGGTGTATTACGACTCGGTCACCATGTTCATCTTTCTGCTGCTGACCGGGCGCTTCCTCGAAATGAATGCGCGCCGCCGCGCCGGCGCCGCAGTCGAAGAACTGGTCAAGCTGATCCCGGCAGCGACCACGCGGCTGCCGCAGTGGCCGGCGCGCGACGAGGAACAGGTGCCGGTGGCGCGACTGGCGGTCGGCGATCATGTCCTGGTGCGGCCCGGCGAAACCCTGCCCGCCGACGGTGTGGTGGTCGAAGGCGACAGCGCGGTGAACGAGGCCATGCTGACCGGCGAGTCGCTGCCGGTATCCAAGGCCGTGCATTCACGCGTGGTCGGCGGCAGCCTCAATCAGGCGAGTCCGCTGGTGGTGCGGGTGGACAGGCTCGGTGCCGACACGCGGCTGGCATCCATCGTGCGCCTGCTCGATCGCGCGCAAAGCGAGAAGCCGCGCATCGGCCGGTTGGCAGACCGCGCCGCCGCCTGGTTCGTCGGCCTGCTGCTCGTGATCACCGTGGCGGTCGGCCTCGCCTGGTACCTCGTCGATCCAGCGAAAGCGCTGTGGATC
>JGI20214J51088_10002365_pt1 | contig 12551 bp, 7 predicted proteins | sample WetSurMetagenome_FD_51088 | JGI IMG/M metagenome (IMG submission 51088)
AACGGCGGCTTTTGCCCCAATAGCCTGTAGACATTCTTCAATCGGCTGCGAAAGAGCGTGTCGAATTCAGCGGCGTTCTCAGTTGGATGATCATCCCCGAACCACCAGAACCAGTCGCTCCCCTCGGCAATCATCATCTCCGTGAAAGCGGCCTTCACCCCTTCTCCGCCCGAATCCTTCAGTTGAAACGANCCCAAGAAGCGGCGTGCCGCGGCCATGCGATCCCACGCCCGGTTCTTTTCTTCGTGGCCAACCCATGTTGCCAGATTTCCATAGATCCAGCTGCCGGACACAACGGACCGCAGGGGTTCGCGATGTGATTCGAGATCAAGAAACTCCGAAAAGGTCACCGTGCGCAAATCGCCCGCATTTCCAAGCTCCCGATACAATGTCTCAAGGAAGACCGTTCCGTTCTCCGGGTAATGTTCCCACGCGTTTTCGCCGTCGAGGATAATCGGCACGACATAATGCCGCCCGTCATCCGGAAGGCTCTGATGAATGTCCCGCAAACGGCGGCAGAAATCGGCTACCGCATCTTTTTCATCCCAGTGGTAGTAGGAAAACCCGAAGAGGTCGGACAGAGCATGATCCCGGAAAAAGAGACACGGACCCGACTCGCTGTCACCCCACCGGTATGCACTGTATCTGCGTTCAGGGCTTAAGTGCCCGCCAACTCGGCCTTCGCGGTGAAGGGAATTCCAGAGCACGCTTTCATCCGAAGCCAGCCACCTTAGCCCCGCATCCCTGGCCAGCGCAAGGGACGCATCGCTGAGCGCACCTTCGGATGGCCACATGCCGCGCGCCGGACAGCCAAAAATCCTCCTGAATTCCGTCATGGCCAATGCAATATGTTCTTTCGCATCCTGAGGATACCGGAACGAATCGGGTGGCATCGCGATGTCAGGGAGAGCCTCCCGGGCCGCACGCAGGTCACAGAGGAGCGGCAATATCGGATGGTAGTAAGGAGATATCGAAAACTCGAAAGCCGCTGATTCTGAAAGCCGACTGTAATAGGGAAGAATACGTCCTATGAATGCGTACTGTATTTCCAGCAGTCGCTGCTTGTCCTCTTCGCTGAAACCCTTCGCTTTATCGAAGAGCTTCTTGATTTCGGGATCCTGGCGCAGCACGTGCCCGCACCAGGTCAAGTTATACCAAAGCTGCAGATCCCTGTAATCCTGGGCGCTATACAGCCCAACTGCAGCCGAATAGTCCCCGCTTTCATTTGGCTGGCCCCGGCGTTCATAAAGCTCACGGTATCGTGGATACGGGAGCAGCATGCGGGCTGGGGAGAGCTGAAAGAAAGTGCGAAGTAAAAAGGATTTTTCGTTCGCATCCAGAGTTGAGGGGTCCCGGCGGGTCAGAAGCGTCTGAACCTCTTTCGTATTGCCCGAACCGTAGGATTCAAGCTGCTCCATGAGTGACGGGACCAAATTAAACGTGATATGCACGTTTCCCGCACGCTCCACTAGTGAAGCCATGTCGTAATAGTCTTTAATTGCGTGAAACCGCGTCCACGGAAGGTAGGTTTCTCCCGTCTGCGTATTGCGATAATCCGGCTGGTGCATATGCCACAGGAAAGCAATACAGAGCGGCTTTCTCGACATGAAGATCCCCCGAAATCAGAATAGCAAAATGCATCCGGCCAGTCAGCTTGTCGGCATTTCGGCAGATGCGCTTTCGGTAATTCAGCATACCACCGATCCGAATTTTTCTATCACACATGTGGCAAGAAGCGCTATTTTCACGCCGGTGAAATGCCGAAATTGCCTTGACTCGCCGGACATTGCAGTGCTATTACACGGCCGTTTCCCGAGAAATTTCCAAGAACATATAAAGTGGAATGGTGTGGTGCAGAAAGGGGGCTCTCTTGAATAAGGGTGATCTTGTCGGAAAAATCGCAAAAGATGCGGGGCTTACTAAAATCCAGGCAGAATCCGCATTCAATTCTCTTATTTCCACCATACAGGCTTCTTTGAAAAAGGGTCAGAAGGTGACAATTGTCGGGTTCGGAACTTTTTCAGTCGTGAAAAGAAAAGCGCGAGTTGGTCGCAATCCTCAGACCGGAGCAGCAATCAAAATCGCCGCTCACAAAGTTCCGAAATTTGCACCTGGAAGTGAATTGAAGAAGGCTGTGCGGTAACAGGATGCGCCCGCGGCAGGAATAAACCCTGCCGCGGGCGACAGATCAGTTCTTGCTTACAAAATTGGAAAATTCTCGCAGTTTGTTGGAGCGATAGGGACTGCGCAGCTTCAGCAGTGCCTTCTCCTCGATCTGGCGAATCCGTTCTCGGGTGACCTGGAAAATCTCGCCAACTTCCTGCAACGTATATTCCTTCCCTGTTTCATTCAGTCCGTAACGCATGCGCACAATCTCCTGTTCACGCGGAGACAGGGATTGCAGAGCCGAGCTCGTGACCTCCCGGAGGTTGTGCTTCATGACATCCTCGTCCGGGGATATTGCATTCTTGTCTTCAATAAATTTGTTCAGCACCGCGTCTTTGTTATCCGCAATGCTCGCTTCCAAAGAAATAGGCTCCTGCGCAGCCTTCAAAATCTGGGTGATTTTGGCAACCGGCGTTTTGAGCTCTTTGGCCAGCTCATGAACCGAGGGCTCCCGCCCCATGCGCTTGGTAAGCTCGTTGGCAACCTTCAGAACGCGGTTCATCGCTTCAACCATGTGCACAGGAATTCGTATCGTCCTGCCTTGGTCTGCAATGGCTCGGGTGATGCTTTGCCGGATCCACCAGGTTGCATAGGTCGAGAACTTATGGCCTAAACGATAGTTGAACTTATCCACCGCTTTCATCAGACCGATGTTCCCTTCCTGAACCAGATCCAGAAGATCCAATCCCGGGTAGGAATAGTTCTTTGCAATGCTCAATACAAGGCGCAGGTTGGACCGGACAAACTGATCCTTTGCATGCAGCATCTCAGTTTTATTTTCGCTTATCAGCGCCAGAATCTTGCGCAGGTCATCCCCGTTCGTCAGGTACTGCGTTTCCAGTTCACTGACCCGCGCCCGGGCTTCACGCAGGGCTTTGGCACTCGATTCACGATGAGACATCGACTTGACTGCCGACCTCGCTACCTCTATCTGGTGCAGAACATCTTCCAGACTTCCAACCAGAACCCCGATCTGATTTTCGGAAAAGTCAATTTTCTGGAGCGAGGTAAAGATCGCTTCGCGATTGCTCTCAATTTTCTTTAAATCTTTCTTCCCGTTTGCTTTACCTTTCGGGCACGAGCGTCGGGTCAGCCTGTATTTGGCTTCCAGCTTCTCAAGTCGTGTAACAACCCGGCGAATCTGCTTTAATCGCAACCGCGTACGCTCTTCCAGCGAAACCTCAGTTTCAGATTCGCGTTTCTCCTCGATTCCGAACTGGGGCAGCGCCACCGGTGCACCTGCGGGCTGCAGCTCGTCAGCGAGTTCCATTATCTTGTAAGTGTTTATAGGAGTTAAAGATAGAAGCCGCAACGTATTCATTTTCGCGGATTCGATCTTTTTCGCCAGATAGACCTCCTGCTCACGCGTGAGCAATGGGATCTTGCTCATGCTCCTGTAATATATATACAGGGGGTCTGCCGATGCCGTCGATTCCTCTGTTTTCCCCGCCGGCCGATTTTCGTTCGGCACGCGGTCAAATCGAACCCGGTCGACGTAGTTTGCCCTCGTTAATCTCGGAAATGACTCGGAAGTCGCCAAACCATCCTCGCCTAATTCAATCGAGTCGTATTCGGTTTCTTCCAGGAAATCATCTTGCTCTAATTCGATCATTGTTGGTGATATCCTCAATGAGAATTTTTCGAAACCCCCATTCCCTCAAACTAATCCTGCATTTATAATGACTTAGGGGTGGTTCGTGGTTCTAATCTCGACCTTTCAAATAATCCGAGAGCTAATTACATCTGTATAGATAATCAATGCCGAGAATAGTTTCAGTAGGCTAGGTGATTTTTACTATACTTCAAGGTGAACACCCCGTTATATGAAGATTGGAACTCTTCCCCGCTCGGATAATACGGTAAAACCTATATTTCGTTCCGATTTTATGTATAACATCGGCTATCATTTTTGGCAACCCGGATCCGGGTTTTTCGTACTATTTTCTCTTGGAATTCCATGGAATTGGGGAGAAAAAACTCTAATTTCTTAAAAGGCAGGTTTATTGACTGGCCGGACGGTTTTCACTATTATAAATGGTTTCCAAACCAGGTAAATCAATCCCGGGAGGCAAGACGTGATCGAAGTAGAACATGTAAGCAAAATTTATAGCGGTCGAAGGGCTGTGGATGACGTCTCGTTTAAGGTGGAAAAGGGAGAGGTCCTTGGCTTTCTAGGCCCAAATGGTGCAGGGAAAACCACAACCATGAGGATTCTCACCTGCTATATGCCCTCCACCGAGGGTACTGCCAGGATTGCGGGATACGATGTATTTGAAGATAGTCTCGAAGTAAGGAAGCGGATCGGGTATCTGCCCGAAAACCCGCCGCTCTACCCCGAAATGACGATAAAGTCCTATCTGGAATTCGTCGCGAAGATCAAAGGAACCCGTGCGAACCAGCGCAAAAGCCAGGTAAGCGAAGCGATCGGGAAATGCAATCTCGGCGACGTCCAGAACCGCATCATCGGCAAACTGTCCAAAGGATACAAGCAGAGAGTCGGACTCGCACAAGCGCTGTTGAACAACCCGGAGGTACTGATCCTTGATGAGCCTACGCTTGGACTGGACCCGAAGCAGATTCACGATATCCGGACGCTGATCAAGGGGCTCGCATCGACGCACACCGTAATTCTCTCAACGCACATCCTGCCGGAAGTCAGCATGACGTGCAATCGAGTCGTCATCATCAACAAAGGCAAGGTAGTTGCAATGGATACGCCGGAGGGCCTTGCTCGCCAGATGCGCGGGGCCGCCGAACGAGTTTCTCTCACTGTTGAAGGTCCGGTTGAAGCAGTTCGCGAAAAACTGTCCGGCATTGATGGTGTTCTGAACGTTGAAGCCGGTGACAGCGAAGGCGGGACTTCGGTAAATTACAGCGTCGAATGCCAATTAGACAGCGATCTTCGCCGCGTCCTTGCAGCTGCTGTCGTTGCGCAAGGATGGGGTTTGCTCGAATTGCGGGGCGTCTCCCTGAGCCTCGAGGACGTTTTTATCAATCTCATTACCAAAGAAGAAGCGTAGATATTCTTTTCCGTTTCATTTTAGAGAGGCCCAAATGCAAAACATACTGGCAATCTGGCAGCGGGAGATGAGGAGCTATTTCGTCTCGCCGATTGCTTATGTGGTATTGACCGTCTTTCTCTTCCTTTCAGGACTGATCTTTTTTGGAAACCTGAGGGAAGTGTACCAGTACACCATGAGCACAGCCCAGCTCGGACAGGGCGCACAGCCCATCGACGTTCCAGCCTACGTCACACAATCGATGTTCCGAACAGTCACGGTAATTCTGCTATTTCTGCTGCCGATGATGACCATGGGACTTTTCTCGGAAGAAAAAAAACGTGGAACGATTGAGCTGCTGCTGACAACGCCTGTGGGCAATACCCACGCGATCCTTGGGAAATACCTGGCAAGCCTGACATTTTTGCTGATCCTGTTTGCAGCCAGCAGCATCACAATTTCTTCACTGTTTATATACAGCCATCCGGATTGGAAGCCCATCCTGGCAGGGTATCTTGGCCTGTTCCTGTACGGGGCTGCACTGCTTGCACTGGGACTTTTCATCTCAACGCTGACTGAGAATCAAATCATCGCGGTGATCGTAACATTCGGCGTGAGCCTGGTTCTCTGGCTCATCAGCGTATTCGCCGCTTCTGCCACGGGTGCTGTCCGGGATGTCATCAACTACCTTTCGGTCATAAGTCACCTCGATGATTTCATTAAAGGGGTGATCGACACATCCCACGTCATCTACTACGTAACGTTTGCCTTCGTTGCACTTTTCCTGGCTTATCGTTCACTTGAGTCCATGCGGTGGAAAGGCTAATGAAAAAATATCTACAGAAACTCGATCTATTCGGCCTGTTGCTTATCGTGGCCGCTGTCCTCTGGAATCTGGTGTCCAAAACCTGGGGAACCGGGCACTGGGCGCTCCTGATAGCGGGAGCCGTTCTGATCATCGTGGGTGTTGCCGCAAACTACAGGCAGATCCTCAACTCGATGGGAAAGCGTTCAACGAAATTCGCCGGCAACTACGTCCTTTCCCTGATCCTGGTGATCGCAATTGTTTCCATTCTCAATTACGCGGGGCAGCGGCATCCGAAGCGGATCGACACGACCGGCTCCGGACGATACACCCTGGCTCCGCAGACCAAGCAGCTATTAGGAAAGCTGACCAGGGATGTGGAAGTGAAAGCATTCTTTCCGGGGGGCGAATACGCCCCGCTGAAAGAACTGCTCATTGAATACAGAACCATCAGCCCGCGTGTCCGCTATGAGTTCATCGATCCGGATCGCCAGCCCGACGTTGCCAAACAGTATGAAGTTACCGCGTATGGCACCTTGCAGAATCCGATCAGCGGGACTCAACTCAAGTTTGGAACCGTGATCATCTCGTATGGGGATCGCAGAGAAAAAATCGAAAAGAAATCCGAAGAGGTCCAAGAGGAAGACCTGACAAACGCCATCATCAAGGTCGGCCGATCCGAAGCCAAAAAGATCTATTTCATTAAGGGCCACGGCGAAAAGGATCCTGCCGATACCGAGCGTACCGGTTTCTCTGAAGCCAACAAGGCGATGGAAGCCCAGGGATACAAGGTCGAAACGCTGAATCTTGCCACGGAAGGGAAAGTGCCCGAAGATGCGAAAGTGCTCATCGAAGCCGGGCCAACCACCGAACCGTTCGCGCAGGAACAGCAGTTCATCGCCGATTTCCTGAACAAGGGCGGCGGTGGATTGCTTCTGATGGTCGACCCGCATCCCGCTCCGGCATTTGACGCATTCCTGAAGAACTGGGGCGTAAAGGTCGACAATGATCTTGTGCTCGATGTAAGCGGCGTAGGCAGATTGATGGGGGCCGGCCCGAGCATTCCGCTCGTAACATCCTATGAAAATCACAAGATCACTGATCGCTTCAAAGCGATGACATTCTTCCCTCTGACCCGTTCCATCGAACCGGACAAGAGCCTTCCAGCCAGTACCACAGTCGAGACACTGTTCAAGAGCAACCCGAACAGCTGGGGCGAAACGAATCTGAACAACAGGCAGGCCTCCTATGACCCGGGAAGTGATCTCAAAGGTCCGCTATCGCTTGCGATTGCGGCAGTAAAAGAGGTGAAGCCGTCATCCGAAAGCAATCCGGCGGTTAAATCCCGGGTTGTTGTCACGGGAACATCCAATTTCCCGGTCAACGCTTATTTCCCATTGCAGGGAAATGGAAACCTCTTTCTCAACATGGTGAGCTGGCTCGCGCAGGACGAAGACTTGATTTCCATCCGGCCGAAATCGCCAGAGGATCGCAGGCTAGTTCTATCTGAAAGCCAAATGTCTTTGTTGCAGCTGATCGCCGTATTCGCACTGCCGGGTATAGCCCTCATCGTCGGCATCGTGGTTGTCGTGAATCGCCGGAGGAAATAGATGCGTTTTAAAGGCACTCTGATCCTGTTCGTAATCTGCCTGCTCCTTGGCTGCTACATGTACTTCTACGAAATCAAGGGAGGCGAACAACGCACCAAGGCCAAAGAGGCGGAGAATCAGGTATGGAAGTTTGAGTCGAATACGATCCGGCAGATCGACCTGTCATCTTCAAACCTGCTGATCAGCGCGGTGCGTCAAAGCGATAAGGACTGGATCCTCACCTCGCCGAAAAAATACGATGCGGATTCGGATGAACTGAACCGGCTGGCCGGTTCCGCGTCCAACATCCGGAGAGAAACCGTTGTTGATCCCAACGCACCGGACTTGGCCCGATTCGGCCTAAGCCCGGCGCGCGCAAGCCTGAAAGTCAAAACCGGGGATGGGAAGCAATACGCCATCGATTTTGGAACAAACAATCCGACCGGCAGTTCGGCGTATGCCGCAATCCCCGGCAAGAGGGAAGTGTTCCTTGTATCCACAGCGGTGGTCAGTGCGTTTGAGAAGAAAACCGACGACCTCAGAAATCACAGGATCCTCGGTTTCGACCAGCCTGAAGTTCAAACTCTTGATTTGAGTAGCTCTAAAGGCGACTTGCAGCTTACGAAGGACAGCAACGACCGGTGGTGGATCGGGGGCAAGGAGACTGTAGCCGCCGATTCCCCTGGAATTCGAGCTGTCCTGAATGCCCTTTCGATGGGGCAGATCAAAGCCTTCTTCAATGACGCTCCGGAAGAATATAAAAATTTGAGCTTTGATAGGCCGACGGTAGACGTTCGGCTTACATACGGCAAGAACAAAGCGCTCAAGCATCTCGTGATCGGCCCCGCGAAATCGGGCCTGCTCAAAAAGAACCAAAGCGGTGCGGACAAATCACACCCAGACGGTTCGCCTGCCGAATTGTATCTGGCAAAAGATGAATCGCGGCCGGATCTGTTCTTCGTCGACAAGGAGACGGTCGACAAGTTGGTGAAAACGCGAAACGAAGTCAGGGACAAAGCCTTGGCATCGGTGCAGCGCTGGGATGTTGATTCCATTTCTCTGACCAATACCAAGGGAGCCATTTCATTTTCCAAATCAAACGGGGAGTGGTTTGTATCCGGCACAAAAAGCAAAGCGAAATGGGAGGGCGTGAACGGAATCCTTGACGCTATGGAGAAGCCGGTGAAGGAATGGATCGACAACCCATCTTCGCTCAGCAAGTACGGCTTGGATAAACCCTCCATCCGCGTGATCCTCAAGCAGGGGAGCACCGTATTGGCCGACTGTTCTATCGGTAAGGCGGCAAAAGAGGGACTTTATGCGCAGGTCAAAGGGGATTCCTCAGTGAAAGTAGCTGATCCCGATGGCCTTAGCGCCTTGGATATGGGACAGAAGGACTTGGTGGTCGAACCCCCGGCGGTGCCAGTCCCGCCCTCAAAAAAGTAATACACCGCAAAGACATCTGGAAGCTTTTAAGTTTCAGAGCCTTTGCGGTTTGTGCACCTTCTCGACAATGAGTTGATATTTAAAACCTTGTCGGGTATACTTCGTGGTGCTGCTTTTGTACAAAGTGGGCGCGTGCCCACTTTTTTTGTTTAGGGTGCAAAATGGCAGTATCGGATTCGGAGCAGCAATCCCTGGAAACCAGAATTTCGGAGTTGGCGGAAGAGATCGCCGGTTCCTTAGGAATGGAATTGGTTCTGGTTGAGGTCAAAGGGGACGGAAATCGTTCTATCGTCCGGGCTTTCATTGATCGGCCGGGCGGGACAACGCTTGAGGACTGCGAGCGATTCAGCAAGCGCTTTTCCGTAACGCTCGATGTGGAAGACTGGATTCACTTCAGCTACACCCTGGAGGTCTCGTCGCCGGGAGTGAATCGTCCTTTGGTCAAGGAATCGGATTTCAAGCGCTTTGCGGGACAGAATGCAAAGGTACGAACGCGGACGCCTCTCCAGGGGCAACGGAATTTCAAGGGCAAGATCGTGGGCGTAACTGAAGGCCGACTGGAGCTCGAGGTTGCACCTGGGAAACAGGTCGGAATCGCCTTGATGGACATCGAAAAGGCCAATTTGATCGCAGAACTGAGTCTAAGGCCGCAGGGGTCCTGAATAATATGTCGAACATCATTGCACAAACGATCGAACAGATTAGTAAAGAAAAAAACGTCGATCCGAAAATCATTATCGGCGCCCTGGAAGACGCGATGGTGGCCGCTTCCAGAAAATTCTACAAGACCAATGAAGATATCAATGCCCGCTTCGATCCGGAAACGGGAATGGTCGAAATATTTGCCGTCAGGCGTGTGGTAGAAACCGTCGAGAATCCCAGCCTTGAGATTTCGCTGGCCGACGCGAAAGAAATCGACAACACACTAGAGATAGACGACACCGTCGAGATACCCAAGCCCACAGACGTCCTGGGACGCATCGCGGCACAGACGGCCAAGCAAGTTATACTTCAGAAGGTCCGGGAAGCCGAACGGCAGAATATCTACAACGAGTACTCGCAGAAGATCGGAGAAATGGTCAACGGAATCGCAAAACGATTCGAGGGACCGGACATCATTGTGGACATCGGGAAGACTGAAGCTCTGTTGCCCATGAGGGAACAGTCCCGAATCGAGAGCTACAAGCAGGGAGAACGCATTCGAGCCGTCATTGTAAAGGTTCTGCCAGTAGCCAAGGGTCCGCAGGTCATCCTATCGCGTACTGATCCGCAGTTGCTTGTTCGCCTCTTTGAAATGGAAATACCGGAGATCTACGACGGGACAATCGTGGTGAAAAGTGCCGTCCACGAACCGGGAGACCGCGCCAAAGTTGCCGTGGCATCGCTGGACAGGGATGTGGATCCCGTCGGCGCGTGCGTCGGCATGAAGGGATCACGAATCAACTCCATCATCCGGGAACTCCGCGGCGAAAAAATTGACATTGTTCAGTGGTCTGATGATGCTGCCTCTTACGCCGCCAACGCCTTAAACCCGGCCAAGATTTCAAAGGTGCTGATCATCGATCCTTATGAAAAGCGGATGGAAGTCATCGTCGAGGAAAAGCAGCAGTCCCTGGCCATCGGAAAAAAGGGCCAGAATGTTCGACTCGCCTCGAGGTTGATCGGATGGCAAATTGACGTAAAGAGCGAAGAACAAAAGAAACAGGAAGTGCTCAGCGTTATGGAATCGCTGACCTCCTCCTCCACGTCGCTGTCGGAACTGGAGGGAGTAAGCGATCGAATGATCGAGAAACTGCGCGAATCAGGAATTGAGAATGTGGAACGTATTCTGGAGTTGGGCGAAGACAGGCTCAAGGAAATTCCGGGCGTAGGCGAAAAGACCGCATTGAAGATCATGGAAGCTGCAAGGGATCTGTTTGAAGAGGTCGAGATAGAGGTTCCTGAAGGAATGGACTTGCCCACGGCGATTCAGGCTTCTGAGGAGCCTGAAGAAGAGGCGGAGGAAGCTGAGGGGACTGAAACTGAACCCGAGGCAGATGCAGATACAGAGCAAAGCGGCGCAGCGGCGGAAACTGCAACCGAAACCGAGGCGACTCCGGAAACGCCTTCGGAAACTGCCGAACACGCCGAAACAAAAGATGAAGACAACCAGGTCTGAGGTCCTTAGGACTCCGGTTTGGAGGTCGCGAAATTGTGAAATTGTAGCCGGTGCCCGGTTGCAAACGGCATCGGATTTGATTTAAGATTTTGACTTTGTCTCGAATTACCGGAAGAGCTCAAAGCATACGGTATAGAGGTCTTTGCGCAAATGGATAAAATTACCGTCGCGGAACTGGCGACAGAATGTTCAGTAAAAAATCAGGTGGTCCTGGCTGAACTGAAGCGTCTGGGTCTGTATGTATTTTCGCCCACTGCGACGATCGACGTGAATTTCGCCGAGACGATCCGGAAAAAGATTCTCTCTCAGCGGGATGCGGAAGACGCAAAAGTTCACGAAGCGGAAAAAAGAAAAGAGAAAGAGGCGGAAGCAGCCAAGAAGCAGGAAAAAAAGCCGACCAAAAAAGTTGCGCCTCCCGCCCCTTCCGTCGAACCGGCTGCCCCGGTAGAAGCACAGGCACCCGCTCCGCGAAAAGCCAAGAAATCTCCAAAAGTCGAGAAGGTTGTTGAGGTTAAGCCTGAAGAGGTTGCGCAAAAGTTTTCGCTCGCTCCGCGCAAGGGACGCAAGCATTACGACCGCGAAGCAGCCGAGCTTGTGGATCAGGTGGAAAAATCGGCTGAAAAGCCCGCAATAGAAGGCGCGCCTTCCGAACACGGTATCTTTGAAGAAGCACAACCGTCCATTCCTGGAGAGCAGGACTTCCCAGCCACAACGATTGAAGCGGCATTTGCGCAGCAGGAACCCGCAACGCCGTCGACTGAACCGGAGCCGGTCCACGCCGACGGGACGCCCGAGGTTGTCGCCGCGTCCGGTGCCGTGGTGGAGCCATCTGTACATCCTGTCGTTCCAACACCGGAACCTCCGTCAGTTGTCGAGCCTGTTTCTGAAACAGCCGGGCACGCGGAAGCCGCAGCACAAGCGTCCGTCCAGCCGCGCGCAGCGAGAGCCGCAGAACCGCCGGTGCATCCTGGAGTTGTTTCCAAAACGATTGTCGTACCAAAGGCAAAGACAAAGATATTGATGCGAACAAGTACGGAGAAGGTAGTAACCCCTGAAGTAACCGACCGTATTCTCAAAGGACTGCGCGTCGAGCCGAGGCCTGTTCCATCGAGGATCCCGGTAGCTCCCACCAGGTTCATCAGAAAAAAGAGGCCTGAACGGCCGGAAGTTCAGGAACGGCCGGCAAAAGTTATCGAATTGCCTCGGCCTCCCGCGTCACCCGAGGATTTCAAGCCGATCGCGATCACCGAGGGCGTTACGATCAAAGATCTCGCGGAAAAAATGGACATCAAGTCCAAGTACATCATTCAAAAGCTTATCTCCAAGGGTATTCTGGCCTCCATTAATCAGGCTCTCGACGTTGAAGCCGCCAAGGAAGTCTGTGCGGA
>JGI20214J51088_10002366_pt1 | contig 12548 bp, 12 predicted proteins | sample WetSurMetagenome_FD_51088 | JGI IMG/M metagenome (IMG submission 51088)
CAGAATATCGGTGACCTTGCCAGCCAGAAGACTGCAACGGTCAGGATAGCGACCAAGATCACTTCTGATGCCACGGAAGGGGAGTACACGCTCCCGCTCACCATCCAGTATACTTACCTCGCCGCATCCAGCCAGGTGCAGTCCGATATTCTCGATTCTGATTACCAGCGGGTGAATGTGACAATCCCGCTTACAATAAAAATCAAACCGTCAGTGAAGATTGAGGTCCTTGAAGCGGTACCGGAGAATATCAGTGTCGGGACCGGGGGATACCTCATCCTGAAGATAAAAAACACCGGGTCTGATGACGGGAAGAAAGCAACGGTTACCCTGATCCGCAGTGGCAACAGCCCCGTGATACCGACGGACAGCAATGTCTTCATCGGCGATTTCCCCCGGAATGCGACCGTTACCTGCCGGTACAAGGTTGCAATCTCCCGTGAAGCCGGGAACCAGACCTACCCGGTCGATGTCGCTGTCTCTTACGAGAACCGCGAGGGCGATACGGTCACGTCGGCCCCCGACAGGGTCGGTATCCCGGTCCGCGGGAAGCTCACCTTTGTTGTCATTTCCGACCCGATCAGCGTCACTCCCGGGTCCGGACAGGTCATTACCGTCAGGTATCAGAATACAGGCACCGAGACTGCCTACCATGCGCAGTCCCGCCTTTCCGCGGTAGAGCCGTTCACCAGTTCTGACAATACTGCCTACCTTGGCGACCTGAAACCGGGGGATGTTGCCACGGCTTCCTATCAGCTCAGCACGGAGAGCAGTGCCAAAACACAGGATTATGCACTTGATACCGAGATCAGGTACCGGGATGCGCAGGACACCAGCCAGGTCTCGGATATCTCCCGGGTCGATATCCGTGTTGCCCCTTCGTCGCAGTCTGGCCGAATCGTTCTGTTCCTGCCGGTCATCCTTCTCGCGGTCATTGTCATCGGCGCGGGGTATTATTTACTTGTAATGCGAAAGAAGAAGTGATGTTTGGGTGGGAAGGGGAGCTTCCACAGCCTGCGAAACGGACCGTGGAAGAGATGCGTCCCGTCCTGTTCGATCCGCAGTGCAGGTGCAGCGATCCCCTTTATTTTATGTACCGTGACCTGTCGAGATCCGGTGCGGACTGGCAGTGGCTGCACGAGCACCGGCTCCGTTACGACCTCACGGTGATCCCACCCCGCAACCTCTGTGGTGAGCGGGTCAAGACCAAGGGGCATTACCACCCGAAGAATGCAGCCGGTGTCGGCTTCCCGGAGATCTACGAGATTCTCGAAGGTACGGCACATTACCTGCTCCAGTCCTGCACGTTTGACGATGTCGTGCTGATAGCGGCCGACACCGGCGACCTGGTGATCATCCCCCCGGATTACGGGCACATTACGATCAATCCATCGCCGGACCAGACCCTCTCCATGGCCAATATCGTGTCCACCGCGTTCGAGAGCGAGTACGGGGAATACGAGGCCCGGCACGGCGCCATGTATTATGAGTTATCAGATGGTACCCTGGTCAGGAACCCGGCTTACAAAAATGTACCCCCGGTCCGCAGACTGGGGGCCAGCTGCCAATGGGGGACCCAGCGGATCTGCAGAGGTCCCCTCTACGACCTTGTCGGGAACGGGGACGCCCTTGCGTTTCTTAATTTCCCGGAGCAGTACAGTCCGGTTTTTGAGGCGCTGCTAAAAGGTTAGGCGCGCCCATCCGCTTATGCCCGTTTTTCTTCGCTATGCCGAGCACTTTTTCCTCGGTCGGGTTCTCCGGTTGCCAGTCACGGTCTTCCAGTGCGCGCAGCGCGGTATCGATCTGGTCGTACGAGAGCCCGATCTCCTTCTCGTCGCTCTGGCCTTCCCATAAGCCGGCGGATGGTGCCTTTTTTATGATCGGTTCCGGGATCCCGAGTTCCTTTGCCATCACATAAACGTCTGACTTGTAAAGGTGGAGGATCGGCTGGATGTCCGCGGCATTGTCCCCGAACTTGGTGCAGTAGCCGAGCATGTACTCGCTCCGGTTCGAGGTGCCGCAGACAAGCCGGTGGTCCCGGTTGGCGTGGTAATAAAGGACAGTCATCCGGATCCGTGCCATCAGGTTGCCCAGCAGGTACGGGGATGCAGTAAAGCCGGGAAGCTGCCGGAACCCGGCAAGCATCGGTTCGATGCTGATGATGCGGTGCTCCATGCCAAGCGCGGAGCAGAGTGCCGCCGCGTCCTCGCAATCCTGCATGTGGCTGACTGCAGATGGAAGGGAAAGGCCGAGGACTTTGTCCGGCCCGACCGCCCGGCAGCAGAACGCTGCTGCCACTGCCGAATCCACGCCCCCGCTTACCCCGATGACAATCCCTCTGCATCCGCTGTTCCAGTAGGTGTACCGGATCATCTGCTCTACCTGTCCCATCCAGCACCCGAGATCTCCGGCCGAACACTTCATAGTCTTAGAGTTGATGGATGAACTTTTTCAATTGTTCGGTGTCCCCGACAGCGAAGACATTATCCCCGGTCAGGAGGACTTCTTCCGGGCGGGGCGCGACGATACACCGGCTGGAGCTCTCGATGCCGATAATCCGGACCCCGGTTCTGCGGAAATATCCGTCAACGGACCCTGGGCGATCACGGGTCACGTGTTTCATCACTACGATATGGCCGTTGGGAAGGTCGAGCAGGATGGTTACGTACCCATCGAGGACGATCCTTGCGATCGTCTGTCCCCCGATCATAGGAAGGAGCGCGACATAATCTGCTCCCGCCCGGTACAGTTTCTGCACTGATGCCGGGTCATTGGCGCGTGAAAGGATCCGGATGACCGGGTTGAGGTTCCGGGCCATGAGGGTGGTAAAGATGTTCACATCGTCGTCATTTAAGGCAACGATGCAGAACCGGGCATCTTCGATCCGGGCCTTCTTAAGCACACCCTCATCCTCGGCATTGCCGATAACCTGGTCTATTCCCTGCGGTTTGGAATCGACAACTATGGTGGAGATACCGGATACGTGGAGATCTTCGTAAGCACCTCTGCCGACATCACCGAAACCTGCGATCACCGCCAGGGCTTCTGTACATCCGTCAATATCGAAGACCTCCTGGATAACCGTTACAATGGAACCGGCCCGTCCGAACAGGAACAGGGAAGTCGTGTTATCGATGACGGTATCCGGATCGGGGTCCTGGATGAATTTCCCGGATTTCCAAAGGAAGGGAACGATGACGCCGAACCGGTTGTAGAGATCGAGCTCGCGAAGAGATCTGAAGGCTGCTTTGCACCCGAATACCACGGGAATATTGATAAGCCGGATTTCCTGCGCTGTTGTATGATTAAGGTTTATTTTAATCCGGTCAAGCCCCGGAATATCGTCAACATCACCACTGCTCAGGTTGAGAACGGCATTGCGGGCAAGGATTTTTCCAGTGGTATGTTTGGGGGAGAGAACGTAATCCGCACCGGCATACCTGAGATACCCGGCAAAGGTGAGTTTGTCCACAACCGAGATGATCTTCCCCGCAGCAAGCCCGCGGATGCCGAGAACAATGCTGGCTGTCTGCCGCTCGTCTTTGCAGATGACAATATACCGGGCATTTGCGATATGTGCTGCTGCCCAGGTATTCGGGTTTCCATATTCTCCCCAGATGACATAAGCCCGTCGCCGGTATCTCGTTGCAATCTCGAGCGCGGTTGCCTTGTCTTCCTCAATAATCACGATATCGTGATCCGAGATCATCAGACTTTCAACAACCGACTGGGTGAGCTGGTCGTACCCGAAAACAACGGTATGCCCGTGAAGGACATGGGGAGTCTTTTTCGGGGGAGCGGGTGCAAGCAGCGTGGTCAGGAACGGGGCAAGGAGGAGCGGGATCACGATGAAGATCATGATAACCCCCGAGATCATGATCTGGATGGCCAGCAGCATGGTGAGGTCGTTGGTGAACGGGAGGAGATCACCATACCCGACCGTTGTCATGGATTCGACCACGAACAGGAGCGCATTGACCCAGGAAAGCTGTTTGTTCTCCAGCACCGGGTAGAAAAGGTGGAAGATATAGGTGTAAAGTGCGATCAGCATTGCAAACGCGATGAAATAGATGGCGATCTGCATGCCCGGCGAGTTCCGGATCGCCCGCCAGACCCGGCCCCGCTTAGGTGTCATCGTCAGGCGCCCCCCGGGAAGTTTCCTTCGGTCCCGGCCCGTTCAGCCCGGGAGCAGCTGCTGCAATTCGCGTCCTTCCGCCACTGCTCAGTTCTTCCGCAAGATTCATCAGGGCGAACCTTGTTGCCGGGTGACGGCAGTAATAGTCCCGGAACAGGGTCTCCAGCTCCCGTTTGAGGGGATCCTGCCGGGGCGGGCAGGATACCGGGTTAACTCCCGTATCCTGACTGTCCCAGTAGATCTCAAGTTCTTCCGCAGGGATCGCGACGAACGGACAAATGATCGGTACTCCGTCCATTTCGGCCCGCTGGGGATGGACAAGGGTTTCTTTATTCCCGAAGAGGAACCGGGCCAGCATATCCAGCGCAATATCATCCAGTGTGAGCGCCAGCGCAATCTTCGTAGGCCGGTCATGGGGAGCAGTCCCGTGATCTCCCGCCGCCGGTATCTCGTTGAGCGGGATCGCGAGAATCTCTGCAATCTGGCGTAAGGCAGACAGGTCGCTCCCTCCTGTCTCTCCCACGCCAGCCGGTAGGGCACTGAGCCGGATATCCCGGCGACCAGCAAGGAGTTTTTTTAAGAAGAACAAGAGTGCTGCGCTTTTTTTATCCCCGGAGAGCACAACGGCGATATGGTCTTTGGGAATCATCCAGCGGTGCGAACGGATGGTACGTTTTGCCCGGGCCTCGATATCCACGGCAAGGTGCCGGGCACACAGGTGCCGGCCGGAATATGACTGGAAGAAGACGGCCTCGCTCCTGCATTTATCGCACCGCATGCATTTTTCCTCAGGTACAGTGGAGGAATGAAAGATGTTGAATCTTGTGCCTTCCCTGTCAGATGTGTCCAAAGATGTGATTTTATAGTCTGCCACATAACCACTCTGGTGATATGGTCGTCGCCGCGGACCGGATCCGCTCCCTGAATAAATACGAGAAAACCATCCTTCTTGCTCTCGAACGCGGGATGAAGCGGTACTCGTGGGTACCCATGGAAATGCTGAAGACGACAACAAAACTTTCGGAATCCGAGATCAACTACCGCATCTCCCGCTTAATGGAGTGGGGTATGATCCGGTTCAACCCGGTGCCCTATGACGGATACGCGCTGGTGTTCGGTGGCTACGATACCCTTGCGCTTGCCACCCTGACCCGGAAAGGCACCATATCCGCCCTCGGGACCCAGATTGGCGAGGGCAAGGAGTCCGTTGTCTACGATGCCCTCGGGCTTGGGCCGGTGGCGATCAAGTTCCATCGCGTGGGCGGGCGCTCATTCTCCTCCGCCCGGCTGAACCGCGAATACATGCCCGATGATGGGCACTGCCCGTGGCTGATCGCGTCTAAGAAATCGGCAGAGCGGGAGTACCTTGCCCTCAAGACCCTGCACCCTTCCGTCAGCGTTCCCCTGCCCATCGACCAGAACCGGCATACCGTTGTGATGTCCCTTGTCAGCGGCCAGAACCTGAACCGGTACCGGCTTGATGAGCCGGGGGAAGTGCTCGATGAGATCTTCGATAATGTCCGGAAGGCGTATCATGCCGGCATCATCCATGCAGACCTTTCCGAGTACAATATCCTGATGGAAGACGGGAAATGCGTCCTCATCGACTGGCCTCAGTGGATGGAGACAGGCCACCAGAATGCACAGGCAATCCTTGAACGGGACATCGACAATATCCTTGCGTATTTCCAGAGAAAATACCGGGTAGCCTATGACCGAGAGGATGCGATCCGATGCGTGACCGGCTGAAGGTCTTTGGTATCGACATCATCAAAGGATCCGTGCGGTCCCGTTCCCGCCGCCCGATGTATGCTCTTGTCCGGATGGACGGCGGGATTATCGAGAGCGAGGGCGAGGTCTCAATGTTCCGCCTGTTCCGGATGCTGACGGCTGAACAGCCGGATATCCTTGCCGTGGACAGTCTGCAGGAGATTGCAGCCGACCAGCGCGAACTCTTCTTCTTCCTGCAGGGATTGCCACCGCAGACCCGCCTCGTGCAGGTGACCGGTGGCGAGCGCAAGGAGACGCTCGGGAAGGTCGCGGCCCGGTTCAATATCAGTTTCGATCGTTTCGACCCGTTTGCCGAAGCCCGTACAACAGCGCAGGTGGCATCGCTCGGGGCGGGTGCCGAAGTAATAGCGTTCTTAAACGAGAGCGAGGTAGTGGTGAGCCGCCACCGTTCCCCGGGAAAAGGCGGCTGGAGCCAGAACCGGTACGTGCGGAAGATGCATGGCGCCGTACAGCTGAAAGGCCGGGAGATCGAGATGGCCCTTGTCGCGGCTGGTCTCCGGTACGAGAAGAAGGAGACAAAAGCGTTTGGCGGGTGCAGCCGGGTGGCGTTCCGGGTGTTCGCAACCCGGGACCAGGTACCGGTACCGACCTACCGCGGGGCTGACGTGCAGGTGCGGATCCACGGGAAGCGGCTCGAACGTATCCGGTTCCGCCCCCTCTCCGTCAAACCCCGCTACCTGATCGTTGGTATCGATCCCGGCACGACAACTGCTGTTGCCGCACTGGATCTCGATGGAAACCTGCTTCACCTGGCAAGTTCCCGGCAGATGACCATGTCAGATGTGATCGAATCCCTGTATAAGGTGGGAAAGCCGCTGGTTATTGCAACCGACGTGCAGGAGATGCCGTATTCAGTGGAGAAGATCCGCCGGGCATTTTCCGCCATCGCATTCGTGCCAAAACAGGACGTCAGCGTGGAAACAAAAGTAGAGCATACCGCACCATTCGAGTATGCCAATGATCACGAGCGGGACGCACTCTCGGCGGCACTGGACGCATACCGCCAGTACCGGCAAAAGTTCCAGAATCTCATAAAACGCATCCCGCCGGGGCATGACCTCGACGAGGTTCGTGCCCGGGTCATCCGCGGCCAGTCTCTTGATTCTGTCCTTGGGGAGATGAAAGTGCCGGTACGGGAACCGGAAGCGGCTGAAATCATGCCCGTGCCGGTTGATAGTGGCCGGCATGATGAACGCGTGCGGGTGCTGGATGGGATGGTGAAGCGCCTCCGCGCATTTGTTTCCGAGCTGCAGGAAGAGGTCAAGGGAAAGGAGTACGAGATCCACCGCCTTCAGGCCCGGCTCCGGAATGCCAGCACCACCCGGGACGCCGAGCTTGCAAAAGATACCGATATCGTAAAAAAAGATGCAGTAATCCAGAGCCTGAAAAAAAGGCTCAGAAAGGAGGAGCGGCATAACCGGAACCTCGTAAAACGCCTTGCCCGGATAAAAAAATTTGCTGAACTGTCCATGGAAGGGGAAGTCATCCCCGTCAAGGTGATGGATACACTCACAAAGGACGGGCTCCGGCGACTGGCAGAGGATGTGGGGATCGAGGAGGGGGACATCATCTTCGTGATCCGGACGGATGGTTATGGACGCACCATTGTGAGGGATCTTGCGGACCTGCGGGTGAAGGCGGTGATCGCCTCAGCCGGCGTCCTTACTGCAGGGGACCCCCAGATGCTGCCGCTGTTCCGGGAGGCAGGCATTCCTCTGCTCTCCGATACACAGGCAGGCGTCCAGGTCAGGGGAAAGCAGGGACTTGCCGCAAAAGAGACCCTCGAATCGGCTCTCCGGGAATGGCAGGGCCAGCAGGAGAAGCACGAGCGGGAGAAGAAGTCCCAAATGATCGAGCACATCTTCAAGGAGTACAAAAGCGAACGGGGTAAGGAGGTGCGTAAGGGTGGATGACCGGGAGCTCCTGAACGTGGTAATGGGGATCGTGGGAAAGGATAAGTGCCTTGATGACTGTGCAGAAATCCCCTGCGGAGAACAGGTAATGGTCGTAACGACCGACATGCTCCACCGCACCACGGATTTTGTCCCGGGGATGACCGACTGGCAGGCCGGCTGGATGAGTGCCGCGGTCACCCTCTCGGATATTGCGAGCATGGGTGCGGCACCGAAATACCTGCTCATCGCGGTCGGGCTCGATGACTGGAAGTGTCTTGCCGGGGTGATGCAGGGCGCAAAAGACTGCTGCACGAGGTTCGGTGCAGAGATCGTCGGTGGCGATATCGACCGGCATGGCGAGCTGACGGTCGTGACCACCGGTCTCGGCCTCGTCAGCAGGCGGGATATTGCCCGGAGGACCGGTGTCTGGCCGGGCGATCTGGTCTGTATTACCGGGACCCCCGGGCAGGCACAGGCATGGATCGATGGCTATCACCAGTTCGAGAAGGCGCTCTTCGAACCGCAGCCGCGGGTAGAGGAGGGACAACTCCTCGGGAAGGCCGGCGTCAGCGCGATGATGGACGACAGCGACGGGATCGCGCTCTCCCTTTACGACCTGATGAGCGTAAATGACTGCGGGTTTGCCCTTGACTCGGCAAAACTGCCACTCCCGAAAGGAATCCCCGCAGAACAGGCATACGAACTGGCCCTCTATGGCGGCGGGGACTACGAGCTGATCTTCACCATTGCACCGGAGAGATACCCGGTCAAGGGTGTTACGGCAACCGTGATCGGGACGGTAGTTCCGGAGAAGACCGTAACTGTTGACGGAACGCCCGTGCAGAAGCGGGGCTACCAGCACCGATGGGAATAGCGGGTCCGGAACTGACGTCTCTTAAATACCATAAACGAGAGACATCTGAGTAAGAATGATGGGTGTACCCCATGGAATCCCTGGAAAGCAAGCTTGACCGACTCTCCCCTGAACAACGGAAGGAGACAGAAGACTTCATTGATTTCCTGCTCTCACGGTCAGGGATGGCGTACACACCGATGAATGCTTCCGGCAATCTGCCTCCTATCCACTGTGTGGCTCCCCCACCGCTGAGCCTGATCGAACCGGTACGTGATGGGGAACCCGGGCCGGCCAGGCTTCAGGATCCTGCCCGCACCACTGAACCGGCAGCACCCGCTGTCGGCGAGGAAGTACCCCCCGCCCCGTTCCAGGAAATCGGTGAGGGTATCCAGGATCGGATCACCCATGACTACATGGACTATGGGCAGTTTGAACAGCACCCGTCACCGGCAACAGAGGCGGTAAAGAACGTCAAACGGAAGCTCATTGCACGGGAAGATCAGGATAAGCCCCGCCATCTCCTCGACTGGGTCGATTGATTTTATCGGGCTGACACGGTACCCTGACAGGAATATTTTCGAAGGAGCCTGAAATCTTCTTCCTGTCCTCGCGGTTCTGATGAACCTCCTGGATTTCGGAGAACTCTGATGAGATTCCTTATCCCCTCACTTCGCGTGGCTCAGTGAGTTGATTTCAAAGAACTCTGTTAAACTCTCGGAAATGAAAAAAGAATAAACCCGGCGGGGTTTGAACCCATCAAATCGCGGGAGGCTTGAAGAACTCCTGTGCGTCCGGTCGAAGACCTGATGGTCTTCTCCTGCTTCGGATCTGATGACCTTCAACATTCTCATGCTCGTGGCTCTGATGAACATTCAGGCTTTGCCCTTCGAACCCGACAAGACCTTACGGTCGTGGGAAAACAATCCGGAAAAAGGAATGGACTCGACGGGATTTGAACCCGTGGCCTTCACGTTGCAAACGTGACGATCTACCCCTGATCTACGAGCCCGCTGATACCGTTTGCGGTATACTGTTTTTCAGCGGATTCCATATAGTTGTTACTGATCAGGTTTACACAAGGCAGATGAAGAACGAGGATACCATATTTCCTGAACCATTATGCCAAAGCTGATTATCGAACCGAAAAAGACAAAGGACGGGCAGATCGAGTATACCGTGAACTATCACGATCCCAGGAGCGATAATTCGTTCACCATTACAACCACACATGATCTGAATGAAGCCGTGGACAAGCTAAAATTAACGCTCATGAGCGAAGTTGAATCGATGCAGCAGAAGAAATGATCGCAGTGATCCCGTCGGGCTGACGGTTGCTGATCCGTATGCAGTCCCCTCGGCTTGTACGGGGTTTATTTCTGTATCCTCAGTCCGGCAGCTCATCCCGGACTGATTTCTCTCGTGGATGCATTGCCTGGCACTCCCGGTTTTGTCTTCCCCTCATGTGATCTTCCGGAACAGGTATGCCCCGGCAACCGCTGTTGCAATGCAGAACCCCCCGCTGACTGCAAAACAGACCCAGGGATTGATCTGCGAGATCCCGGTCAGGCCGTACCGCATGCCTTCCACACCATATGTCAGGGGTCAATGAGTGTAAGGGGCGCGATCCATGCGGGTAGCGAGCTGATAGGGTAGAGTGCGCCCGAAAGCCCGAAGATCGGGAAGATGACGAAATTCATGATCAGCTGGAACCCGGTCACGTCCTCCATGCGGGAGGCAAGAGCGATCCCGAACGCTGTGAAGCCAATGCCAATCAGTGCCATGAACCGGAGCGCAACCAGAAATCCGGCAGGGTCCGGGACCCTGAGCCCGTTGATGAGGGCCGTAAATGGTTACTGCTCTCATCTGACCTGTATCGGTTTCCCGTACTATTTCATAAAGACTGCAGGTTTTCCTGTCTGAACAGGATAGCGGCGACAATGAAGATCAGGACTGCGGAAAGAAACATGAGATCCGTCCCGAAGGACAGGTCGGCAGTTTCACGGTAATTCAGGCATGAAGCGAGAAGGACGACGATCCCGCAGACAAGGATTGCACCGGTTCTTGTTGATATGATAGTATCACTTCCCTGTATGGTATCCCCGCGGGATCTGCATAAACCCGGTGATAAATGAAAATTTTTTTGCAGTTATTCCGTATCTTCTTCCCAATGGGGGAGGAATGGATCAGCTCCCGATAAGGACCCGGATGATGAACGGGGGATGTTTCAATCTGAGCCGGATGGACCGGATCATGCAGGCAATCCCTATCATCAGAGTGATGAAGATGAAATAACCGGCCAGGTAGAGCGGGAGGGGCACCTGGAGCTGCAGCGGCTGGATGCACAGCTCGATGATGATGGTATGGATACTATAGATCGCGAGCGAGCACTGCCCCAGCACCTGGAGGGGCCAGAAGTGCCAGCGGGAGGTCACGAGGAAGTCCGCTGCTGAGAACAGGCAGAATGTGAGGCCGGTGATGAAGAGCAGGAACTCCAGGGTCGGGGGATAGAAGAGTTCCACGTAACCGTGGGGTGTAAGGGGGGATCCCGGCAGGACGTACCAGAACAGGGCGCCGCCAATAACGAGTGCTCCCCCTCCGAGCAAGGCCATGAGTCGGTCAGCAAAGGACCGGATCCCGTTCTCCTGCCAGCGGAAGGTGCCCGCATGGGCCCCGATAAGGGCAATTACAAGCCACGGGAAGATCGGGAACCAACCCTCGATCAGCCACTGGCGGAGGATGTCGGTTACTGATGGCAGTACGGAACCATAGAGTACCGGTATTACCGGTACAGAGAGCGGGAGACCGCTGTACCCGAAAAACACCTGCGCAAACGGCGTCATCGCTACGATGGACAGGAGGACCAGCACCCGTTTGCGCAGGTTCAGGTTCAGGAACAGGTACGCAATTGGCAGGGAGATCCCGATAAGGTAAAGGACATCGAAGTCCAGGAACGGGACCATCCCCCGGGTCAGCAGGTCAAGGAGCGCCCCGAGCAGGATGACAAATCCGCCACGGAGGAGGAAATAGGAGAAGGTATGTTTTTTCAGCCGGAAGGAAAGTGCGACCATCATCCCTGAGAGGAAGATGAAGAGCGGGGCGGCAACCGATGCAACGACCCGGAGCAAGAACGGGGCCGGCGGGGCAAGCAGGAACGGGATGAGGTTCGCCCCGACCATGATAGCGATGGCAAGACCCCGGAGGAGGTCGACGGACATGTCCCGGAACGGAACGACCGTCCATGCTTGTGCTGGTGTCATGATATACCTGCACTGTTTGTGCGATTGCCTGAAATGGGTGACTTTGAGTGAAAAAAAAGCTTCAGCTATCACGGTTTTTGTTGTACTACAAATTCTGGAGATCTTTTGTACAGCCCGATCCTTACCCCGGGAATTATCTGGTATACCTCCCCTTCCCGCACTCACCTGACGGAACCGGCAGGTGCAGGCCTTCTCCGCCGGCTTTGTCAGGCCCCGATTCAGAATGCAACATTGATGTCAGGGAACAGTCAACAGGATAGTACGGAGTCCCGTCCCTTGACACCTGCCGAAGATCACGCTCGGGTGCTGCATGGATCAAGACCCTCCCGATAAGACGTACCAGAACCCGGTGCTGCATGGATCAAGACCTGTTTATCCAGGGAATCATCATCGGCCTCACCATTGCCGTACCGGTAGGTCCGATCTCTCTTGTGTGCATCCACCGCACGGTCGCAAACGGGCGTCTTCATGGNATTATTTCGGGGTTTGGCGTTGCCACATCGGACTCGTTATACGCTGCGGTTGCGTTCCTCGGCCTGACCGCAGTCTCCGGGCTGATTATCGATCACCAGTCNGTATTNCGTCTCGTTGCAGGAGTTGCGCTCGTCCTCATT
>JGI20214J51088_10002367_pt1 | contig 12547 bp, 22 predicted proteins | sample WetSurMetagenome_FD_51088 | JGI IMG/M metagenome (IMG submission 51088)
GCCAGATCTCCTCCGGGCTCTCCAGCAGCCCGATGGTGTTGCCGAGGCTCTTCGACATCTTGGCCTGCCCGTCGAGGCCGAGGATGCGCCTGGCCGGGGTCAACAGCGACTGCGGCTCCGGGAAGAAGGCGCTCCCTCCGCCGTACTCGGCGTTCCACCGCCGCGCGATGACCCGCGCCAGCTCGAGGTGCTGGATCTGGTCGTCGCCCACCGGCACCTGCTCGGCGCGATAGAGCAGGATGTCGGCCGCCATCAGGATCGGGTAGCTGAGGAGCCCGGCGGGAATGCTCTCCACCCGCTGGGACTTATCTTTGAACTGCGTCATCCGCTCCAGTTCGCCGAGCGGCGTCACCGAAGTCAGGAGCCACATCAGCTCCGCATGCTCGGGCACGTGCGACTGCACGAAGAGCGTGACCCGCGACGGGTCCACCCCGGCCGCCAGCAGCCCGATGGCCATGTCGATGGTGCGGCGCTGGAGCGTGGCCGGGTCGTGCTGACCGGTGATGGCGTGCAGGTCCACGATCGAGTAGAAGCACTCGTTGCGCTCCTGCAGCGCCACCCAGTTCTGGACGGCGCCGAGCCAGTTGCCGATATGCAGTTCGCCGGAGGGTTGGATGCCGGAAAAGATACGGGGCATTTTGGCAAGCTACCCACCCGGGGCAGGAGCCGCAAGATGCTATCGCCCATAGACTTACTCGACATCGCCGAGTCGGCGGCCCAGCGGGCCGGGCACTACCTCCGCTCGGTCGGGGATCCGCCCGGCCCCGCGGAATGGTCCGTCAAGGGACAGCGGGACTTCGTCACGCACGTCGATCGCGAGTCCGAGCGGCTGATCGCGGAGACCCTGCTGCCCGCCGCCCCGGGCTCCCGGATCCTGGGCGAGGAGCTCTCCCCCACCGGCGCGACGGACGGCCTCGTGTGGTTCGTCGATCCCCTCGACGGCACCACCAACTTCCTGCACCGATTCCCGGTCTGGGCGGTGTCGATCGGCGTGGCGCTCGACGGCGAGCTCCTGGCCGGGGTGGTGCTCGACGTGCCCCGCGGGCGGCTGTACNGCGCGAGCANGGGCGGGGGGGCCTGGGANGACGGCCGGCGGCTCTCGGTCTCTGCGCTNCGGGACCCGTCCNCAGGCGCTCGTCGGCACCGGCTTTCCGTTCAAGGAGATCGACCGGATCGGGGAATACCAGCGCCAGTTCGCCGCNGTCGCCGCGGCGACCAGCGGCATTCGCCGACCGGGCGCGGCCGCGCTCGACCTGGCGGACGTGGCGGCGGGGCGGTTCGACGCGTTCTGGGAGCTCGTGCTGGCGCCGTGGGACATCGCGGCCGGGATCCTGCTGATCCGGGAGGCGGGGGGCGTGGTGACGGACCTGGCGGGGCGATCGGTCGGCGCGGAACACACCGGCCTCGTGGCGGGAAACCCGGCGATGCACGAATGGCTGCTGGGGGTGGTCGGCTAGGGCCTTCCCCCCTTCCCCGCCCTATTCCTTCGTCAGAATCCTCGGCCCGTCCGCCGTGATCGCGACCGTGTGCTCGAAGTGCGCCGACAGGCTTCCGTCGGCCGTCACCACGGTCCACTTGTCGGGCAGGGTCCGGGTGGCGGGGTCGCCCATCGTGATCATCGGCTCGATGGCGATGGTCATGCCCTCGAGGAGCCGCGGGCCGCGGCGCGGCGAGCCGTAGTTGGGCACCTGGGGCTCCTCGTGAAACTTGGCCCCGATGCCGTGCCCCACCAGTTCCCGCACCACGCCGTACCCCGCCGCTTCGGCCACCGTCTGCACCGCGTGCCCGATGTCGCCGACGTGATGGCCGACCTGGGCGGCGGCCACCCCGGCCGCCAGCGATTCCTGCGTCACGGCCAGCAGGCGCGTCGCCTCCGGGGAAATTTCGCCGACCGCGATGGTGGTGGCCGAGTCGGCGTGCATCCCCTCGTAATGCACCCCGACGTCCACGCTCACGATGTTGCCCTCGCGGAGCACCCGCTTCTTCGAGGGAATGCCGTGGACGATCTCCTGGTTGATCGAGGTGCAGAGGGTCTTGGGGAAGCCGTAGAGCCCCTTGAACGAGGGCGTCGCCCCCGGGTGGCTCCGGATGAAGGTCTCCGCGATCCGGTCGAGGTCCTCGGTGGACATCCCCGGTTTGGTCTCGCGGGTGAGCAGCGCCAGCACCGCGCCGACGATGCGCCCGGCGTGGGCCATCGCCTCGATCTCGCGGGGCGACTTGAGGGTGATCACGCGTCGCGCGTCGCGAGGGCGCGACGGACCCGCATCGCGATGTCGTCCACGGTGCCGACGGCGGGGATGCGGATCAGCCCGCCGCGCTGCTCGTACCAGGCGAGCACCGGCGCAGTCTGCTCGCGGTAGGCCTGGAGCCGGCGGCCGACCGCCGCCGGATCGTCGTCGGCCCGGCCCTCGATGCCCCGCCGCCGTTCGATGCGGCCGAGGATCTCCGCGTCGGGGACGTCGAAGAAGAGCACCGCGTCGAGCTTGCGTCCGCGCCCGGCGAGGAGTTCGGCCATCCCCTCGGCCTGCGGGATGGTGCGCACCACGCCGTCGAAGATGACGCCCTTGGCGGCCGCGGGCCGCTCCAGCTCGTCGCGGATCACGCCGAGGATGATGTCGTCGCTCACCAGCTGCCCGGCCTCCATGACCGCCTTGGCCTTGAGGCCAAGGGGGGTGCCGCGGCTCACCGCGTCGCGCAGGAGGTTGCCGGTGGCGAAGGTCGGCAGGGCGAGGGCCTCGGAGAGCAGGGCGCCCTGGGTGCCCTTGCCCGCACCGGGCGGGCCCATCAGCAGGATGTCCATCGCGAATCCCCCCTGAAACGGACCGAGGACCGAGGACCAGGGTCCTCAGTCCTCGCCGTGCCTACTCGTGTCAGCGCGCCGGCCCTAGATGAACCGCTGCTGCCGCCCGCGGAACTTGACCCGGCCCGACTTCATGAACCCGTCGTACTTGCGGAGCTGGCGGTGCTGCTCCACCTGCGCCAGCGTGTCGAGCAGCGTGCCGACCACGATGAGCACGGAGGTGCCGCCGAACTGCTGCTGGACGCCCATCTTGGTGCTCAGGAACACCGGCACCAGCGCGATGACGGCGAGGAAGATGGCGCCCGGCAGCGTGATCCGGGTCAGGACCTCGTCGATGTAGTCGGCGGTGCTCGCGCCCGGCTTGACGCCGGGGATGAAGCCGCCCTGCTTCTTCAGGTTCTCGGCCAGGTCCACCGAGTTGAAGATGATCGACGTGTAGAAATAGCTGAAGAGCAGCACCATCAGCGAGAACACGACGGCGTACGGCAGGCTGCCCGGATAGAAGAAGTTCGCCACGTCGAGGAGGAGCGGGCTCTTGGTGAAGCTCGCGAGCGTCCCCGGCACGATGATGATGGTCTGGGCGAAGATGATCGGCATCACGCTGGCCGTGAGGAGCCGGATCGGGATGAAGGTCTTCTGCCCTTCGCGGATCCGGCCGCGGCCCATGACCTTCCGGGGGATCTGGATCGGGATCTTGCGCGAGGCGACGGTCATCGCGGTCGTGGCGGCCACGATGCCGACGAGGATCAGGATGTAGAACACCGCGCCGAGCGGCGAGACCACGCTCCCCTTGATGAGCGAGCCCAGCTGGAGGAGGCCCGGCCAGAGCCGCTCGAGGATCGAGAAGGTGATGAGCAGGCTCATCCCGTTGCCGATGCCGCGCTCGGTGATCTGCTCGCCCAGCCACATCACGAAGATGGCGCCGACGGTGAGCGTGGCGACCATCACGAGCCGCGAGGTGAAGCCCGGGTTGACGACGGCGCCGGGGATCGACTCGGTGAAGAGCGTGAAGGTCCAGGCCTGCGCAAACGCGATGAACACGGTCATGTACCGGGTCCACTGCGTGAGCGTCTTCCGGCCCTCCTCCTCCTTCTGCATCTTGCCGATCGAGGGCACGACGCCGCCGACCAGCTGGAAGATGATCGAGGCGGAGATGTACGGCATGATGCCGAGGGCGAAGACCGTCGCGCGGGAGAGCCCGCCGCCCAGCATGTCGTAGAGGCCGAAGAACCCGGCCGCGGCCGAGTTCCGGATGAAGTCCGAGAGCGCCTGCACGTTCACGCCCGGCGCGGCGATGTGCGCGCCGGTCGGTAGACGAGCAGGGCCAGCGCGGTGAAGAGGAGCTTGCGCTTGAGCTCGGGGTCGAACGAGAAGGTCGGGGCGCTGGGAGCGGTCACTTACGCCTCGACGCTGCCGCCGGCCGCCTCGATCTTGGCGCGGGCGGAGGCGGACACCTGGAGCCCGCGGACGGTGTAGGCCCGGGTGGCCTCACCGGAGCCGAGGATCTTGGCCTTCTGCCCGGCGCCGGCGAGGATGCCCGCCGCCGCCAGCGAGTCCGGCGTGACGTCGCCGCCCGGCAGGGCCGCGAGGCTCGCCAGGTTGACCGGCACGGCCGCCACCCGGAACGGGTTGGTGAACCCCCGCTTGGGGAGCCGGCGGAACATCGGCATCTGGCCGCCTTCGAAGCCCGGATTGGTCGAGCCGCCGGTGCGCGCCTTGTGGCCCTTGTGGCCCTTGCCGGAGGTCTTGCCGAGCCCGGAGCCNGGNCCGCGCCCGAGCCGCTTGCGCGACTGGGTCGAGCCCGCCGCCGGCTGCAGCGTCGACAGGGTCACCGTCGGCTTCTTTGCGGCCACTTCCTTCGCCTTCGCCATCACGCCTCCTGCGCCGGCGTCACCTCGACGAGGTGCCGCACCTTGAAGAGCATCCCGCGCACCGAGGCGTTGTTCACGATCTCGATGACCTGCTGGTGATGCTGGAAGCCGAGTGCCTCGAGAGTCCGCCGCATGGTGGCCGCGTGGCCGATGCCGGAGCGGATCTGCTTGACGGCGAGCCGCTTGGCGTGCTTCTCGTCCGGAATGGTGGCCGCGTGGTGCTTGGGGCCCTGCCGTCCGACGACTGGATTGCGTCCCATCGATCAGCCCTCCTGCCGCGGCTTGTAGCCGATCTGGTCCGCCTCGATGCCCCGCTCGCGCGCCAGCTGACGGACCGAGACGAGACGGCTCAGGCCGTTCATCGTCGCACCCACCATGTTGTGCGGGTTGGAGGACCCGAGGCTCTTGGTCAGGATGTCCGTCACCCCGGCGCAGGCCAGCACGGCGCGGATCGGTCCGCCCGCGATGACGCCGGTACCGGTGGCGGCCGGCTTGAGCAGGACCTCGCCCGCGCCGTGCTTGCCGAGGATCTCGTGGGGGATCGTCGTCCCGGTCCGCGGCACCTCGATCATCTTCCGCTTGGCGGCGTCGACGGCCTTGCGGACCGCCTCGGACACCTCGTTCGCCTTGCCGGTCGCCACGCCCACCTTGCCCTTGCCGTCGCCGACGGCCACGAGCGCGTTGAACGAGAACCGCCGGCCGCCCTTGACCACCTTGGCGACGCGGTTGATGGCGACCACGTTCTCGATGTGGTCGCTGCCGCGGTCGTTGCCGCGGTCGCGGTCGCGCCGGGGCCCCCGGTTGTCGCCCCGCTCGCCGCGGCCGCCGCGGCCGCGCCGCTGGGGCTGCTCGGAGGGCGCTTCGGTGGTGGTGCCGGGCACTGCTGCCTGTTCGTCGGCCATGCTAGAACTCCAGTCCGCCGGCGCGCGCGCCGTCGGCGACCGCTTGTACGCGGCCATGGTATCGGTAACCCGCCCGGTCGAAGACCACGGCGGCAAAGCCCGCGGCCTTGGCCTTCTCGGCCAGCAGCTGGCCGACGGCCTTGGCCCGGGCCACCTTGCCCGCGCCCTCGACCTTGATGCCCTCGCTGGTGTCCGCGACGCCGAGGATCGTCACCCCGAGATCGTCGTTGACCAGCTGGGCGTAGATGTGCTTCAGCGACCGGAACACCACCAGGCGCGGCCGCTCGAGCGTCCCGGCGACCTTCTGCCGGACGCGGAGGTGCCGGCGATAGCGCTGCTCGCGGCGCGTCTTGGGGGCATGGATGGCACGCATGCTTACTTCGCTCCTGTCTTGCCGGCCTTGCGGCGGACGTGCTCGCCCTGGTAGCGGATGCCCTTGCCCTTGTAGGGCTCGGGCGGACGGACGGAGCGGATCTCGGCGGCCACCTGGCCGACCAGCTCCTTGCTCGCGCCCTGGATCCGCACCACCGTGTTGCCCTCGACCGTGATCTTGATTCCCGCCGGCGCGTGGAACGGCACCTGGTGGGAGAGGCCGACGACGAGGTTGATGCCGTAGGGCTTCATCTCGGCCTTGTAGCCGACGCCCTGCAGCTCCAGCACCTTCTGGTAGCCGGCGGTGACGCCCTCGACCATGTTGGCCACGAGGGTGCGGGTCAGGCCGTGCAGCGCCTTGTGCCGCTTCTCGTCGCTGGGGCGCGACACCGAGACCTGGCCGTCGGCGTACGCCACGGCCATCTCGGGGTGCAGCGACCGGGCCAGCTCGCCCTTGGGGCCCTTCACCGCGATGGTGTTGCCCTTGAGGGCCACGGTGACGCCGGCGGGCACCGCCACCGGCCTCTTGCCGATTCGCGACATGGCGCCTCCTACCAGACGACGGCGAGCAGCTCGCCGCCGAGGTTGGCCGTCCGCGCCTGCCGGTCGGTCATCAGACCCTTGGGCGTCGAGACGATCGCCATGCCGAGGCCGTTCTTGACCCGCGGCAGGTCGCGGCACTTCACGTAGCGCCGGAGGCCGGGGGTCGAGACGCGCCGGAGTTCCCGGATGACCGGGAGCTCGTTGTGGTACTTGAGGTACAGCCGCAGCACGCCGCGACCGCCATCCTCGAGCACCTTGCACTCGGCGATGTAGTGNTTTTCCTGGAGCAGGCGCGCCAGCTCGACCTTGAGCTTGCTCGCCGGCACGTCGACTCGCCGGTGGCCCGCGGAGCAGGCGTTCCGGATGCGAGTCAGCATATCCGCGACGGGATCTGTCATGCTCATGTTACACGCGTCCCCTTACCAACTGGCCTTGCGCACGCCCGGGATCTCCCCCTTCAGCGCGAGCTCACGGAAGCAGATTCGGCAGAGGCCGAACCGCCGCAGGACTGCCCGGGACCGCCCGCACCGCTGACAGCGGCGGACGGCGCGCACCTTGAACTTGGGCGTGCGCTTGGCTCGTTCGATCCAACTAGTCTTTGCCATCGTCTCTCCAGGTGGCACCCCGCGGGGTGCCGGGTTCTCACGCCGCGGCGGTCGGCGTCTCGCCGCGGAACGGCCAGCCGAACTCGCGCAGCAGCGCCATCGCCAGGTCGTCCCGGCCGGCGGTCGTCACCACCGTGATGTCCATCCCGTGGATCTTCTCGACCTTGTCGTAGTCGATCTCGGGGAAGATCAGCTGTTCCTTGATGCCGGTCGTGTAGTTGCCACGGCCGTCGAAGCTCTTGTTCGGGAGCCCGCGGAAGTCGCGGACCCGCGGCACCGCCAGCGTGATGAAGCGGTCGAGGAACTCGTACATCCGCGCCCCGCGCAGCGTCACCGACGCGCCGACCGGCACCCCCTCGCGGAGGCCGAAGTTGGCGATCGACTTCTTGGCCCGCGTGATCACCGGCTTCTGGCCGGTGATCTGGCCCAGCTCGATGACCACGGCGTCGAGCAGCTTCGGGTTCTTGCTCGCCTCGCCCATGCCGACGTTCAGCACCACCTTGGTGATGCGGGGGATCTGCATCGGGTTGGTGATCCCGAACTCCCGCGCCAGGTTGGGCCGCACCACCTTCTCGTAGTGCGTCCGCATCCGGGGCGTGCCGTCCACCGCCTTGGGGGCGGCGTCGGTCGCGCCGGCGACCGCCTTTTCCTTGCCGGCCTTGGCGCCGCCGGTCTTGGGCGCCTTTTCCTTGGGCGCCTTTTCCTTGGTGTCCTTGGTCGTCGCCATCTTACCTGCTCCTCGGAATCGGCTGGCCCGACTTCACCGCGATCCGCTCGGCCGTCCCGTCGGCGTCCCGCCGCCGGCGCACCCGCGTCGGCTCGCCGCTCTTCGGGTCGATCAGCATCGCCTTCGAATGATGGATCGGCGCCGGGAACTCGATGATCCCGCCCTCGCTGGTCTGCGTGGGGCGCCGGTGCCGCTTGACGACGTTGACCCCGTCGATGGTCAGGCGGCCGGTCTTCGGGTACACCCGGAGCACCTTGCCCCGCTTGCCCTTGTCGTCGCCGGAGATGACCTGGACGGTGTCGCCCTTGGTGATCCGGAGCCTGAGGCGGACCACCGGCTTCTGCCGGACGCGCTTGGCCTTGTGGTGCACGAGCGGCTTCATGTCAGAGCACCTCCGGGGCCAGCGAGACGATCTTCATATAGCGCTTTTCGCGGAGCTCGCGGGCCACCGGGCCGAAGATGCGGGTCGCGCGCGGCTCGCCCTTGTCGTCGATGAGGACCGCGGCGTTCTCGTCGAACCGGATGTAGGAGCCGTCCTTGCGCCGGGTCTCCTTCACGGTGCGCACGATGACCGCCTTGGCCACGTCGCCCTTCTTCACCTGGCCGGTCGGGATGGCGTCCTTGATGGCCACCACCACGGTGTCGCCGAGCCCCGCGTAGCGGCGCCGGCTCCCGCCCAGGACGCGGATCACCAGCGCCTTCCGGGCGCCCGAGTTGTCCGCGATCTTCAGGATGCTCTCTTGCTGAACCATGATTCCTCGATTTCTCCGCACGGGCGCACCATGTGCGCCCCTGCGACTATTTGGCCCGCTGGACGATCTCGGTCACGCGCCACCGGACGGTCTTCGCCAGGGGCCGCGTCTCCATCAGGCGGACGGTGTCCCCCACCTTCGCGCCGTGCTCGTCCCGCGCCTTGACGGAGGTGCTCCGGGTCATCCGCTTCCCGTACACCGGGTGCGCGTAGCGCCGGGTGAGCTCGACCGTCACGGTCCTGGTCATCTTGTCGCTGGTGACGACGCCGGTGCGGGTCTTCCGCTGGGTGCGGGTCGTCGTGTCCGTCTCTGCCATGGTCATCTCGTCCAAAGGGGTCCGCGGGGCGCCGCTACTTGGCCGCGCGCGCGCGCAGGACCGTCAGGATCCGCGCAATGTCCCGGCGCAGCGTGCGGAACTGCATCGGGTTGTCGATCGACTCGGTCGCGGAACGGAACCGCAGGCGGAACCGCTCCTCCTTCAACTCGGCCAGCTTGGCGTTGAGCTCGTCCACCGAGAGCTCCCGCAGGTCGGTCGCGTTCATCATCGTCAGATCTCCTCGCGCTTGACGAAGCGGGTGCGCACCGGGAGCTTGGCCTGCGCCAGCGCCAGCGACTTCTTCGCCATCTCCTCGGTCACGCCTTCCACCTCGAACAGCATCCGGCCCGGGCGCACCACCGCCACCCAGCCCTCGGGATTGCCCTTGCCCTTGCCCATGCGGGTCTCGGCGGGCTTCTTCGTGATCGGCTTGTCCGGGAAGATCCGGATCCACACCTTGCCGCCACGCTTCATCTCGCGGGTCATGGCCACGCGCGCGGCCTCGATCTGCCGGTTCGTGATCCACCCCGGATCCAGGGACATGATGGCGAACTCGCCGAACGCCACCGTGTTGCCCCGCGAGGCGATCCCCTTGGTCCGGCCCTTGAACGTCTTCCGGAACTTCACCCGCTTCGGTGCCAGCATGGTCCTCAGGCCCCCGTGCTGTAGGTGCGGCCGGTCATCTCCTCGACGACCTCACCCTTGAAGATCCAGACCTTGATCCCGATCGTGCCGTAGGTCGTCTTGGCCGTCGAGGTCGCGTAGTCGATGTCCGCCCGCAGCGTGTGCAGCGGCACCCGGCCCTCGCGGTACCCCTCGGTCCGGGCGATCTCCGACCCGCCGAGCCGCCCCGAGACCCGGATGCGGATCCCCTGGGCGCCCATCCGCATCGCGCTCTGCACCGCCCGCTTCATGGCGCGGCGGAACGAGATCCGCTGCACCAGCTGGTGGGCGATGTTGTCGGCGACCAGCTGCGACGCCACCTCGGGCCGCTTGATCTCCTCGACGTTGATCGCGGCGTCCTTGCCGGTCAGCTGGGCCAGCTCGTCGCGGAGCTTGTCCACTTCCGCGCCCCGCTTGCCGATGACCACGCCCGGCCGCCCGGTGTGCACCGTGACGGTCACCTTGCCCGGCTTCCGCTCGACGTGGATGTCGGCGATGGCCGCGTGCCCGAGGCGCGCCTTGAGGTACTTCCGGATCAGCTCGTCTTCCTTGAGCAGGGCCGGCATGTCCTTGCCCGCGAACCAGCGCGAGCGCCACGGCTGGACGATGCCGAGCCGGAACCCGATCGGATGGGTCTTCTGCCCCATTAGTTGCTCCCCTTCTCTGCCACGTGAATCGTCACGTGGCTGGTCCGCTTGCGGATCGGGGTGGCGCGGCCCTGTGCGGCGGCCGTGAACCGCTTGAGCGGCTGCCCCATGTCCACCATCGCCTTCGACACGTACATGGCGTCCACGTCGAACGCCGAGTTGTCCCGGAGCGCGCCCTGCTCCGCGTTCGCCACCGCGGACCGCAGCGTCTTCTCGATTTGCCGGGCCGCGAGCTTCTTGTTGAACTTGAGGATCGCGTACGCCTCGTTGACGTCCTTGCCCCGGATCAGGTCCGCGACGAGACGCATCTTCTGTGGCGACTGGCGCACCAGCCGCTGGATGGCAGTTCCTGGCATCGTCACTCCGGCTTGGCCTTCTTGTCCGCCACGAGCTTGCCGCTGTGGCCGCGGAACAGCCGCGTGGGCGCGAACTCGCCCAGCTTGTGTCCCACCATGTTCTCGGTCACGTACACCGGCACGAACTTGTTGCCGTTGTGGACCGCGAAGGTGTGCCCCACGAACTCGGGCAGGATGGTGCTCGCCCGGCTCCAGGTCTTCACGACCTTCTTCTCGTTNTTCTGGTTGAGGGCCTCGACCTTCAGGAGCAGTGCGTCCTGGACGAACGGGCCCTTCTTGATGCTGCGTGCCATGTCAGTCCCCGGTGGCCTACTTCGTCGCCTTACCGCGGCGACGGCCGCGGACGATGTGCTTCGTGGACGCCTTCTTCGGATGCCGCGTCTTGCGACCTTCCGGCTTGCCCCACGGCGAGACCGGCGGACGGCCGCCCGAGGACTTGCCCTCGCCGCCGCCCAGCGGGTGGTCGACCGGGTTCATCGCGACGCCGCGGACGCTCGGCCGGATGCCCAGCCAGCGGCTCTTGCCCGCCTTGCCGACCGACAGGAGCTCGTGTTCCGCGTTGCCCACCTCGCCGATCGTCGCGAGGCAGCGGCCGTGNATCCGGCGCACCTCGGTCGAGCGGAGNCGNAGCGTCACGTACTCGCCTTCCTTGGCNACNACCTGGCAGCCGGCGCCGGCCGAGCGCGCCATCTGGCCGCCCTTGCCGATCTTGAGCTCCACGTTGTGCACCATCGTGCCGAGCGGGATCTCGTGNAGCGGNACCGCGTTGCCCAGCCGGATNTCGGCGCCCGGGCCCGAGACCACCGTGTCGCCCTGCTTGAGGCCGGTCGGGTGCAGGATGTANCGCTTCTCGCCGTCGGCGTACACCAGCAGCGCGATGCGCGCGGTCCGGTTCGGGTCGTACTCGATNTCCGCCACCTTGGCCGGGATCCCGAACTTGTTCCGCTTGAAGTCGATCTTGCGGTACTGCCGCTTGTGCCCGCCGCCGATGTGCCGCGCCGTCAGGTGCCCCTGGTTGTTCCGGCCGCCGCTCTTCGTCATCGGCTCCAGCAGGGACTTTTCCGGGGTGCCGCGCGTGATCTCGTCGAATCCGGAGACCGACTTGAACCGCGTGGCGGCCGTCATGGGTCGGAACTGTCGAATGCTCATCGGCTCAACCCTCGAAAACCGGAAGCGTCTCGCCGTCCTTGAGGACGACGATGGCCTTCTTCCACCGCGCGGTCGTGCCGCGCGTGCGTCCCCGCGTCACCTCGTGGCGCCGCATCTGCATGGTGCGGACGTCCGTGACGGTGACCCCGAAGAGCTTCTTCAGCGCGTCCCGGATCTGGAACTTGTTGGCTTCCGGATGCACGTGGAACGCGTATTCCTTGCGCGCCTGGTACGCCGCCGAGCTCTTCTCGGTGACGATCGGCCGCACGATCACTTCATGCAGGGCGGGCATTTATTCGCTGCCTTTCTTCTTCTTCGGCGCGGCCTTCTTGGCCGCCGGCTTCCTGGCGGCCGGCTTCTTCGCCGCCGCCTTCGGGGCCCTGGCCGCCTTCGCCTTGGCCGCCGGCTTCCTGGCCTTCTTCGGCGCCTTCGGGGCCGCGGCCTCGACCGGCTCGGTCGCGCCGCCGGTCAGCGCGCCCTCTTCCACCACCACCGCGTCCGCCCAGAGGATGTCGTAGGCCGACGCGTCGGTGTAGGGCAGCACCCCGGCGTGCGGCAGGTTCCGCGCGCTCAGGTAGGCCGTCCGGTTGATCCCGTGCGTGAGCACCAGGACCTTGCGGTCGGCAAAGCCCAGCTTGTCGATCAGCGCCGTCATCTGCTTGGTCTTGGGCGTCTCGAACTCCATCCGCTCGACCACCAGCAGCAGGCCGTCGGCCGCGCGCGAGTTGAGCGCCGACTTGCGGGCCAGCTGGCGCACCTTCTTGGGAATCCCGGTCCGCCAGTCGCGCGGGGTCGGGGCGAACGCCACGCCGCCGCCCCGCCAATGCGGAGCCCGTGTGGTGCC
>JGI20214J51088_10002369_pt1 | contig 12543 bp, 10 predicted proteins | sample WetSurMetagenome_FD_51088 | JGI IMG/M metagenome (IMG submission 51088)
ACTGATTAAGAGTGAATCGATTAAAAAATTCGAATCGGTATATTATTTTGTAGAAGAATATGGCGGTATAGACTATGCAATCGGGAAGGCGGATTTATTCGGAAAGAAAGCCACAGATTCTATTAAAAACTTTTCGGATTCCGAAGCAAAAACATCGCTTGTAGAACTTGTAAATTTTGTAACTAAAAGAGAGTATTAGTTCTTGAAGTTTATAAAGTTCTTAAAGTTTATAAAGTTCTTAAAGTTATAAAGTTCTTAAAGTTTTTAAAGTTCATAAAGTTACAAACTTTTCAAACTATACAAACTATACAAACCTTACGAACCTTACAAACTTTACAAACCTTATAAACTTTACAAACCTTACAAACTTTATAACTTAAACGCTCTTAAGATTTGGTAAATCGCAATTCCATATGCTACCGATACATTAAGTGATTGCTTCATTCCGTACATTGGTATTTCCGTTGAAAAATCCGCAAGGTCAATTATTTCTTTCGATATGCCAGTGATTTCATTTCCTACAACAAGGCACACGGGAAAATCCGTTTTCTTAAAATCCCAAATCATTTTTTTTTCATCAGTAATTTCGAGTACACAAATTTTTACTCCGTCTGATTTCAGTTTATTAATAATTTCAAGCGGGTCTTTGTGGTATTCCCACGGTACGCTGAGAGTAGAGCCGAGAGCGACTTTTTCTATTTCTTTTCTGGGTGGGTGAGGTGTGTAACCTGTCAGATATAATTTNTCNATAAAAGCNCCGTCAGATGTTCTGAATATTGCTCCAACGTTATATATGCTCCGGATGTTATCGCACAGTGCGTATATCGGGTGACGAGTAAAATCATTTATTACCGTTAAATCTTTCCTGCTGACTTTTATTTCCGAATGACTGAGTTTCTTCATATCACAAATTACGAATATTTTGTTTTGAATTCAGTGGAAAAAATGATTACAATAATCATTTGTATTTATTTATTTAAATTATTACGAATAAATAAAAATCACCCTTTCGGGATTAAATCGAAATCAAATCATATTCTTTAGAAACTACAAAAGTCTTTATCTAATAAATAATAATATCATTAAAGAATTTTTTATTTACTGTCTCAGACTTTTGTAGTTTGATTCTCCCTTCTTTTTCCACTTTAAAAATGAAAAATCTTAGCTAACTTAAAATATGGATATTAAAAGAGAAATAAAAAACTTTTTTTCAGATGGTGGGATTTTATCCGAGCAATTCGATATTTACGAATTCCGTAAATCCCAGCTGGATATGGCTCTTGGCGTGTATGAATCGCTCGACAGTAAATCGCACATTTTTATCGAAGCTCCCACGGGAATAGGTAAAAGCTTTGCCTATTTAGTCCCGGCAATATATTATTCAAAGAAAAACAAAAAGAAAGCAATTATTTCTACACATACAATTAACCTGCAAGAGCAATTAATCGGAAAAGATATTCCGTTTTTAAAAGAGCATCTTCCAATCGAGTTCAAAGCCGCACTTATCAAGGGGAAAAATAATTATCTCTGCCCTAAAAGATTAAAAGCCGCTTACGAAAACTCATACTCGCTTTTCGAAAGCGACGAAATAAAAGTATTGGATAAACTATACAGCTGGTCGAAAAAAACTACCGATGGGACTTTATCGGATATTAATTTTCCTGTGCTTCCGAATGTCTGGAGCAGTATCTGTGCCGAAAGGGGAATTTGCACGGGCAAAACCTGCGGGAGCGTTGAAGATACGGATTGTTTTTATGCAAAAGCAAAATTTCGTATATCACAGGCAGATATTGTAGTTGTGAATCATCATTTGTTCTTTACTCTTTTTGCCGGAGTGAGGGATGCAGGAGATGAAGGATATTTATATAAAAATGATTTTGTAATTTTTGACGAAGCCCACACGCTCGAAACTGTTGCATCGGAGCATATCGTTCCTGCAATATCGAGGGAAATGCTCAAATATCATTTGTTAAAATTGTATAACAACAGGAAACAAAAAGGATTTCTGCTTGCTTTTAATTCTCTGCATATATTTCCTGTAATACAGAACCTGCTCGAAGTCAATCAATATTTTTTTCAGGAAATAAAAAGGGAACTTTTCCACTACAGGAATAAAGATGAAAAAAAACTTGCACTGCGAGTTACGGAAAAAAATATAGTTAAAAATATTTTAAAGGATGAAATAGAAACTTTATTAAAAGGATTAAGAGGGCTGAGGCAATATTGCAAAAACGATTTACAGGAAAATGAATTGTTAGATTATATTTTAAGATTTGGTGAGTTCAATCGTATGATAGAAGATTTTCTGCAATTAAAAAACGAAGATAAAAATTTTGTTTACTGGGTCGAGTTATCATCACAAAAAGAAGATGCAAATATATCCCTATGTGCCTCTCCCGTCGACATATCTGGATTTTTCAGAGAAAATATTTTTAGAGAAAACAACTCTTGTGTCTTAACAAGTGCAACTTTAACAGTCGGAAATAAATTTGAATATTTCAAAAAAAGATTAGGTGCTGAAATAGCTGCGGAACTGCAACTTCCCACGCAGTTTGATTTTTACAGGCAGGTGAAATTGTATATTCCGAAAAATATGCCCGAACCACAAAAAGAAAATAATGCAGTATATAATATTAAATTGAAAGAGTGGATTAATTATTTTATAAAAATGACCGAAGGAAAAGCCCTTGTATTATTTACGAATTCATTTTTGTTAAGGCAGATTGGAAGCGAAATAAGGAATGAACTTACCGACGAAGGAATAGAAGTTTTTATGCAAGGAGAAGGTATATCGAGGAAAAATTTATTACATAACTTTAAAGAAAATACGAATTCTGTTTTGCTTGGACTCGATAGTTTCTGGCTTGGTGTAGATGTGCCGGGTGAATCTTTGAGTAACTTAATTATTACACGGCTTCCTTTTTTTGTTCCTGACCATCCTCTTATAAAAGCAAAGCTTGAATTTATAGATTCAAATGGTGGCAATAGTTTTATGGATTACTCTTTACCCGAAGCAATTTTAAAGTTCCGGCAGGGAATCGGTAGGTTAATCAGGCATAAATCGGATACGGGAATAATTGCGGTTCTTGACCCCCGCGTCTTAACAAAATCTTACGGAAAACATTTCCTGAATTCCATCGACGAATGCCCTGTGGAAGTGGTATGAATATTAATAATGGAGAATATTATCCTGTTTTTTCTTTCGAAGAATCTATATTAAATTTCTACATATTTTTCGGATTTGTATATTTCTTGCCAATTACTTTTATTCTCCCAAATTTCTATTATAGAATTTTCCCATGAACCTATATTTCCATTAATTATATTCTCAACAAGTTTTCTCATATGAACTGAAAATGGAACATTAATTTTTAATGTTAATTGTAATTTAGTCTCTTTTGATAAATTTTTTGTATATAACATCCATTCTTTCATTTTATTAAGATATTCTAAATTATTATTTAATTTCATTTGAGCTTGTATGAATTGTAATCCCTTAGTACAAACAATAATATTTTCTGGAATAAGTACGAAATATATCCAATAGTCCTGTTCAAAAAATAGTTTGTCAATAGCTCTAATTCCATTTATTGCTATCCATTTATCGCTTCTTTGAAAAGTTTTAACTTCAATTTTTCTTACTTGTCCATATTTATAAACAGATAACCCATTAAAACCGGAAAGTCTTTTAACAAGTTCTATCTTTGCACCTTTGAAAGTTTCAAGAGAACAAACTAATCCTGTACCAATTTTTTCAACAGTATTGCTGTGTTCCATTTTTTTGATTTTTATATAACACTTTTTTTGTAAAAAAATCTATTACATACCAATCATATCCACATTTGTCACAATGATAATATATTGTTGTTTTATTGTTAAAGTTTTCATCACGATCGACTATTATAACTTCCCAATATTCCTCTGAACAATTACATTTTTTGAATTTATTATCTTTCAAAAACTAATAATGAAAATTGATAAATATTAAAAAATATCTTTATTATGATATTAAATAATTATTTCTAACCATTCTTGAGCATCGCAATCATTTTTCCAATTATTAAATTTATTACATATATCTTGCTCATTCTTAAAACCATTTATAGCTGTTGTAGAACCAATTCTACGAAGTTTATCCTTAATAGACTCAGTTGATTCTTTAAAGTTAATATAATTATTTTTGGACATTTTAATCGTATTTAAATTAATTTAATATAAATGAATAATAAAGTTAAGGGGAAAAGTAATTATAATTAGTTACATTTCTTATTCTCTATTCCATTTTATATGTTCTGTTAATTCGGTATTTTTAATTATGGAAAATAATGAGCAAAACGAAAAAATACCGGTTGAACCTGTTGAAAGCGGAACGAACGAACCTGCCGAAGGCAGGGAAAATAATAACGAAGAACTCAGGAAGGTAATACCTTCGGTTTCGGAATCAGAAAAATGCGTAATAGACGTGAATAAATCTATATATTCTAATGCACGTGCATGTGCCGTAAAAATACTTGTAAGGTGTGAGCGTTCAGATGCTTACTTAGAAAAATTAATCGACGCTGAATTTAGAAATACTTTGTTAAATGATTTCGATAAATCATTGTTAAACGAATTGACTCACGGAGTTATAAGATGGATGAGGAGGCTAGATTGGTTTTTAAACGGCTTTTATAGGGGACAATATGAAAAATGTCTTTCCGATGTAAAAAATGCAATGAGAGTTGCGTTATACCAGATACTTTTTCTTAATAAAATTCCTTATTCCGCCGCGGTAAACGAAGCGGTCGAGTTTGTTAAAAAAGTAAGAGGTGATAAACTTGCAGGAGTTGTAAACGGTTTATTGAGAACCATTATCCGGACTCTCGATGCACTTGTATGGCCCACACGGGAAATTGACGAAGTTAATTATCTTGGTATTATACAATCACATCCAAATTGGGTTGTACGCAGATGGATTTCGCGATTTGGTTTTGATGAAGCCCAAAAATTATGCGAAGCAAATAACAAAAGACCATTTTTAACAATAAGAGTGAATAAATCTAAAATAAAGGTCGAAGATTTTTATGGTCATATGCAGGAAATAAATATTCCTTATTCACAATGTTGCTATGTTGATTATTTTTTTACAACAAAAATGATGTCAAAAATTTATAACGATGAATTCTTTAAGAAAGGTTTTATTACTATTCAGGATGAAAGTGCAGGAATGGTTTCGCATCTACTCGCTCCAAGAGAAGGGGATTTGATACTCGATGTATGTGCCGCACCGGGCGGAAAATCATCGCATATCTCCGAACTCACGAATAATAAATGTAAAATTATTGCGATAGATAAATATCTCTCACGCGTAGAAACGATGAAAAAGAATTTCGAAAGATTTGAATTATCTAATATACTCGCTTTCCACGAAGATATAAGTAGCCCGAGAACGGATTTAATGAAAACTAAAATTATCGGGAAAGTAGATAAAGTGTTAGTCGATGCTCCCTGCTCGGGATTCGGGGTGCTTTCAAAAAAGCCGGATATAAAATGGAAAAGAGAACCAAAAGATATTTATGAACTGCAAAAATTACAACTCGAATTACTTGAAAAAGCAAACGAATATGTGAAACCGAACGGAGTTCTTGTGTACAGCACCTGCACAATTGAGGCGGATGAAAATATCGATGTTGTTAAGAAATTTTTAGAAAAACATAATGAGTACAGGCTCGATGACGCAAAGCAATACCTTCCTGCGGAAGTTGTCGGAAACGAAGGTTGTATGGAATTATATCCTCAAATACATAACACCGATGGTGCTTTTGCCGCAAGATTAATCAAGAAATTTTAATATAAAAAAAAAGCCCTTAAAAATTTTTAAGGGCTTTAATATGCTTTTATAATAATTAGCTATTTTTTAATTTTCACATCTTTCTTTTTCGTCTTATCTACTTTCTTAATTTCTTTTACCTTATTCTTTTTCTTCTTAATTTCTTTCTTGTCTTTTCTTGTGCTTTCAAATTCCTTTATCTTTTTTGCATTCTTTGTAATATAAGTATTATCTGCTAATTTTTTCAAATCTTCATCCGTAAGTTTCGGAATCTTTAATACTTGCCCCGGATAAATTAAATTCGGATTAGTTATTTTATGAGGAACGTTATTAGGTGCAGATATTACACCATCTTCATTTGCTTCCCAAATTTTTGGCCAGTATTTTGGATTGCCGTATATTTCTTTTTTACCTGCAATTTTCCATAGGCAGTCTCCTTTAATCACAGTGTATTTGTCTTCTTTTACTGCTATTTGACTATCCTTTTCCCATTGTTCAAGTTTCTGTTTCATTGTGACGTATCTTGACCAATAATCGGGTAAGCATTTAGCTTTGGATGCCGCTATTTCATTGAAGTAAAATTTTCTTGCGTCTGCGGGATTTCCTGTTCTGTTTAATATCTTTTTTTCTGTTTCGATGAATTTTTTATTGAAATCTTCAAGCTCGGATTTATTCATTCCTAAAATTGAATAAAAACTATTTTCTGCTTTTTGAACTTCGTCACTTTTTTGGCTAAGGTTAGCTTTAAGATTTTCAATTTCTTTTGCGTAATTACTTAAATTTTCTTCAAGTCCCTTTTTCCTTGCAGTTAATTCATCCATCTGCTGTTGCCATTCAGCATAAGAAATCTCACCTTCTTTTCCGTATTTATCATCTTCCTCACAACAATCCTCATCCTGAGCAAAACTCAAGTTTTGGATTGCTATAGTAAAAATAATAAATAAGATAAAATAAAAGGTTTTCATTATTATAGTTATAAATTATTTATAAAATTCATCAAAGAAGTCACCGATTTTTAATCTGGCATTAACTAATACTGTCACCGCTCCTAAGCCTCCATCAGGTGATTTGGTTAATCTAACAGAAGGTCCGATAGCAAAAGAACTCAGTGAGAAACCTTCACCGATGCTTGATACATACGCCTCTAAAAGTAACTGGAAGTTTCGTTTCGAACTTCCGAAAGTAGCATTTATTCTTACATCAAAAACAGAATTTGCTAAAGTTAATTCTCTTCCCACAAATCCTGCATGAACTTCACCGAGATACTTTGCAACATAAATTTTTGATCTTGTCGACCTGAATACCCTGATTGGATATCTGAATTCCCAGTTTACATAACCGCCTTTAGTTAAAACATTGTTAGGCATAAATTTATATGTTGCTGTATCATTACTCTTTATCTGTAACGGAGGATCGTAATCTCCGGTATCTATAGTAGAAAAATAACCGATTTGGAAAAAGTTACCAAACGGTATAACGTAGTTTATTTCAAGACCGAGTTTCGGAGTAAATATGTTATTATAATTTGCAAACTTGCTTTCCTTTTCATCTTTAGTAGCGCCGGCAGAGCGTTTTTGAACAAATTCTTTAATACGTGTAGTTACACCCACCGATGCACCAAGCATATGAAAACTTCCACCAATTAAATCGGTTTCTAAAGGTCCTGAATATGGTGTTCCTAAATGAAACGAAAAGCCGAATCCTCTTTTAATAGGAATACCTAATGGGTCGCCGCCGAAGAAGTTAAGGTACTGGTTAATATATGATACTGTGTTTACAATTTCGATTTCTCTTTTTGGAGGAGATAAAAATTCAGCGAGTCTTATTTTCTTAACAGCTTCAACAAATACTGATGCATAATTGTAACCAACTTTAGATAAATTATATTTATTTATTCCTCTCCACTGCACCATAAAGCTCAAAATTGAATCAGGAACCTGGGATGCAGAATATGATTTTGAGGTCGGGTCATTTTCATCACCAACCGTAATAAATTGTAATTTAGGATCTGTCAGGTTAATACACAGGGTAATCGTACCTAATGGAGGTTCAATACCAAGTACCGACTGTATTTCTCTGAATTTTTTATCGTCTTCAGTTTTTCCGTCTATTCTAAAGTGACTCCAAGATGTTGCATCCTTCTCATCCTCTTTAAATACATATTTAAATGTTCTTGTCGGTTCGTTACCGGTCGTAGTTGTAACATTTCCAATATTTGTATCGAGAGTAGTAGTCGTTACATTTCCGGTATCTCTTGTGATTGTGGGTTGAATTGTAGGTTCTTCAATAATCAAGCTGGGTGTTGTAGTAGTATCAACAATAACTTCCTGTGCTGATAATTTCAAATTCGCACAGAAGACAATTAATACTAAACCAATCAATCCAATAACCGCTTTTGTAATTTTTTTCTTCATTTTATTATTAATAATAATTAATTAACAATCTCTTATAAAAACTTATTTACATATTTTATTTCCGGTTAAGATTACCATTTTCCGAAAGTAAAAACACCAATTTGTGATAACGAGAACTTAGGATTATATTTATCCTTAACACTTATCGTGAAACTGGCTTTGTAAGGTGCATCTTTTCCTTTCGACCATGCTTCGAATGCCGCTTCGGAGCCAAGTAATGTCAGGGTTACATCAAATACAGTAGAACTAACCTGTTTAGTCGAAACCGGTCCGCTAATTTTAACATCCAAATCGCCGGGGTTATTAGAAACCACCGTAACTCTGTATCCGACAGAATTTTGAACTGATCTCAAGCTTGCTTCACCTCCACCGGGACCAACTTTTTGAATGTCGATCTTAGGAGCTTGTTTTTGTTTGGTTGGTTTAGTATCGGTTGCATCTCCAACTCTAAACGTTACCGAGCTTTCACCGCTCAATAATACTGTTGCCGTACCTTGTGGAGGAATTGACGCTAATGTCCTGCCGTCAGCTGTTAAAATCAGTGTTTCAGAATAAGGATTCTTTATTTTTGATTGAGAATATTGAGTTAATTCAACTCCCTGTACCGTCGCTTTTTTAATTTTTTCCGGCTCTATGTTTTCAATTTTCGGGGTGGTTCTTTCGACATTTATTCTCATTTGTTCCTGTACTATCGGCGGAGGCATATCTTTCTTTAGCTGGTTTAATTCTGCCATGATTTTTTCCATATCTTCCGGTGTATATTTTTTGTTCGTATCAATATTAATACTTGGTATAAGACCAAGTGCCAGAATTGAATCTATATATTTCTTTAGAGAATCAGCATAAGTTTTTTTAACAACCTGTTTAGCGTCAAGGACTTCTTCAAGGTTAATATCCGCACCTTTAAGTGCTATGACGCAAACCACGAATATATATAAAACCTGGTATATTACGAATTTTACATCTCTGCCTTTTTTCATATCCTTTTAATATTTATTATTGAAAAAAGATTAATTAAAAATTTTAACGTTTCCCCGCAAGGTAAACAAGATTATCTAAACTCTTTATTGCATTCGAATCTTTCAGATTTGAAATGGTTTCTATCAACAGTTGAGATGTCTTTTGCAATTCCGTAAGAACCTTCGAATCAGGTAATTTTATGTTGTTTATTTCGGAACCAATTTTGTTAATCGACTCCATATTTGTCTTTAAAGCACTGGAATACTCTGTGGTTTTTTGAACTATCGAAGCAACATTTGTAAGTGTATTGAGAGAATCATTAATATGCTTTACTAATTCAGGGTCATATACTTTGATTTTACTAAGTTCGGCGACAGTATTTTTGAGAGTAACTATACTCTTTACAAACTGATCGTTTACACCCTGTGAGAATTTAATAATATTTAATATTTGTTCGGCTTCTTCTTTTGAAATTTGTTTTATACCACCTGTTGTTGCAAGGCTGGTAATAAGTTCTTTGTTTGCTTCTTTTAATCCTTCAAGCAGATTTTCCTGTGTAACGCTCTGGTTATAAAAATCATACTCTGTTTCGAATTTATTAATTTCTTCGGTAATTGCCTGGAATTGTAGTCCTTGAATTTCAAATACGGAACCGAATAATTTTCCGATAGCAAGTATTAAAATCGATTTGACTTCAAAAGGTACAGAGAATCCTAAAAATATTGTCGGACCTTCTTTAATCGAGATAAGAAGAATTGCGGCTCCGAGTAACGGTAATGCTGTTGCAATTGCATCTACAAGTCCGCTGTAACTTTCTATAATTCTTGCAATAATATCTTCCGCCGGACCTTTCGTTGCAATTTGCTTCTTAAGACTTCTGTTTGAAAGGTATGCAAACAAAATGAAAAGTATATAAGCGGCAAATGGTAACCACCAGAATCTAACAGGCTCTACTGACTGATTTGTCATCTGGGCTCCCGGAAACAGGTAACTGGCAAAATTATTTGCTACACGACCAAGGAATGGTACATATGCAACATCAACAACGAGAGAAATTAGTAAAAGTAAAAACGATGGTAAAGCAGATCTTAAAACATCAATCGAGCCTTCGCGGTCAATTTGTTTTAAATGCTGTTTTACTATGTATGTGTTAATTTGTATTAATTCCGAGTGATTTTCCTTTACGGTACGAATTCTTCCCTGAATTTCTTCATCGGTCATTTGTGTAACACTTTCAGTAAAAGTTTTACTGAATGATTTAAATGTTGATTTTTCTGCCATATTTGTTGTATTTAAAATTTTTAAGAGTTTAAAATACTACACTTTAAGTAAATTTATTCAAAGTAAAGCAATAAATCAATCTAATAAATTATTTATTAAAAAAAACTATATTTTAATTTCCATTATATCTTTCATATGCATCGATTATGTCTTTCACAAGTTTGTGTCTTACCACGTCATTTTTAGTAAAATACACGAATTCTATATCGGGGATATTCTTTAAAATATTTTGTATTTGAACCAATCCCGAGTGTTCTTTCCCCTGTAAATCGATTTGCGTGATATCTCCGGTGATTATTGCTTTTGAATTAGGTCCTAATCGAGTAAGAAACATTTTCATTTGAACATTAGTTGCATTCTGTGCTTCATCGAGAATAACAAATGAATTATTTAAAGTCCTGCCTCTCATATATGCAAGAGGTACAATTTCTATTACTTTTTTTTCGATATATAATTTTAATTTTTCTAACGGAATCATATCTTCCAGTGCATCATAAAGTGGTTTTAAATACGGGTCGATTTTTTCCGATAAATCACCCGGCAGAAAACCTAAACTCTCACCTGCTTCAACCGCAGGTCTTGAAAGTACTATCTTATTTATTTGCTTGTTTTTTAGTGCCGATATCGCAAATGCCACAGCAAGGTACGTTTTACCGGTACCAGCTGGACCTATTGCAAAAACTATATCGTTATCTTTTACTTTTTTTGTGTACTCGATTTGTGTTGCCGTTTTAGGCTTAATAAATTCATTTCTTTTATATACTATAATATTATCTATATCCGAAGTATTTACACCGTAATTATTTTTAAACATCCCGTTTGAATCATTATTGTCGGTAAGCTCAAGTACGAGTGCAATATCGCTTTTGGTTATTTTTCCCTGTCTGTTTTGAAGAAAAACAAGCTCCTTAAATACTTTTTCGAGTATTTGAATTTCTTTTTCTTCACCTTTTAATATAACAGATTCTCCCCGTAAGATAATTGCAGAATTGAAATGTTCCCTGATTTCATTAATGTTTTCTTCGTTAACTCCTGTCAGGTTTAGTAAATCGGGACTTTGTAAGTAAATTGTTTTATTCGTAATGTTTTTTCTAATTAATTTTTTTTATTGCAATTTTCCAAATAATAAAGCCTTTACACATAAAGTATAAAGGCTTTTTATTATCTAATATTTAATTCTTGTAATCCAAGAATCAAAAGTTATTTCTTCTTTTCTTCTTTCTTTTCTTCTTTTTTTACGTCTTTCTTTTCTTCTTTCTTTACGTCTTTCTTAACATCTTTCTTTTCTTCTTTTTTAACGTCTTTCTTTACGTCTTTCTTTTCGTCTTTTTTAAGGTCTTTCTTTTCGTCTTTTTTAACGTCTTTCTTTACGTCACCTTCTTCTTTTTTGACGACTTTTTTATGCCAATGTTTCCATTTTTTGGCTTTGTCTAAAGCTGATTTTTCGAGGTCTTTTGTTAACGCCGGAACTTTTAATACCTGTCCCGGATAGATTAAATTGGGATTCTTTATGGTTTTTGCTACTTTAGGAGGTGCTGAAACAACGCCTTTTTCGTTTGCTTCCCAAAGAACTGGCCACATTTTTGGATTGCTATATATTTCTTTTTTTGCTGCAATCTTATATAAGCAGTCACCTTTTACTACAGTGTATCCGCTTGGTGTTACAACAACAGGACCCCATTTTGCTATATCTTCACCTAATTTTTTGTATCTTGCTGCAAAATCCGGATGACATCTTAAATTTGATTTTCCTAATTCCGCATACATTTTTTCTGCATCTTCTTTCTTTCCTTCTTTATTCTTGACTGTGGTTTCTAATTTTCCAAGATTTGTTTTGAAGGCATCGTATTTATCTTTACCACCGCATGCTGCCCAGTATTCGTCTTCCGCTTTTTTTACATCAGCTTTCTTTGTTTCTAAAGTCTTTGCAAGAGCGTCTTTATCTTTTTGAAGCTCTGCTACTTTACCGGTTAATTCATTTTTCTTGGCTGTGTAATCATCTATCTGCTTTTGCCATTCTTCCATAGTCATTTCTTCCTGTGGAGTTTCTTCGTCTTGAGCGAATGCAAATTTGCTACC
>JGI20214J51088_10002370_pt1 | contig 12543 bp, 11 predicted proteins | sample WetSurMetagenome_FD_51088 | JGI IMG/M metagenome (IMG submission 51088)
GAGGTGTGAGGTGTGAGGTGTGAGGTGTGAGGTGTAATGGTGGAGGAAACATTAACAAGGATCTTAAAAATAAGTGAATATAAGTGAAGATATAAAATGGAGTTTTTGAAGGAAAGCAAAACGATNATCGCAATAATTGTGATAATACTGATTCTGGTTATTGTCAGAGCAGTGGGTGTAAATCATTTTAAAAGTGATGCTAAACGATGGGCTGAGCCATCAATAGAACATTCTAACACGGTTACTCCTGAACAAGTCAGAATTCTTAAAGGGAGTATTCTGACTATCAATCTTGATAATAAGATGATTCCTGGTGAAAAGGTTACCGGTGACTTAAGAAATATTTCTGCAGATTCAATTCTTAGTAAGAAAATAATCAAATCAATCCTTAAACATAACGGTCCGGTGTTAATATACTCAAATAAACCTGCTCTTTCTGCACGGATTTGGATGGTTTTAAGTCAGATGGGGTGCAAAGAGTTATATATTCTCGCTATTGAGACCGGAAACGAGATCCCTGAGTATAAGTTCCAGCCTGACAGTAAATAAAATTCCGGTCAGACATCTGATCTGACCCGAATTTCATATACCAAACAAACTGATAGTTATTTTACTACATCAAAATTATTAACGTCTTCTGATGTAAATGGCAGCCACGACAGTGTGGTTCTCTCTTTAAGCATCTTGTCGTGCATGAATCCATTATTGCCGTATTTAAGAGTATGTGCATCGTATCCTAACAAACGAAGGTAAGCAGTTGCGAACCCCGAATTATGACCCGTACCACAATAAACAACAACAGGTTTATCAATTGGAATAGATGCCAATTCTTCGGTAAATCCCAGTGTGCCTTCAGGTTTATACCTCACAGATCCGGGTATATGGCCATCTTCGTATTTATCTTTCCTTTCAAGATTTATAATATAAAACTTCCNGGGATCTCCAAAGACTTCATCAGCAGTAATAAGCACATTGCCACTGCCCTCTTCAAATAACTTCCGGAATCGTGCTGACACTATATCAGAACCAGTTGATAGTCCAGTTTTAAGCTCCGGCATCTTTAACACCGAAGGTCTCTCATTAACTGTATTTTCGAGTTTTGTCTCAAACTTACCGGAGATTCCTTTAAGCCATCCATCAATTGCAAACTTATTATTCCANGCACTCATTCCCCATCTCATAGCATAAACATTGCCATATCCCATCAATCGCAAAAGGCAGGTTGCATAACATGCTACCTGTCCATCCTCACTGACAAGAATAATCTTATCATATTCAAATGGTTTAATACCCTTTTCAAAATATGAAGGCAATTCTTCAAACTTTTTGTTTACTGCGCTTTTAATATGTCCTTCAGAATATTGTTTTGCTGACCTCAGATCGAGAAGAAGCATATTTTTCCCAATGCTTTCATTTACAATGGAAGCTTTTATCAGAGACGGATATGCCTTACTGTTTACATAGTCCCCATTATCCTTAAGATCTTTTAAAAGAAGAGATGTTTCATTCCCGATTGAGACGACAGATTTAACTGCCACAGGAACAGTTTCCTGTTTTATTTCCGGTTTTTTCCCTTTACATCCTGATAACAGAAAGGTGGAAAAAAGTACAATAACAATTAAAAGCTGATAATGCTTTTTCATATTAAATAGATCTCTTAACTGTTTATACTTTAACAGGAACATTGTCTTTGTCAAACGTGAGTGTTTCAGTTCGGTTGCCCAGCTCATCATATTTATACTGAGTAACAGCAACACCATTATCAGGACTATTAATAAGATTCCCATCCTTATCAATGTTTTTTACCTCAAGTAGGGCACCATGGTCATCGTAAGTATTTCGGGTGACCGGTACCAGTTTTCCTTTAACATATTCGTTATCCTGATCGATCAACGTAGTTTCGAGCACATAGCCGTTTTCATCATATTTACTTATCCTTTTGGACCATCCCCAATAAAGATTTGACATCTGGCCTGTAACATTATATACCGAAAAGTTTTCAAGGTCTCCATATTGATTTGGGCTGAAAGCGAAATATGATACTCCGATATCACCACAATTCTCAGCGGTACAGTTATAAAGTGTATCAGCTTTGAAATTTGCCATCCTTGTTGTATATCCTTTATCGTTGTATGTAAAACGGAGCTCATAGAACGGACAGAAAGGATTCATTACAGTTTCTTCCCCTTTTAGATTGTAGCGCTGTTCCCTAACCATACCATCAGGCAAAATATTCCATGTATATGAATGTATTTTATTCCTGTTCTCAACCATTGAGCCGTCCTTACCTAAAAACATNGATCCTACCCNGTTCCCCTTAGAGTCAAGTGCATACTCCACGGCGAATACACCGGAAGATTCTATAGGTTGATTATCCTTATTGAAAAAATGTTTTACCTGCTTGTTATCAGAATATTCATAAGTGATTTTTGCAGCTCCCTGCATCGAAGAGTAACCTAGCAGAACATTGTTTCGTACAAATTCCACAGATAAAAGATGCCCGGTCTTATCGTAAGTAAATTTATAGCTGTTTATAGTTTTTGCCTGATCGGCAGTTATCGGATGAGTTCCTTTCTCAATATCATACGGCGTTTCACTGAATTGAAGATTCCGGTAATATTCAACACCAGTGTGCAGGTTTTTGTTTGTGGCCGAATTGGTGCAGGAAACAATACCTATCCCAACTAATAAAGCCAGGAATAAAATGAATGTAAGTCTGATCAATTTCATACTCTTAACTGTTTTGGTTTAAATTAATTAACAAAAATATTAAATAAAACAAATTTATTGTAATCTTCAAAATATTCCCGGAAAACTTCTGTGAACAGCAACAGGAACAGATTATCTTATACCATTAACAATTAATTATATAAAAAGTTTATATGGCTTGTTAAACTTTTCATCAGATCCTGCATAAGATAAACCTAATGGTCACAAAATTTCAACAATGATTGTAGCTATTAAAAAAAACTATACATTTATGTATTAAGTTACCGGTAAAGTAATCGAGTAATATTTTTGCTATATTATTAAAAGAGAAACCTAACTAAAAACATATTAAAATAATTTAAAACTTTAACTCTTATGAAAAAATTTATTATTGCAACTAAATCTCTGTACGCGATGTTCATGGCATTTTTAATAATGCTAACATCATGTTCTTTTGTTACAGAAAAAATGCCAGAGTCAAAAGAAATGGTTATATGGTATAACAAACCTGCGGATAAAGTATGGCTCGATGGATTGCTAATTGGAAATGGCTATATGGGTGCTAATATCTTTGGAAAAGTTAAGAATGAGAGGATTGCATTGAATGAATCCACATTCTGGTCAGGGAAGCCTCATAATTACGATGATCCTGATGCAAATAAGTATTTCGAAAAAATTAAAGATCTTGTCTTTAGCGATAAATTTAAGGAGGCTGAAAAACTGGCTAATGAACATTTTTATGGAAAACCCAGAGCACAGCAAGCTTACGAACCAATAGGCGATCTTCGTCTCGATTTTTCTGTCACTGGCGATTCAATTAAGGATTACTATCGCGAACTTGACATGGAAACCGGTATCGTGAAAATAAGTTACACTGATGGCGATGTGAAAATGACCAGGGAAGTATTTATGTCATATCCCGATCATGCAATGGTAATGAAGGTGTCTTCTGACAAACCAGGCAAGGTATCTGTCGAAGCAAAACTTAAGAGCCCCTTTTTGGAAAAAACAATTGCAAAGGACAACAAGCTTATAATGAACGGTATATGGAAATACCTTCCAACTAAAGATAGCTGGCTTATCGCCAAGGTTGAAGAACCGGGATTGAAATTCCAGACAGCACTTACTGCAACAACGGAAAAAGGAAGCCTTGAAGCTACAGATTCAAGTCTTGTTATTACTAATGCAAATTCCGTAACATTCATCCTTACAACTGCGACAAGTTTTATTAATTATAAAGATATTAGTGGAGATCCGGCGGCAGCCTGCGAAAAAGTTTTAGCTGGAGTTGAAGGTAAAGATTATACAACTTTGAAAGACATACATCTTGCTGATTTTAAAGGTTTGATGGGAAGAGTTCACCTTAAAATTGGTGATTCCAAAATGAACGGAAGACCAACGAATGAAAGAATTGCCGATCTTAAGAAAGGTCGCGCGGATCAGGACCTTCTTTCCAAATTATTCCAGTTTGGACGTTATATACTGGTTTCAAGTAGTAGAATAGGGAGTGAACCTGCTAATCTTCAAGCAAGATGGAATCAGGATCTCTTACCTAACTGGGGCAGTAAGTATACAATTAACATCAACACCGAGATGAATTATTGGCCGGCAGAGGTCACCAACTTGTCGGAAACTCATTTTCCACTGTTTCAAATGATGAAGGATCTGGCGGAAAATGGGGCAAAGACTGCAAAAATATATTATAATGCTGAAGGTTGGGTAGCTCATCATAATACTGATCTCTGGAGGGGTACTGCTCCGGTAGATTCTGCACGCTACGGGATGTGGCCGGTTGGAGGTGTATGGTTATGCCAGCATATATGGGAACACTACCTTTACACAGGTGATGTAGAATTCCTTAAAGAATATTACCCAATTATGAAGGGTGCTGCCAGGTTTTTGTTGGATATAATGACAATCGAACCAAAATACAACTACCTGGTTATACCTTTTTCAATGTCTCCTGAACTGGGCTTTTTTGTCAAAGAGGGAGCCAAAGAGGCATTTTTAGCACCAACAACCACTATGAATATCGGTATGGTAAAGGATTTATTTCCCCACTGTATTGAAGCCGGAAAAATATTGAATATCGATCAGGAGTTTGGAGCTAAGCTGTCAGAGGCATTAAAAAGGGTGCCACCATACAAAATTGGCAAAGACGGTCTGCTACAGGTTTGGATAGAGGATTGGAAAAGAGGTAATGAAGGGCATAATATGTCTGCTAATTTCGGCTTCTATCCCGGAAACTCAATAACACTTAGGGGAAATCCTGAAATTGCATCTGCAATACAAAAATGGCTTGAACCTCGCCGGGCAAGATTAGGATGGACCAGTGCATGGGATATTTGCGACTGGGCCAGACTTGAAAATGGGGTACGTGTCGATTCCACAATAAATCAGTTCTTCCGTACAGGCATGCAGAGAGGTGGATTAGGAAATAATTTACATAATCCGGGAAGTAACCAGTCTGACGCCAATTTCGGATTTACTGCAGGTGTTGCCGAAAGTCTTTTGCAAAGTCATGATGGAGAAATCTCTTTACTTCCTGCTTTACCATCCAGTTGGGTCAATGGATCTGTCACTGGGTTAAAAGCCAGAGGTGGATTTGAGGTAAGTATGAGCTGGGCAAAGGGAAAATTAACATCATGTGAAATAAAATCAATCCTTGGAAATAAGTGTGTGGTTCGTTACGGTGAAAAAATTAAAACATATAATATTACTGCTGGCAATTCAATTAAAATAACAGATCTTTCTGGTATTTGATCTTCTATAGGAATTACTGGGCTTTATTTAGTTTAAAAATTTATTTGTCAGATACTTAAATACACACCGATCAGGAAGAGGTGTTCCTACTTATGGAGCACCTCTTTTTTTGCATATAACCAGATTTCTTATTCCTTATAAAACATATCAGATTAAGTTAGTCTTCTTTTGCCGTTTCGCCGTTGTGCCGTTGCGCCATTACGCCTTTGCACCGTTTCCGCTGCGCGGAACTGCGTCGCTTCGCTCCTTGTGTGCCGTTGCACCGTTGCGCCGTTGTGCCACCACCACATTGCACAGTAACACTTATTATGAGTATATTTGTTTTTAACTTCTTAAAACACGACTAAACCTGGAAAATCTCACAGATTTCACATTTCAGTATACTGTCGGGATTTTGAGGATAGAAAAATTACAAATTACCTGAAATACCATGAAGAGGATACTTCACTTTGGTCTTTATTTAGTCGGAAGCATCTTACTTCTAACAACTATTTTGCTGCTTGTTATTCTGATAAAAAGTCCCGGGAAGTCAAAGCCTTTCCTCGATCAAAACGGGAAAAAGGTTCCTGGCAGTATTGCAACTATTGTTACCATGAATATTAATGGTCTTGATCAGAGAATGATAATCAGGGGTCGGGATACCACAAAACCAGTATTGTTATATCTACATGGAGGGCCAGGTGACCCGGAATTTCCATTTGTAAGTCAGTTTAATTCTGATATTGAGAATATATTCGTGGTTTGTTACTGGGAACAACGTGGAGCCGGACTCTCCTACTCAAATAAGATACCTCCGGCCAGCATGACACTTACCCAATTTGTAGATGATGCAGGAAAGGTATCTGAATATATATTACACAGGTTTAACCGGAAGAAAATATTTTTACTCGGGCATTCCTGGGGAAGCATGCTGGGTGCATTTACCGCCAATAAATATCCTGAGTTTTATTATGCATTTATTTCTGTAGGGCAGGTTGGAAATCAGGTCCGTTCAGAAAATATTTCATATGATTTTGTCCTATCCAGGGCAAAAGAACTAAAGGATAAAAAAGCTGTCAGTATCATTGAAAAAATTGGTCCTCCACCTTATGCAGATCCAAAAGCGGCTCTAAACAATTTGAGTATAAAAAGAAAATACCTGATCAAGTATGGTGGTGCTATTAAAAATGGTGAATTTTATCCCAAAGCAGTAAAATCTCTATTTGCTTGTGAAGAATATACTTTCAAGGATAAAATCAACTATCTCAAAGGAGGGAGTTTTACCAAAAGCTATTTATGGGACATAGTTATGAAAACAAATCTGTTTAAAGCTATTCCAACACAACAGATTCCGATTTATATAATACAGGGCAGGTTTGATTATCAAACATCATATGTTGTGGCCCATGATTACTTTGTCTCACTTAAGGCACCTGTGAAAAAGTTCTTTACTTTTGAGAATTCAGCTCATTCTCCGATCTTTGAAGAACCTGAAAAGTTTGAAAGAATTTTAAGGGAAATTCTTTTGGAACAACAAAAGGATGAAAAATAATAATGTCTAAATTTGCAGCTAATTTAACAACAATTTTCTATGGATCAGTTCAGCAATCACCCTCTTTACCGCCAACATAATATTGATAGCGCAATGAATTCACTATGGGAGTTCTATAAAAAGAAATTCCTGTCGTTATTCATTATGTCTCTCGTAATGTCGTTGGTGATCCAATATGCTTCCAGCATGGTAAATATGAAGGAACTGTCTTCAATCACCGATCCAATGGTAATGCTTGAAAAAATAAAGGATTTATTGGTCCCGATCCTGATAATATCTTTGATAAATCTTCTTTTTACCACCATCATTCAGTACTATGTAATATTTAATCCTGTAAACAGCGGGAATACCATATTCCTGTGCATCGTAAGGTCTCTCAGATATTTTATACCGTACCTGATTATTATGATTCTTCTTGCGTTTGCAGGTACAATCGCTATTGTACTCGGTGTATTTGTGCTAATTGTCGGGGCTTTCTTTGCGATGCTTTACGTGGTGACTCTTTATCTTTTCATTCTGCCGGTCATGATGGTTGAAGGTACAAATATCGGCTCGACAATTTCCAGAACTTTCACCCTCACTCATAGAAAATTCTGGTCCAATCTTGGCTGGGTGGCAGTCTTTATTATTCTTGTACTTGTTATTTCAGTTATATTCTCAGGTATAGTTCTTCTGCCGTTTACCGGAAGTTTTATCAAAAGCATAACAAATCCGGGGGATGCGACAAAGGTAGCCGATATGACAACAAATCCGTTTTTTATTATCCTTTCAGCAATTGTAAGTGCGTTAACCCTTCCCCTGATGCCAATCTTTTCCTGTATACTATACTTCAATGGAAAGGCAAGGGAAGAACAAATACAGACACTTCCCGATTCGAATCCGAACGACAATAAAGTCAGAGTCGAAGACCTTTATGCCAAACCATATTCTGAGGAACACCCTGATAATCCGGAAAACAAAAAATAATCATTCATACATTTAGCTGTCTTTTAGCCTGCATACATTTCTGATTGTCAGTAAACAGACAATCGGGAAATCATCAGGACCGCAANTTGAGGCGTAGCCGAAATCCCGAGAGCGAAGCGATTCGGGAACCGNAAGACTATATTTCATTCTCCCCCTTCACATACCCAAAGTTAGCGAGGATACCTCCATCAACGTAAAGGATATGACCATTAACAAAGTCGCTGGCTTTTGAAGCAAGGAAGAGGGCTGCATTAGCTACATCTTCAGGTTCACCCCAGCGTCCTGCCGGAGTCCTGGTCATAACAAGGTCGTTAAAAGGATGTCCGTTTTCGCGTATTGGAGCTGTTTGTGAGGTAGCTATATAACCCGGACCGATTCCATTGATCTGAATATTAAACTTAGCCCATTCACAGGTCATGTTTTGAGTGAGCAGTTTCAGGCCTCCTTTTGCAGAGGCATACGCTGAAACAGTATTTCGTCCATAGACACTCATCATTGAACACATGTTTATTATTTTGCCGCTTCTTTTGTCAATCATTTTTGGTACCACCCGTTTTGAAATAATCAGCGGAGCTACAAGATCTACGTCAATGACCTGCTTGTAGTCAGCTATTGACATATCAAGTATTGGAATCCGCTTGATGATACCTGCATTATTCACAAGAATATCAACAGTCCCCACCTTTTTTTCGATCTCTGATATTCCTTTATCTACATCGTTTTCATCAGTAACATTGAATTTCAGAGTGAAGACATCAAGTCCTTCCTTTTTGAAACTTTCTTTACATATCTTAAGTTTCTCATCCTGAATATCATTCACACAGACTTTTGCACCCGCCTTGCCCAGCAATATACCTATAGCCAGACCAATACCATGGGTACCACCTGTAACCAGGGCAACTTTCCCGGTCAAATCAAATAATTCCTTCATATTTATGTTTTTTTAACCGCAAAGCACGCAAAGATTTTACGCAAAGTACACAAAGAAAGAATTTATCATTTCCAACTTTGCGATCTTTGCAATTCTTAGCGACATTTGCGATTTTGGATTTCATTTTTTTAAAAATGCTCTATTTAAGAGTGTCAGGTTGGCGTACATCCATATCACCATAATCAAGGTTTTCTCCGGCCATACCCCATATGAATGTATAACTCGATGTTCCTGCCGCGCTGTGTATACTCCATGAAGGAGAGAGCACAGCCTGTTCATTCTTCATCCAGATATGCCTCGTCTCATCCGGATCACCCATAAAATGACAAATAGCTTGTTTTTCAGGTACCTCAAAATAGAAATATGCCTCCATTCTCCTGTTGTGTGTATGCACTGGCATAGTATTCCAAACACTTCCTGTTTTGAGTTCAGTCATGCCCATCTGTAACTGGCATGTTTCAACTATACTGTTTACGATAAGCTTATTGAGAGTTCTGTGGTTTGAAGTCTCCATACTGCCAAGCACAACAATCTCTGCATCTGCTCTGGTAATTTTCCTTGAGGGATAAGAATGATGTGCCGGTGCTGAATTAATATACAATTTTGCAGGCTTAGCCGGGTCAACCGACTTAAAAATGACGTTGACAGTCCCTTTTCCAAGATACAGTGCCTCCTTAAATCCAATGTCATAACTCTGATCACCAGCCTGAATTACGGCATTTCCACCAACATTAATAATTCCCATTTCCCTCCTGTCGAGAAAGTTTTCTGATTTAAGTACTGTGTTGGTTTCAAGCAATATCTTATCCTTAACGGGCATCGCACCGCCAACCATGTAACGATCGTACATCGAATAAACAAGAGATATCTCCTCCGGCACAAAAATATTTTCAATCAGAAATTCTTTCCGAAGTCTGGTAGTATCCCAGTTTCTTACATCGTCGGGATGGGCCGCATACCTAAGTTCTACTTTCATAATATCATATTTAAAATAATTCTCTATTTATTCAGTTTCCTGTCGACTTTTAGCTTAATCTGTAATATTTCTTGATTAATTGAATAGTAATTCATAATTTCGTGATCGTTAACGACACAATATTTTCCAAATTTAAAAAATTATAATCTCTTTTTAATATATGAAGCCATTTATTAATGATAATTTTCTTCTTAATAACAAAACAGCAGAAAAACTTTTTCACAAGTATTCTGAATACCAGCCTATTGTAGATTTTCATTGTCATCTTTCTCCTGCAATGATCGCTGAGGACCGTCAGTTTGAGAACATAACCCAGGCCTGGCTTGAAGGTGATCATTATAAATGGAGAGCTATGCGGACAAATGGAGTCAGTGAAAAATTCTGCACTGGCGATGCGTCTTACNTCGAAAAATTTAAAAAATGGGCTGAAACTGTCCCTTTCGCTGCAGGTAATCCGCTCTATCACTGGACACATCTTGAACTTGCCAGGTATTTCAATATAACTGATCTTCTTTCTCCTGCATCAGCATCGGAAATATATGAAAAGTCTTCTGAAATGCTTCGGACTAAAGAGTTCAGCACACGATCCATGATCCGCAGGATGAAAGTGGAAGTTGTATGCACAACTGATGACCCGGTTGACAATCTTGAGCATCATCTTAAGATGAAAGGATCATTTGAAATTAAGGTACTACCCACATTCCGTCCCGATAATGTTACCAAAACAGAGGATCCTGAGAAATTCTCAGCATATATTCAAAAACTGGAACTGGCCAGCGACACAGAGATTAACAGTTTTATGGCGCTTTGTGAAGCTATTGACAAAAGGCACAAGTTCTTTCATGAAACAGGATGCCGGGCTTCTGATCATGGTCTTGACCGGTTTTATTTTTCCAGCTTCACGCAAAAAGAAATTGAAAAGATCTTCAGAGCGCTTCTTAAAGGAGAAAATATTTCAACTGAAGAATCTGAAAAATACAAAACAGCTGTTATGCTTGAACTCTGCAGACTCAACCATAAAAGAGGCTGGATTCAACAATTTCACGTTGGTGCTTTGAGAAATAATAATGCAAGGATGTTCAGGCTAATGGGACCTGATACAGGATGGGATTCTATCGGGATAGTACAGGATCCTCAGAAAATATCAAAATTTCTCAGCGAACTTGATTCCAGTGATCAGCTTGCAAGGTCTATTCTTTATAATCTTAATCCTGCCGATAATGAGATGATGGTAACCATGGCTGGTAATTTCAATGATGGCTCTTCTGCCGTGAAAGTTCAATATGGAGCTGCATGGTGGTTTCTTGATCAGAAAAGTGGAATGGAAAAACATTTACGGGATCTTTCCGCTCTTGGATTATTAAGAAGGTTTGTTGGGATGGTTACTGATTCGCGTAGTTTCCTTTCTTACCCGCGCCATGAATACTTCAGGAGACTCCTGTGTAATTTCATTGGTGAAGAAGTGGAAAAAGGACATATTCCTGATGAAGAGTATATACTGAAACCTATGATTGAAGGAATATCTTATAAAAATGCTAAAGAGTATTTTGGATTCTGAATTATTTGAATTAATGCCTCATCCCCCTTCTCCCAAGAGAGAAGGGGGTAAGAAAAGTTAATCATATAGTTAAGTCCCTCCCCCCTGGGGGAGGGATTTAGGGAGAGGTAAACAAGGAAAGAGAAGATGAACTACAATATTTAAGACTGATACATAACACATTATATATGAACGAATTAAATTTGAAAGACAAAGTTGCAGTTATTACCGGAGGAGCTGGTATCATTTGTTCTACACTGGCCAGATCACTTGCATATCATGGTGTCAAAACTGTGATCCTTGATCTTAATAATGAAGCTGCATCTGATGTAGCCGCCAAAATTGAGAAAGAGTTTAACGTTCCTTCTATAGGTGTTTCCGCAAGTGTTCTGGATAAAGCTTCTCTTGAAGAGGCAAAGAAGATTATTAATGAAAAATTTGGGACAATTGATATACTTATCAACGGAGCCGGAGGAAACTCTCCGTCGGCCACAACCAAGGTTGAGAAAATGGAAGGAACGCCGGATGAAAACCTTGAAGACACATTTTTCGGACTGCAAACTGAAGGATTCGACAAAGTCTTTGATCTTAATTTTAAAGGAACTCTCATCCCATCAATGGTCTTCGCGACTGATCTTATTAAGAAGAAATCAGGAGTCATAATTAACATGTCCTCCATGAACTCATACAGGCCCCTGACAAAAATTGCAGCCTATTCTGCTGCGAAAGCAGCTGTAAATAACTTCACGCAATGGCTTGCTGTGCATTTTTCAAAAACCGGGGTCAGGGTTAATGCTATTGCACCCGGATTCCTTCTTACAAACCAGAACAAATTCCTTTTAATCGATGAAAGAACCGGAGGTCTGACACCAAGAGGAAAGAAAATAATAAATGGTACCCCTATGGAAAGGTATTGTTTACCTGAAGAATTAACGGGAACACTTATTTATCTGGTTTCTGATCTGTCAAAATTTGTCACAGGCGTGGTTATTCCTGTCGATGGAGGATTTAGTGCTTATAGCGGAGTATAGGTTAAGGTTAAGGTTAAGGTTAAGGTTAAGGTTAAGGTTAAGGTTAAGGTTAAGGTTAAGGTTAAGGTTAAGGTTAAGGTTAAGGTTAAGGTTAAGGTT
>JGI20214J51088_10002371_pt1 | contig 12543 bp, 10 predicted proteins | sample WetSurMetagenome_FD_51088 | JGI IMG/M metagenome (IMG submission 51088)
TTCGTTGACACGCAATCGCCGGTCTGGTAGCATTCAAGAAGTGAAATCAATTTTACGTAAAATTATATTTTTTGATATCGCTTTATTTCTCACAACTCAAGTTATGGAGGGAGTGACGATAAACGGCGGCTTGACAACATATATTGTAGGCGGAATCGTTTTATCGCTTCTTTTTTTGATTGTTAAGCCGGTTTTAGGGTTAATTACTCTTCCTTTAAATATAATTACTCTCGGATTATTCTCTTTTTTAATAAACGCGATCATTCTTTACCTTTTGACAATCCTGGTTCCTGCTATTTCGGTTACGGGTTTTGTATTTAAAGGCCTTTCATTCTGGGGATTTATAGTGCCCGGTTTTGCAATTAATACTTTTTTTGCGTACATTATTGCGTCAATTCTTATATCTCTTATTCTAGGATTTTTAAAATGGCTAACAACAAAATAGTTTGTTTGGGAGGGGGTACGGGCACATCCGTTGCCTTGTCCGGTCTTAAAAAATATTCATGTGACCTTTCAGCTATTGTTTCGATGGCTGATGATGGCGGCGCCAATAAAATAATCAGAGACGAATTTGGATTATTGCCCACAAGCGACATCCGGCAGTGCTTTGTCGCTTTGGCAGAGAATGACAGCACTTCCGAACAATCGCTCCGGAAGCTTTTTACTTACCGTTTTCACAAAGGGCACGGTTTTGGGGGAATGACTTTCGGCAATCTATTTATGGTTGCTTTAACCGATATTTTCGGCTCCCAAATAGAAGCAATTAAGAAAACCAGCGAAATTTTGAAAATTAAAGGAAAGATTTTGCCGATAACCTTAACAGATTCAAAATTAGCCGCTGTTTACGAGAATGGCGAAAAAGTTGTCGGTGAGCACTTAATTGATGAGCCAAAACACGACGGNAGTTTGAAAATTACAGAATTGAGCCTTGAACCTCCTTCCGAAGCATATCCTGAAGCAGTTAAAGCTATTCTTGAGTCAGATGTAGTTGTTATAGGTCCGGGTGATCTGTACACAAGTTTAATATCNGGCTTGGTTGTGAAGGGAATAAGCGAAGCCCTCATGGCGACTCAGGCAAANGTTGCCTATGTTCTCAACCTGATGACTAAATATGGACAGACTTCAGGATTTACAGCCAGAAATCATATCGAAATCCTGGAAAAATATTTGGGAAAAGGTTGTTTGGATTATATTCTGGTTAACTCAGGCCCAATTCCCCAAGAAGCGCTAAAAAAATATGAAGAAGCAAAAGAGGCTTTAATTTACGATGATCTTAAGGATGATTATTTTAAAATAATCAGATCCGATCTTTTAAGCAACAAAGAGATAAAGGAAATTCCGGGAGATTCCCTGAAAAGAAGTTTTATCCGCCATGATTCCGACAAGCTTGCAAAGGTGATAATGGAAAATATATGCCCCGTTGCTGTAAAAAATTAATCGAAAGCTACGACAGACATATACGCAATTTTGCAAAAAGCTTGCAAAGTAGTATATAATTGAGAATATGTTTCTAAATATATTGACAATTGTAATTGCGGTTGCGCTTATTGTGGTAATAATGTTTCAGATGCAGGGAACAGGACTGTCNAGCTCTTTTGGAGGAGGAGGAGAAATGTACAGAAGCCGTCAAAGCATGGATAAATTATTGGTCTGGATGACCGTAATCCTGACAATTATATTCGGGGTTTTATCAATAATTCTTCTCATCCCCCACAAATAACTTATGGTAGTCATCAGAAAAAGGCTCATATTCTGGCTCATAAAAGCATACTTCCAGAAATGGGGAAAAAGTATTTTTTTATTTTTTGGGATAGGGCTTTTGGTATTTTACCTTATAAATCTTAGCCTGCCGTATTTCATTGCGCGTTTGTCTCCATTTACTCAAAGAGAAACAATAGGAATTGTAGGGGCATACACAATGGACTCTCTGCCTGCTGAAATTACAAATAAAATCTCCAGGGGCTTGACAAAAACTGAGCCTGACGGCACAGTTAAACCTGATCTTGTTGAAAAATGGAAGATTGCCCCAAGCGGAAAGGCATACGCTTTTTATTTACGTAAAAATGTATATTTCTCCGACGGCACACATTTGACTTCCGATAACATCAGCTATAATTTTGCTGACGTCACCGTTACGAAACCGGATAAATATACCATCGTATACACATTAAAGGACATATATTCGCCTTTTCTGACGACTGTTGCCAGACCGATTTTCAGACAGGGATATGTGGGAATAGGTGACTATGCAGTTAAGAAAGTAAAGCTTAACGGAAATTTCGTTGAATCTATCGAGCTATACTCTGAAAAGTATCGCAAAACCTTGGTGTACCAATTGTCATATCCGACGTTTTCTGCTCTGAAGACAGCCTTTGCGCTCGGTGAAGTTACGAGGATTACGAACTTGCCGGACATAAATTTCCAGAAAACGACCTTTACATTTTTTAAAAATGCAAAGGTTGAGAAAAAGACTGACCACTCCAAGCTTGTAACAATATTCTACAATACAAAAGACAGCAATCTTTCTTCAAAGACCCTGAGGGAAGGACTATCATACGCAATACCCGACAGTCTCTCTCAAGGAGAAAGAAATGCCGGTCCCCTGCCCTATTTCTCTTATGCAAATCAGGGAGGCAATGCCAATCAGGAAGACTTGGAGCATGCAAAACTGCTGATAGACAAGTCTCAAGTGGCAACCGAAGGGGCTAAATTAAAAATGACAATTGATTACATGTCAAAATATGAGCAAACCGCTAAGGCAATTGCCGATACGTGGAAGAAATTGGATATGGATGTGAAGCTTCAAGCAGTTGATAAAGTGCCTGTAAATTTCCAGATATTTTTGGGAGAATTTAATGTTTCCCCTGATCCGGACCAATACACCCTTTGGCATTCCTCCGGCGCAAATAATATTACCCATTATGACAACGTGAGAATAGATAAATTATTGGAAGACGGAAGGAAAGAGCTGGATGTTCAAAAGCGTATTCTGATTTACTCTGATTTTCAAAAATACTTACTTTCAGATCCGCCCGCATCCTTCCTCTTCTTCCCCTATTACTACGAAGTGTCTAAAAAGTAGGTTATTTAGGCAGGAAGGCCTTGGAACGCAGTTTCCTATGGTAAGTGATGGCGAAGCGGTGAGCTTCATCACGGATCCGCATAATCAGTTTCAAGGCATCAGAATTTTTCGGTAAAACAATCTCTTTTAAATCTGATGTAACTATTGTCTCTTCTCTTTTTGCCAGACCGATGAGCGAAATTTTCAAGTTTAAATTACTTAAAACTTTATCAACGGTTGAAACTTGCCCTTTTCCTCCGTCAACGATTATTAAATCAGGATAAGGCCATTCTTTATGGTCTAGCCTTCTTATTATCACTTCTTCCATCATCCCGAAATCATTTGGCGAATTCAATGTCCGGATTTTAAATTTCCGATACCAATCGCCGGCCTTTTCACCGTTAATAAATGTCACCATAGACCCCACGGAATTAGAACCTGAAATATTGGATATGTCAAAACATTCAATCCTTTCCGGTTTATTTACCGCCACATTATTAGCTTTTAAAATATCGCTTAACTCCCTGATTTCTTTTTCTCTTAAGTCATCCGGAAGATTAGGATTTATATCCGCATCAAACTTTTTCCGATAAGGTTGCCCCGTAATCAGCTCGATGGCATTAATTTTATTCTGAAGAAGATTTGCTTTTTCAAAGTCTTCAGTCTTACTGAATATATTTCTTTCTTGCTTAAGATCTCTGATCACTTTTTTCGTATTACCGTTCAGAAAGTCAATGATGTGTTTTATGTTTTTTCTGTATTCCTGTTTTTCATTTAGAGAGTTGTATATTGGCGGACAAGGACAGAGTCCCAGATGATAATATAGACAGATTCTTTTTGCATGATTGGGTACGGATTGATAAGGGAAAATTTTTCTGATAGATTTTAAAACAATTCTTAACGCATTTGCTGCATTCGGAAAGGGTCCGAAATACATCGAATTTTTATCATCGGGCCGTCTGGCAATTAATACCTTGGGAAAATCGTCTTGGATAGTAACTCTAATCATAGGATACGCCTTGTCATCTGTCAGCTTGATATTATATTTGGGTTTGAATTTTTTAATGTAGCTACTTTCCAGAAGAAAAGCTTCGATTTCGGAATCGGTAATTATTGTTTGAATTTTGGCAATTTGGGAGACCAAGATGCCGGTTTTTGTTCCCAGGCCAATGCTTTTCAGAAAGTAAGAAGAAACCCGTTTTTTAAGGTTTTTGGCTTTGCCGACATAAATAACCTTATCTTTTTCGTCTGAAAAAAGGTAAATTCCCGGCTGAGTAGATAATAAGCGACATTGTGATAGTAAAGATAACAAATATTGCGCCTCCTAAAACTGTCCACCTATTTAAAATAAATGGAGAGATTTTAATTTCCCGTGAAATATAATTTTCGTTGATAGCTATTTTAAGCTTCTCTGTTCTGTTTGTCAAAAACGGAGGCTTTTGAAAATTGACGGGGATTTTTATAAATCCATATGGGGGAATTGAGCCGAATGAAATCTTCTGAGTGGAAGGTTTTAAAAAACCTGCGGTAATAGCCAGTTCCTGAGGCGAAGTCATGACGCTACTGTTATTTCTTATGACGACATCTCCCTGAGGATTTTGAACTGGAAAATAACTGTCAGCAAAATCGGAAGATAAAGTCAATGTCTGGATTTGGTTTGGAAAAACATCCGAAAGCTCAACGTTAATGTCTTTGGAGCTATTATCGTCAATTTTGTATCCCCCGGCAGGTACAGGATATGTGCTGTTTGCCCCTTTAACGGCAAAGGCAAAATGGTCGAAATCCAGTGTGTAAAAATAATCCACCCCTCCTGTCGTATTGCTCCAGGTGGGATCAACCATAACCCAAGTATTCAAGTCATGATTGTAGTATTCAGGCCAGGCATGCAACACGTCTTTGAATAGGGAGACAGGTCTTTCTTTTGAATTTTGGGTAAAAGCAAAACCATTTATTTCCCTGGCCGGAATACCCGCCGCTCTGGAAATGGCTATGAATAAATCTGTAAACTCAAGACAGACAGCGGACTTCGGATCTTTCAAAGCCCCGACGGCGCCAATGCGCGGCTCTTCATTTTGGACTCTCTGAAAATCATATGTTAAATGGTTGACGACGTACTGAAAAATCGCCTCAGGAGTCTTAAGTTTAGCAGCCAGATCTTGAATATTTTTGTCATTGATTTGCCAGTACGGTTGTTGTGTCAAATATTTTTTAAGACTATTTTCAGATTGCGGTTCTTTTTTCGGGATCAGCATAATTTTTGCATTTCCCCTGACGCTGATATCAACTTTTTTTCCGGAAGTCAAAGTATATTGAGCAAGCCAGTTGCCGTCGGCATCCATAGTCACATTCTGCGGTTTGGGCTGGATATCAGTTATTTGGATGTCCTGATAATTTGTTGACGGAGGGAGCGCAATTTCTGTTTTAATCGAAAACAAATTCGGATTTTTAAGATGATACAAAAGATCAAAGCTATAAATTTGTTCTTTCCCGAAAGCAATTGATATCCCGGACTCTCCCAGCTCTTCTTTTGTAAAAACCAAATTGCCGTTGACTATTTTTCCCGAATTAGGTTTTATATACGAAGGAGATTCCAAAGATTTAGGAACAATAACTTTTACATTGAAAGAATTATATTCTTTTTGCTGTGTAAGTCCGGGAATATTTATGTCCCAGATTTGCCCCGATTTTTGCGCAATGTCCGGCGTATCAAAAGATATTTTAAAATTAAGTTTATTATTGAGCCCTACAACTTTGTCATTGAAAGTAAATTTAATTTTATTTCCGTCCTTATTTTTTGAAATTTCAGGAGTTATCTTTCCCAAAGAATCTGAAGCTAAAACATTTTTGATATCATTAAATCCGACTTGGATCCCGTATGATGACGCATAATACTGGCTGGTTTTATTTGTAAAAGTAATGTCAAAAGTTACATGGGTTAAGGCATTCTCCATCACATTGTAGGTAACGGCATAATCGGTTGTAAAATCAGAATCTGCAAAAATATGGGTTGGAATAATATATAGAAAAAGAAAAAGAGCGAAAACGGCTAAAAAAAGTTTTTTCATCTGCTAATATTGTTAATTCCAATGTTAACACATTTATTCAGAAATTTGTCTTTCGTAAATAAACGAGAATTTGCAATGATCAATCATTTGTGCTAAATTCGCTCCATGTCTTCGATTGAGGTTCACAGAAGTTTTCCGATAAAGAGAGTCCTTGGCATTGCAGGAGCGGTAGTCTTGATTGGAGGCGGAAGTCTGGCAGCAGGCCATGGGGGGATTGAACTTTGGAAAATCCGCACTCAAGCAGATAATTTAAAAAATCAAATAGCAAGCTTAACGGAACAGGATAAAGCTTCCGCGCAAAACAGATTGAATTATCTGGATAATAACGCTACGGTAGGACGTCTTGGAGAATTGGGCGGAGGATTAATTGTTATTCTTACGGGAGGTCTTGTTGCGTCAAACCAGCGGAAAGAAGAAAACAAATAATCTGTTCAAAGTTTGTAATGAATAATAATTATTGGTAGAATCACGACGAATATGAAAGGTCACGAAAACGTAGAGCAAAAAGGAGAAAGCCCGCAGATAATTGTAACAAATTCTACGCATATTGCAATTAATATTCCCGAACTGAAAAGAAATGTTTCCGTAAGGATAATTCCTAAAGGAGGAATCTTGTTCGAAGATGAGATGCTTACCTCAAAAACGCAGGAAAAAATAAAAAATGAATTCGATTTATCTGGACTCGCCAGAAACTATATCAGGACCCAAATAGATGCTATTGTAGCGAAGCAAATTGATACAACTGATAATGTCGATGCAATTGAAACTGCAAAAGAAACAGAGGGAAAATTTATAAAGGCAGTAAAGACATTGCATAATCAGGGAGCTTCAGAGGAAAAAATAAAGGAAATAATAATGTCGCAAGGAAAATTATTCGGAGGGGAATTGCGTATTGGCGGAATGCACGCCATGGTTAAAGAGGTAGTTGAAAAATTTAATGAAAGATTTGATGCATACTGCGAGAATAAAAGGACAAAAAAAGCGAGAAAATTATAGTACTTTCTTGAGAAAAGCGCCTGTATAAGATCTATTATTTTTTGCAATCTCCTCAGGTGTACCGGCGGCTAAAATTTCTCCGCCCTTTTCTCCTCCGTCAGGTCCAAGATCAATTATATAATCAGCGCTTTTAATCACATCCAGATTGTGCTCAATGACGATTACCGTGTTTCCTCTGTTAACTAAATTTCTTAACACTATCAATAGTTTTTCCAGATCAGCGAAATGCAATCCTGTGGTCGGCTCGTCCAGAAGGTAAAGACAATTCTGGCCTTTTTTAGATAATTCATTCGACAATTTCACCCTTTGCGCTTCTCCTCCGGACAATGTTGGCGCAGGCTGACCTAATTTTATATAGGAAAGGCCGACATCATTCAGGGTTTGCAATTTGTGCGAAAGCACAGGGACGAAAGAAAAAAACTGCAGCGCTTCTTTGACGCTCATAGCTAAAACATCAGCAATATTTTTCCCATTAAGGAAGACTTCCAGAGCTTCTTTGTTGTATTGTTTGCCGTTGCAAACTTCACAGGTGACATAAACATCGGGAAGAAACTGCATTTCGATTTTGATTTGCCCTTCGCCTTCGCAGGCCTCGCAGCGCCCGCCTTTGACGTTGAATGAAAATCTGCCCGGACCGTAACCGCGCAATTTTGCGTCTTTTGTCTTGGCAAAAATATCCCTGATGTAGCCGAATGCGCCCGTATATGTGGCTGGATTGCTTCTTGGAGTTCTGCCGATCGGAGACTGGTCAATCATATAAACTCTTTTTATATTTTGATACCCGTTGATGCTTTCAAATTGTCCGGGCTTTTCTCTGTGGAACGGGTTTTGCNTTTGCATCATTGCGTGGTACAGAATGTCGTTTATCAATGTCGATTTTCCNGATCCGGAAACTCCCGTTACCACGATGAATTTATTCAGAGGAAAATTGACGTCAATATTTTTTAAATTGTGTTCTTTAGCTCCCAGAATTGACAGTATTTTTCCCGAAAAATTTTCTTGGCTGTCGCCTCGTGTTGATTTGATTTTTCTTCTCCCTGATAAATATGCGCCGGTGATTGAATTTGTATCTTTTTTTATTTGCTCTATCGTTCCCTTGGCAATAATGTTTCCTCCGTTAATTCCCGCTTCGGGACCGAAATCAACCATGTAATCAGACTGCTCCATCGTTTCCTGATCGTGTTCGACTACCAGAACCGTATTGCCTAGATCTCTGAGTTTCTTGAGAGTTTCTATCAATTTTTTATTATCTTTTTGGTGAAGCCCGATTGACGGCTCATCCAAAACATACAAAACTCCGGTCAGCCCGCTGCCTATTTGGCTGGCAAGCCTGATTCTTTGCCCTTCTCCTCCCGCCAGGCTTTGAGCGCCGCGGGAAAGCGTTAAATAATCAAGTCCCACATCAACTAGAAATGATAATCTCAGTTTGATTTCTTTGAGGATCAATCTTGAAATTTCTGTTTCGCGTGAAGTCAAAATATCCGATAGATTTTTTACAAATTCCAATGTATCGATGATTGAAAGGTTGCAGACATCAATAATTGATTTTTCCCGGATTGTTACCGAAAGAGGTTCTTTTTTGAGCCTTGCGCCGTTACACTCCGGACAGGTTTCATACCGCATGAATCTTTCAATTCTGGCTTTTAAAAACATAGAATCGGTGGATTGATACTTTTCCCGCAAATCCCAGAGCATTCCTCTGAAAGGCTCATGAATTTCGGTTGTTCTCCCCCACCTGTTCTGCCCGATAACTTCATATATTTTTTCGCCGGTTCCCTTAAGTAATAAATCCTTTTTATCTTGAGGTACCTCGATTAATCTTCTCTTCAGCGGGATATCATTTTCTTCACAAAATTTGATAAGAGTTCTGGAAAACCAAGTTTCATTTTCGAATAAATTCGCATATGGGAGTATTCCGCCTTCGGCAATAGACAAATTGTTATTAAAAACCAAATCCCTGTCAACCGTCAGGAGCGTTCCCAATCCGTTGCAGGTTACGCATGCCCCGTGGGGGGTATTGAAAGAAAAGATTCTGGGTTCTATCTCTGGCATGGAAATTCCGCAAGTCGGACAGGCAAACTTTTCAGAGAACAGTTCGTCCTGCATTTTTTTAGGTTTGGCAGGAATGTTGAATCCTGCGTCTTTTATAATCGAGACAATTAACTCGCTGTCGCCAAGTCTTAGCCCCTTCTCAACATCCTCCGAAATCCTGAGCCTGTCGGTGTCTTTTGTCAGGGCGACCTCATCTATTACCGCTTCAATAGTGTGCTTATTTGTCTTAATCAGAATAAAGTTTTCATCAAGATTGAAGATTTGATTATCAATCCGGACTTTACGATAGCCTCTTTTTTTCAAATCAACGAAAAGATCTTTGTATTCCCCTTTTCTGTCTTTCACGACCGGCGCAAGGATTAATAGCTTTATCCTTTTGGAAGCTTCTTTATTTGCAATTTCAAATATTGCGTCTACAATTTGCTCAGGGGTCTGGTGTGTAATTTCTCTACCGCATTTCGGACAATGAGGGTGTCCTATCCGGGCAAATAGAAGTCTCATGTAATCATAAATTTCAGTCACGGTACCCACAGTTGATCTGGGATTGTGAGATGTAGATTTTTGGTCGATTGAAATTGCAGGAGAAAGCCCTTCGATCAAATCAACATCGGGCTTTTTCATTACTCCCAAAAATTGTCTGGCGTAAGAAGAAAGACTTTCGACATAACGGCGTTGTCCCTCGGCGTAAACAGTATCAAACGCCAGCGATGACTTTCCCGATCCCGAGAGCCCGGTAAAAACCACCAGCTTATTTTTTGGAATCTCTAAATCAATATTTTTGAGGTTATGTTCTCTCGCGCCCTTAATGATGATCTTGTCCATAATAGTCTTGAAGGTTTGTTCGAAACGATCTCGTATTATACTCCATATTTTCAAGTCATTCAATTGTTTCTTGTTGAAAAAAAGCGTTTTTGATGGATTTCTTATGCTCTGAGTGGTATGATCTTTAGCGATGGCAGTTGTAGGCGTAGAAAAAGGAAAATTCTTAGGGTTAGGCAGTATACAGAAACTAACCTCCAAGTTTGCGTATTTTTTTCGCATGCCCGATTCCGGTTTGGGAAAAACAGTTAAGATTAGCGCAAAAGATCAAATTACAACCGTTACGACTGATTCTGCTGGAAATGTAAAGACAGAGCTTTTTAAAGAAGATCAGATTAATGCGGCTGGTATTGTTATTTTTAGGGCAGGACATCATAATCAGGTAGAGGTCCAGTGGAGAGAGGATAGACTTAGCGTGTTTAAAAAACGAGCCATGATTGGCTTATTATTTATGGCGAGAAGTGCGTATTCGAACAGTTTGTATCCACTGCTGGGTGACACTGAGATATTAGGGCAAATTGAGGGTGAATTACGGAGGTGGGAGAATTCGGAAAGACGCGAAAAAAATATTGAAGAAATCACAAAGAAGTAATTTTCCCTTATGTTGGCTATGCGCGATTGGTATAGGAGCCGTCTCTGGTGTCTACGATGATTTCGTCCCCCACATCAATAAATAATGGTACTTTGGTAGTAAGACCGTTTTCCAAAGTCGCGTCTTTCATCACGCTCCCGGCTGAATTACCCTTAACGCCCGGATTGGTATCCGTAACTTTCAATTTGACTTTTGGCGGAAGGACCATGCTCAGGGCCTCATCTTTGTAAAAACTAATATCTACGTTTTCGCCTTCCTTCAAGAAGCTTATTCCCTGTAANCTTTTGACCGGAACATTGATCTGCTCATAACTTTCAGGGTCCATAAAATAACAGGAATCAGGATCTTTATATAGGTACTGCAGTTTTTTCTTGGTGATTGTAACAGGATTTACCTGACCGTTGCTGGAAAAAGTTTTTTCAATCGTAGATCCTCTCCGCAGACTTCTAACCTTCACCTGAACAACAGAGCTGGTTTTGCGGAGATGCATATTGTTATATGTCAGAACTTCGAGAATGTCACCGTGCTCTTCATATGTTGTTCCCGGCCTCAAACTTGTTACTGGAATCATAAGACATAATTATAAAATATTTGCTTAAAATAGACAAGCAGTATTATAATCGCTCCGTGAAAGAAACCGAAAATAAATCAATAAATCCGTCTGAAGTTTTTATGCTCCCCAGCAGGTCTTTTCTCTTCATTCCTGAAAAACAGGAATTTATCGTCGGAAACAGTGCGGAAAAGCAGTCTGTGAAGCTGTCGGAAGTAAAATGTTTAAACGATGTCGAATATAATGTTCGTGATTTAAAATCCGACATTGGTTTTGATAATTCTGAGATGCTACTTATATCTCCATTGGGAACCCTAATTGAAACAGTAAATTTAAGAAAAATTCTTGCCAACTTAAACACAAAATCAAAACATGGAATATGTAAACAGACCCAAAGTACGATAGCGCAAGTTTATAAAGCATTTAATCCTTATGCAAAAATAGAAAGAAATTTATTTTCAAAGAATAGTACCTTTGTAATTAGCGCAAACATTTTCGATTTCGGTATATTTTTACTAAAATCCATTGGAAATTATGCGACTATGGAAGCTTCGCCACATCAGGGACTGCCCTTTTATTCAATAAATTATAGGGACAATCATCTTCAAGAAACAGAGCTGGAAAATATTGAGCTACCCCTTGAATACGGAATGCATAATATAGACTACCACTTGGATAAAAGAGAAGCTGCGGCACAAGAACTAAGTCTTTTTGCAGGTGCAGGGACGATTGCCTATCTGGCAAAAAACGGCTTGCCCGATAACAAATAATTCCACAAAAATCTCTTGGCTAATAACGTAAATGTAAATTTTGTATTTTTTATCGGTTGACACTTATTTAAACGCGGTCGGATTATTCGTAATTATGATATTTTGCATAAAAATGCAAGGGTTTGACCTATATGCATGAGCTAATTTATTTGTTAACATGTCCAGATTAAATGAAGGAAATTAAAGTTTGGGGCGGAGGAAGCGGAAAAGTAACGGGAATGTCAATAGAATTGACTACAAACAGCGGTAAAAAAATTCTGATTGACAGAGGCAAGTTTCAGGGGCCGGGAAGCGAAGAAGACAATCAAAAATTAAAAGATTTTAATTCGGAGGGCATTTTAGCATGTTTTTCAACGCATCCGCATAATGATCATATAGGTGGGCTTCCCGCAACTATAGATACTTTTCCTATTTATTCTCATAGGGTCGGAACTGCAATCGCGGCACACATACTTAGAGACTCAGATCATTTGTCAAATGGTCTTTATCCCGAAGGAAACGTCGATGCAGTTCTCAGCAGATTCAAAAACGAGGAATATGATATTCCTATTCCGATAGACGGATTGAATGTCACTTTTCGTGATGCTAAACATGTTCCTGGTTCAGCAAGCCTTGAGATTGAAGAGGCAAACGGACAA
>JGI20214J51088_10002372_pt1 | contig 12542 bp, 13 predicted proteins | sample WetSurMetagenome_FD_51088 | JGI IMG/M metagenome (IMG submission 51088)
ATTGTATTCGGCGAATGTTCAGTAAGTCCGATAGTGAGAATTATCGGAGGAAAAGGGAAGGATGAATTTATTGATGAATCAATTGTTAACGGATACTTTTTATCTGTAACACCTTTTCCTGCAACTAAAGATAAAACTTATTTTTATGATAGCGGAAATAAGACTGAAGTTAAAGAAGGGGATGGAACATCCTATGATGATTCTAAATGGCCTGAACCAGAGAGTGATCAGGAAAAATATGAGCCACATCATCGGGATCGCGGTCACGACTGGTTAATTATTCCTATAATTGATTTTAATAGTGACTACGGTTTAATATTCGGAGGCGGAATTCAGTTGAATCAATTTAATTTTAGGAGATTACCTCAGGATTATAAGCAACAAGTGAGTGTCAGCTATGCTACACGATTTGGTAATATTACTGCAGCTTATGAAGCTGATTTTTACTCGGTATTAAGGAGCGGGCGCTTAAATTTACTTGTTGGAGTGACACAGCAATTCGTTACACGATATTTTGGTTATGGAAATGAAACATCATATAATAAAAACCTCGATGCTGAAAATTACTACCAGGCAAATCAAAATTTACTTACTTTTTTCCCAACAATGTTTTATAATTTTTCAAAGAATATTCTTGGAAGTATCGGTATCTCGTTCATTCAGACAAAAACTTCTCTAAACAATGACACTCTGCTGGCAGGATTCAGGTATGGTAATTATGGTTTAGGTGTTATTAAACCTTTTGGCATTCATCTAAATTTTGAAGTTGATGGAAAGGATCATCCTCAGTACCCTTTAAATGGTTACTGGATAAGCTTGTATGGTAAAATTTTTCCAGATGTTTATGATATTCCAGAGATGTTTTATTTCGCCGGATTTGACTTAAGAACCTATCTAACAACAAAATCAATTTCATTTGCTACTCTTGCACTAAGAGCAGGTGGAAGCAAAGTTTTCAGCAAGTATCCATTTTATGCCGGAGCAACCATTGGTGGTCAGCATAGTTTACGAGGATATAACGAAAAACGATTTTCCGGTGATGCCGCAGTTTTTGGACAAGCTGAGCTGAGATTATTTATTACAAACTTGAATTTAATACTTCGAAGTAAAGTTGGGATTAATTTTTTCGTTGAAGCCGGAAGAGTTTTCGCTACGAATGAAATCTCTGAAAAGTGGCATCCCTCATATGGAGCGGGCTTGTGGATTTCATATCTTAATTCAACTTTAATTGGAAATACTTATATCGCATTTTCACCTGAAACAACGATTTTCAATCTCGGATTTGGGATGGGATTTTAATTGTCCAACTAACTCATTTTAAGAGAATTACTTTTTATAAAGTTTCGGGTATTCAAAAAAAAGTTGCTTGCAAACATCTTTATCCAACTCAGACCACTTTCCATCAAATTCAAGAGCAACGACGCCGCAAGTCGGGATATTATCAATATAGGTTAACGAAATATGATTGTTTAACAGAGTCAGGCCAGGGTTATGTCCAAACAACATAACTGAGTCATAATCCTCTACAATTTTCGTTAATATGGTAAGAATAATGTTTGATGATGCTTCGTACAATTCGTCATTAAATAAAATTTTCTTTTCGGAATAGGAAATTTTTTCGGCGATAGCAATTGCAGTTTTTTTCGTTCGTTTAGCTGGACTTGAAATCAGTAATTCCGGCCGAACATTTTTTTCGTTTAAAATATTTCCCACAAACGGTGCATCTGATTTACCACGCTTATTTAGAGGTCGATCAAAATCCGGAAGACTTTGGTCTCCCCAATACGATTTTGCATGTCTCACTAAATAAATTATTTTCATACATTAATAAATAATATGAGTTGAATCACAATTTCTTTTATCTCGTAAATCTAACAATTTGAATTTAAGAATCTGGTATGATTTTGATAAATAATTGTGATGATTATCACCGTAGAAGTGTAGAATTGGTTCTAAATTTTCACTGGAAATAAGATTATCATTAATAAATAACGGTACGATTGAAACATTGAATTACTTTGCAATTAATTAATTATAAATGGGATAGTAAATGAATATCGATATTCTTAGCAAAGTGAAAGAGTTTATTGGNACTACNTTTCGAAAAAAAAGCTCCGAAAATAATTATTACCACAATTTTACACACACCGCNGAAGTAGTTAAAGCNGCAGATGAAATCGCAGATGCATTAGGTGTGAATTATCAGGACNAGGAAGCTTTATTAATTGCTGCNTGGTTTCACGATATCGGACATACTGAAACATGCGAGGGACACGANGATGTAGGGATCAAGTTAGCTCAAAAATTCCTGCAAGAAAATAATTATTCTGAAGCAGGAATTAATAAAGTCATTTCGCTTATTAATGCTACGCGTATGCCAAGAAATCCCCAAAATATTCTGGATAAAATTATTTGCGATGCTGATCTTCATCATCTGGGGACAAATAANTATGAAAAGAGAAACCAACTTTATAAAAATGAGATTGAAGCTCTCCAGGGCCACACAATTAAAGAGGAGGATTGGCTGCAGAATAATCTGGAATTTCTAAAAAATCATAAATTTTATACTGATTTTGCTAAACAAAAATATGATACTCAAAAAAATATTAATTATATTAAGACAAAAAAGAAATTAGAGAAAGTTAAAAAGCATTTGGAAGAAAAAAACGATTTTACATTGGAAGTTACCGGCCAAGATAAAAAGAAGAAAAATGATAAAGAAAAAGAAAAGGATGCGGGTCGATCTATTGAAACAATGTTCAGGAATACAATTCGAACGCATGTTGAATTCAGTTCAATGGCTGATACAAAAGCCAACATCATGATAAGCGTCAACACGCTTGTATTGACCATCATGGTTAGTTTTATGTTAAGGAAGCTGGATACGAACCCTAATCTGATAATACCGACAGCAATGCTAACACTATCAAGTCTGGTTACACTTGTCTATGCTATTCTTGTGACACGTCCAAAAGTTACAAGTGGTGTATTTACTGAAGAAGATATCAAAGAGAAAAAAGTCAATCTTTTGTTTTTTGGTAATTTTCATAAAGTGACTTTAAAGGATTTTACGTGGGGAATGAAAGAAATGATGAAGGATAAGGATTTTCTGTACGACAATATGATAATGGACTTTTACTACCTCGGGAAGGTGCTAGGACAGAAATACCAGAGACTTAGAATTTGTTACACAATCTTTATGTATGGATTAATTATTTCTGTACTAGCATTCGCAATTGCTTTTATCCTGTATCCCGGAACTGACCTCGGTCCGTTGTTAGAGTAGCTGATAATAAATCATTTACTCTTTCGTAATTGTTGCGTCTTCAATAATGACAGGGAAATAATAGCCTGCTCCAAAATCTTTATCAACTGCAAGCTTGCCTTCAGCAATAATAATATCACCGACGTTTACATCCTGATCAGATGTAACAACTAAATCAAAATTATTTTTTGTGCCGGTTCCATCCTGAAGATGTATCCAGTTCCTTTTCATAATTTGTTTGTTGAACTTTACTACTTGTCCTTTCACCTGAACAACTTTCCCTTTCAATTCTGAACTTTCTGAATATATTTGTTGAATGTTCTTTCCATCTTTTAATGGAGTAATACTAATTTGCTGCTTATCGGTTGATGTTGCACCAGAATGAATTTTCTTCATTTCATCCGGAGTTGGAGATTTGCGTGCATCCTCAACAAATAAAATTTCATCAAACGATTTGTCAATGTTATCGCTATGAAAATCTTCCATGACCATAAATTTTGAAAAATACACAGTTTCACCAATCTCAATTTCCATTGTTGGGACTGCAATCCAGAAGTCATTCTTATTCTCTGTTACCTGTAAATAACTGTAGCCCTTTACATCAATTTTATCCATTACTTTTGCAATATGAGCCTCATTTTTTTGAACGTCTGATTCATTTAAATCTTTGTCCTGTTCAGTTCCACAACCAACTACTAAAAAAAATGTTATGATTATTAGCGTCAATGCTTTCATTTGTTTCCTTAATTTTAATATTATTTACTCCAAATATAATGAATCGGTTGCATATTTTATCTGCATAAATACTGCCATTCAAACAAATTTAGAATGTGTATAATTAAAAGTAATTCATTTTAATTCAATGTGAGTTATATTTCCTCTATAAAATCATGATCATAAGATTAACATATCTAATATTGCTTGCTATTACGTTTTCAAATTTTTCTTTCTCTCAAAATTTTTGGGAAAAAATTTCAAGCCCAACTACCAATTTTCTCAGAACTCTGTATTTTGCTGATAGTCTAAAAGGCTGGGTGGCTGGTGATTCAGGAGCAATATTTTATACGAGCAATGGCGGATTAGATTGGACGCAGCAGCAAACAAATACTAAAAGTAGGATCATGAGACTATTTTTCCTGGATGATGAAAGAGCATGGGCGTTGGCTTGGTCTGATGTGGATAGTAATGATAATTTATTCTACGGTACTGAAATCCTTAAAACAACTAATGGCGGATTAAACTGGAGTGTTGAACAATATAGAGAAGAAAATACTTTTTTAAGAGGGATATACTTTCTCGACACACTAAGGGGTTTTATGGGTGGGGTTCCTGGAAAAATTTTAGCTACTAACAATGGCGGATTGAGCTGGGAACCGGCTAATATTGATTCCGGAGCCTTTTCTTTTTTCCCTTTAATCGATTTTAATTTTTATAATGATCTTTATGGCTTTGCCTGTGGCGGCCGATTTGATATCGCTGGAGTTATTTGGAAAACCACCAATGGCGGAAATAGCTGGACGCCAATCGATGGAAAATATTCGCCACCAGATGAAGTTTGGGATATGCATTTTTTTGATTCGCTTCATGTAATGGGTATTGGTGGAGATCCCGATTTATTCGGAGTTGGCTTAATTCACTCTTTGGACGCTGGTGAATCTTGGGATTATTTTGAAATTGGTATTCCTGGTCGTGCTTTTGCCATGTCCTTTAGAAATGAAAATGAGGGCTGGGCTGTTGTCCCACAATCTGAGGTATTTGTTGCGACTTTTGATTATGGGTATACGTGGACTCCGTTTACCACGCCGGATAGCACACAGTTGTATGATATTTTTTTTACCGATTCAATTACCGGCTATGCAGTGGGAGATGGTGGTGTGATTGTAAAATACAAATATCAAATTCCCGATTACGTTGATCATGAAAATAATTTATTAACTACTAATTTTAATCTAAATCAAAATTATCCTAATCCTTTTAATTCATCAACAACTATAAGTTACGATTTATCAGAACCTGCTAAAGTCTCTATCAAAATTTATAATTTACTTGGAAATCAAATTACAACATTAGTGGAAGAGTACAAGACAATGGGCTCCTTCAATGCTGTTTGGAATGCGAATGACAAATCGAGTGGAGTTTACTACGTCCAGATGATTGTTAGTGGAAGGATTTCAACTAAAAAGATGATATTATTGAAGTAAGCTGACGTGATATATTCAAGAAGATTATTTATTAAACCAGATTGGTCTAAGATAAATTATTATTTTGTTGGTGGATACTGATCTAAAATTTTCGCAACTGCGTCATTAATAAATTGCTCTCTTTCTTCGGGGGTTCCTCTGTTCTGAATAACTGCGGTTCCAATTCCTCTCCAGATCAATTCATTCTTTTCATTATCAACAAAATCTATTATTAGTGAACCTTGAGTATAATAAGATATATCAATGTTTCTTCCGTATGGATAAGGTCCCCAACCATAACCATAACTATATCCATAAGAATTTACATTCATTTTTTCTGCGGTGTTTGCTTGGGCAAAAACAGTCATATCCGATTTAGTTGAATCCTGTTCCGTCAAACCTTTCTTCAACAGTTCACTTTCGATGGCATCCAGAACTCTTTTCTTTACTAATGGAATAGATTCAAGTTTACTGCCTTTAAGCTCACCAGTATAAATATAAAAAGTTTTGTATTTGCTGAAGACAGCATTAAGATCATAATCACTTGTTATTGATACAGAAGAACATCCCGTAATGATTAAAAATAATGTATTCCCTAATAAAAGTTTTCTTATCATAATTATGTCATTTATACAGTATTAATTCTTTAATGTAAGTTTTGAGTTTATAATTATGAATTACTATTATTTAAAGTATCCTTCTTTTTTTAATTTAGAAACTAAAGCATCACCAAAAGAATTTATTACATCAGATGCTTTATTTGGATCAACCGTTTCTGATATACCACTCCAGATTAATTTTTCATCACTTGTTTCGTAAATATTCGTTTCCAAAACAACAACTACATCCTGTGACAGATAACCTGATGAATTTGCGTAAGCAATTCCTGCGTAATAGAATGAATAAAAACCATAATAGTAATTGAACGGAATGGTATAAAGGTAACCGGATTGATAATCTCGTTTCTGGTCGATGGCTACAAGTCTTGAAACAACTACTGCATCAATATTTAAATCCTTAAAATATTTTTCGAACGTTGTGGAATCTACGGTAACATCGTATGGCATGTGATCCATTGATGGCGTTGCATTGATATCATCACTTTTAAATGCTGCGGTTATACCGTCTTCAAAATTTCTTCTAAGAAGTGGTTTATCTTTTGCAAAAATACCTACAACCAATACATTACTGATATTTCCTTTTTGGTAGTTCTCTGGTTGCCATTCACCAATGATATCTGTCTTAGCACCACTGCATCCAGTTATCAACATAATCAGAAATGAAAATGAAACAAGTAAAATATATTTTACCACAAATACCTCATTTTATTAATAGAAATTCAAAAGCCCTTCAAATATAAAGGGCTTTTAATTGTTTAAGAAGAATAAATATTGTCATAATTTATAATTTAATTAATAGACAGGAAAACCGAGTCCGACGGGTGAATGATATCCTCCGTATCCACCATACGGGCCAACCCAGGCGCCAGGAGCATAAACTCCTACTCCGACGCTAACATTGCCGGATGCACATCCTGAGAGCGAGATAGCAATGAAAAAAAGAATTATTAAAATTAGAGTTTTGAATTTCTTACTCATCTTTCACCTCGTTCAATTTTCCTTTTTCAAGTGGCCATTTCTGAACTGTAAATACTGCGCCAGACGGATCTGCAATTATTGCAGCATCTTTGCTTGCGATCTCATCCATACCAAGGTAAATTGTTCCGCCAAGTTGTTCCACCTTTTTAACTATTTCTGATGGGTCCTTAACTGCTATGTAAGGCATCCAATGTGGTTTAACATTTTCGAAAGAGATTTTTAGCATGCCAGCTCGTGGTTTATATTCATTTTGAAATACGTAATACAAGTTTTCTCCCGCTGTTAAAAATTTCTTCACATTGTAGCCAAATAATTCGGTATAAAAATTATTTGAATTTTCAATATTATTTGTCCATAACTCTGTCCAAAGCCAATCATTGTAAACGGGTTCACCATCCTTTGGGTCACCACTTGAAGATTTTACAAAGGCAAGCACAGCATTTTGGGAATCAAAAACATAAGAAACAGTACCGCGATTTGGCAACTCAAATGGTTCCCGATAAATTTTTCCACCACTTTTCTTTGTGTAGTTTATTGCCTGGTTCATATCCGGGACAGAAACATAACTTATCCATTGTGAATATTTATGTTCTGCTTTTACGTCGCGAAGTTTAAACATACCCGCAATCGGTATACCTTGATTAAGTATTACGGTATAATCATTGTCTCCATCAGCAACATGCATATAAGTCCATCCAAAAAGTTCAGAATAAAATTTCTTGACTTCCGGAATATCATCAGTCATCAAATCGCGCCAAATAAATTTACCCGGATGAAATTCGTTAGTTGGTGTTGGATTTATAGGAGGAACTACTGGTAAATCAGGAGAGCAAGAATAAAGAAGAATAAAAGGTAGTAAAATTAAGAATAGCTTTCGCATAATATTGATTTTAAGAATTTTAAAAATTTGTATTTAGAACATCTAAAATTAAAATAGCAAAAGACCTCAGCTAATCTAATCCATTAAATTGGTTTTTATAAACTATATTTGAGCCCCATTTCAAAATTGTAATCTACTTTATCAGCATCTTCTGATTGTGGCTTATTATCATAATTAACCAAAAAACTTAAATCCCAATAGAAATTGTTTACGATTTCCCAATCAAACGATAGATTATAATTAATTCTAATTCTACCAAAATCAGTGAAATATGGATATACAGATAAATAAGAATCCAAGTATATGCCAGGACTTTCGTAAATAAAGTATTGAAACCGGGTTACAATAAGTCCGGTAAGATTATTCTGTGGTTCGGTTTGATCTGTATACCATTCGCGGTTTGCGACAATTCCTATCTGAGCATTAAGTAAATTTTTATTTGTTTGTATAAAATCATTTCCGACGGAAGCACCAATATTGGCTCTTAAATTTAAGCCCAATGAAGTATTCTGGTTTACTGAGACGAGTGCACCCCAGAACCATTTATGCTCTAAATATTTACTATAGGTAAGTGATGCATTCTGGTTTTTTGATGTTGAGTTTCCTTCAGTTGCACTTATTACGGAACTCAAGATAAGTTCTAATTGACGTTTTTTTGTTGTATAGATAATATCTGTACCAAAACTTAGTTCGGCAACGTCACTACCCTTATTAATGCTTCCACCAAGTTTAATATAACCATCAAGTATATCCCAAAAAGATTCTTTGATTCTTCGAATACTTACGATGTATTTCATAAAAAGTTGGTATTCAAGTGTAACTCCTCTAACTTCTATCATACCAGTATCTTTACCAGGCTGAAAAGAACCGTAATATATTCTTCCATCTGTAAGCTCTACTTCAAAAAATTTACCTGTTTCAATCTCAGCAATTTTATCCCATTCGATGTAAATCGTACTCATATTATCTGTGCTTAATTCAAGAAGTGCTGTTTGCATTTCTTTAATTTCACCCGTTATTTTATCTCCATTCTTTAATGTGATAATATCAGTTTTTTGAGCGAATAATAAAGTTGGTAAAAAAATCAGCGTGAGTATAATTTTTTTAGATAAAGGAATATGAAATGACTTGAAACTCATACTTCAAAATACAAAACTATTGAGTGGAATCAGGACCTAACATTACCGAGAGCCACCGTGTTTCATCTGAACTATCAAGTACAATTTTAATAGTGATTGTTAGAGGGACAGACAACAACATTCCTATCGGACCAAGAATCCAACCCCAGAAAATCAATGAAAGAAAAACAACCAGTGTAGAGAGTCCTAATCCTTTGCCCATAAATTTAGGCTCGAGAATATTACCCATAATTGTGTTAATGACTACGTACCCAACCAAAACAACAGCAGCTTCACCAAATCCTAGCTGGATAATCGTTAAAAGAGTTGGTGGAACAAGTGCAATAATAGAACCTATCGTAGGAATAAAATTTAAAACGAATGCCAGCACAGCCCAAAGGATTGCATAGTCAACACCAATGATCAATAATAAAATATAAACAAGCATTCCTGTTCCAAGACTAATCCAGGTTTTTATTGCAATATATTTATTAATGTTCTTAAATACTGCCTGAAATCTTGAAATTGATTCATCTGGTTTAGTGAGTATTTTTGTTAGTTTGTGAGGTAATCCACTAATCTCCAGCATCATAAAGATTACTGTTAATAAGATCAAAAAGCCATTAGCAAACAGATTACCAACCTGGTTAAATGTATCTCCAACTATTTGTAAAACGGAGGCCGGATTAAATGCTCTGGATAGTTCAAAATCAGGTTCGATAAATTTATTCTCAGTAAGCCACAAAATTACAGCTTGAGTTTGGTCCTGAAGTTTCTCTTCATAAAAAGGTAACTTGGTCGTAAAATCGGTTACAGAGGTGCCTATTAATACTCCGATTAAAAAAATGACAATTAAGAAAAATAAAATTACGAGCAGGAGAGCTATTCCTTTAGGAATTCTTTTTTTCTGAAGCCAGAAAAAGGGCGGGGAAGTAACTATTGAGATGAAAACTGCTAACAGAAATGGAACGATGATAGACTCTGCAGCTTTCATTCCGGCAACAACTATTACGAAAGATGCAAGAATAATTAATAATTGCTCAGTTTTACTTTTTGCTTGACTAGTTGAATCCATTCAATTCGGTTTAAAAAATTAGTTATCCCTCTTGCATCAAATATAAATAAAAAGCAGATATAAACTTGTTATATCTGCTCTTTGAATTGAGTTATTCTATCGAACTTGTTAAAGTTGAAGATTGTTCGAAATGTTTTTCAATACTGCATTTGAAAAACTAATCACTCTATAATTGTTACAGCTTTCTCTATCTTAAATTGTGCAATCGTTCCTTGTGGTATCTGGATATGTTCATTGTGTGCCCTTAAAACGGCAATACCACCAGCAATCGCAGCACCTTCACCAGCACCACCAAATGCAGCACCGATAAGAGCACCCGCACCAACTGTTTTTGCTGTTTGACCTTGACCTGCCTGAACTCCCATCGTATCAGTGACAATACTAACTTCCTGATCACCGATCATAATCCCAGTGAAAGTAAATGTAAGTTTCTCACCACCGAATAGTTTACCACCACGTGATTCTATCACGCTACCGAAAACTGTTGTGCCTTTTTTAGCAATTAATTTCCCATCAACCACCAGATCAATATTCAATGATTCTTGAAATAAAGATCCAGCAGGATATTCTTCAGTGTTTATTGCAGTATCAAAATGCACCATTATTTCTGTACCGGCTGGTAACATTATAGATTTTGGCTGAACTGTTTTAGTCTTAATTTCTTCTGTTTTAGTAGAATCTTGTGTAGTTACTCCAAATGATTGAAGCGACCAAAAGACAACTAAAAAAATTACAAATAAAATATTAATATGTTTCATTTTTTCCATTATAAAAGTTTTACTTACAAATTAAATTAAATAATTCCTGGGCTGATTGATGTCCGTTATCAATTGCTTTCTGAAGATCGGGACAAACTTTTTTCGGATTTAGCTGATAGTTTGCGATGGCTCTTCGGAAATATGCATCTGAATATGATGGATCGAGACTGATAGCAGTATCAAAATCATCTAATGCTGCCTGCTTATTTCCAAGCTTTAAATTAGTTTGTCCTCTGTAAAGATAGAGATCAGCAGGATCATCACCCTGATAGTTAAGTGGATCGGAATATTGCTGGATGATTGATGCATCAATAGTCTGAATCTGAGATTCACCAGTATTTGTTTCTACCGATTCTTTATCATATTGAATTTGTGATTCACTGTCATCAACTTCCTGAGATTCACCAGTATCCTCAATCTGCGATTCACTATCTAATGGTAAATCGCTATTCACATCTGAACCAGATGTTTGTATCGCGCTATTAAAACTTGTTAGTGCAACTTCATAGTCACCATTCTGATAACTACTTAATCCTGTTTGAATTAATTCAGAAGAAGATTGACAAAATATCTTAGGAGATAATGCTAAAGAGCATAAGAAAAGGACAATAGTTATGTTAAATAATTTATACATCGTAATTCCTCCTTTAAAAATCTTTAGGTAATTGGATCATTACTTTTTCATCATATCTGGTGGAAACGGAGCTAACATTTGTGCAACGGCGCTATCAATATTAGCGGTACGTTCCTGAACATCGGGATTATCTGACATCGCACCTTCAGCAGTTCCCCGCCATTCCAATTTATTTGTTTTCATATCAATAAGATCAATTACCAATGTTCCCTGTTGATATTGCGAAACATCAACACCGCCACCCCACCAGCCGTAGCCGTAGGATTGCACATCAGTGACTGTTTGTTGGCCAAAATGCAAGGCAACACCAAAATCTGCTGGTTCTGAATCTTTAAAACCTTTAGCATTTAGCTGTGTTTTTATTGCATTACTAATTTTATCTGCACTAAGTTGGTCAATACCTGCCGATTCCGGTATTGGTATAAAACCAAAAGTTTTCCAATTTGAAAAATCAAAGCTTGTATCATAATCCTGATTAACGCTTATTGAGGAACATCCTGGAGCCAGAATCATTGCAACTACTATTGCTGCAAGTAAGAAGAGAATGTGTTTTTTAGATTTCATACCGATCTCCTTAAAGATTTAGTGATTGAATAAAATAATAATTTTTTATAATGCCTGAAAAAATCTTAACCTGTAAATTATTGTGTTTTTGGTAAAGTCTGATTCCTCTTCATTTTTACTATACTGATACGAAAGGTCAAACTGGATTTTCCAGCGTTCAGAACTTGAAGAATAACCAAGTCCGGGTGTAACTCTTATCGCATTGTTATACTGTTCGTTAGAGTAAAGTTTAATAAAAAACTCAACGCTGATCGGAAAATAGAATCCATCGGCGAAATCAACCAGATGTTTTGTTCGATGAAATATTGCTTCAATTTTATAACGAGCAACTAAATCGAAAGTAAAATCATCCTCACCAATTATAAATATAAACCTTTCATCCAATCTTATAGTATGACTAACTTTTATTCGTTCGAGATTGGGCCAGCTTATTTTGTATCCTTGAAATGGTCTTAGTTCAATCTGATTTG
>JGI20214J51088_10002373_pt1 | contig 12539 bp, 11 predicted proteins | sample WetSurMetagenome_FD_51088 | JGI IMG/M metagenome (IMG submission 51088)
GGTAACTGTTTGAGTGAAGTTAAAAAGGTCGTTGCCATGAGTTACGATTATTGACTCTGAGTTTGTTGTGCCCTCAATATGCATGTCTGTGACTGGAACCCTTGACAAATTGTAGATTTCTCCAACTTTGTCATTCTTTATCGAAATTATTGTTTGATCGTTGTCAAAGTTGAAGAAAGCATACGGGAAATAATAGTTTTTTATGTGTGCCAAGAACTCGGGGTTATGCCTTGCAGTGTATCCTCCATCTTCTCGGACTTGGATATACCCGTTGTCTATCAGATAATCGGTGTCAAGCAGATAGCTGGCGTTCTTTGCAGGCGCCAACTCACGTATGCTCGTCAAGTACTGCGGGTCAACTGCACTTAACGTTGGTCTCTGCGCAAACCCGCCAAACCACCAGCCATAGAGGGCGTCGGAAACAAACACCGAGTTGGCAGGAGTGTTATGTTTAACCCATTGAATTCCTTGCCAGCCTGGATTGTTCATAACTTGATAATAACTTTGAATTGTATGGCCGATGTTTTGTGATGGCGTCATAAAGATGGGGAGTGCTATGAAACTAAACAAGAGCAAAAATAGAAGAACGCCGCCATAGACTGCCTTGTTAGTTAGGTGAGCTGAGAGCCAAACAACTCGTGTGTTTATGTTTTTCCTTGCTTTCTGCGTTTGGCTTGCAAACGAACTATAGGTTTTGGCTATGTCTGCAAAAAACTCAGCACCATGATTAATCAAGACGGCAATGAAAATTATTGTCGGAAAAATGATGAAATAGAGAAATCGGTTGTAATCAATAATGAATCCGACTAGGTAGCCCTGCGTTAGAACTAAGGGAACAAAGAGCCACATGGAGAGAACTAGGGTTGGTAGGGTGAAAAATCGGTCATTGTATCTTTTGGAGAATAAAGCGAAGGCTAAGATTATCAGAAACAGGGGCAGAACCCATTCCAAAGGAAGTATCCTTGTTGAAAGTATCGCTGAATTGATGTCGTCCACTCCCTGAACTCCCGGCGCTGACGAGTTTCCATGTAGGTAAGTGGGTATAGCGTTAATCAGAAAAGGCGAAACAAGGATTACCCCTACAACCAAGGGAACTATCCAATAAACACCTGTTTTTCTTGAAGCACCAAACGTTTTGGGAGCAATTAATACAAAGAGAACAGTGAACAACGTTATACCAACAAAGATGGCGGCACTCAACGAATGCGTGAGAAATATCGATCCCACCAATATTGAGGTTGAAACCGAGAAAGGAGTGAGCGAAAACCTGTCCTTTTGCAGGTACAAATAGAAAGTTATGGGAATCAACAGGAGCGTTATGACGTTGGGGTAGCCACCCCAAAGGAGCATTTCTATGTCGAAACGTGAAATAGCCGCTAAGAAGGCAACTATGAAAGCGGCAGATTCATTCCAGATACATCTAGTTATCAGAAAAGCACATAGAACAACTAGCGATGAGAACAAAGAAACAATAGCTACCTGAGCAATGTATTCGGGCAAACCCGTCATCAAAATTATGCCAGACGCGAAAATGTGGTATCCTGGAAAAGTGAGTGATATTCCACCACCCATCTGGTAAGAATTATAGAGAAAATTTGTGTGCCCAGACCCCGTGATGGAGTAAATTACACTGTTATGCAAGCCAATATCGGCGCCTGAAGGAAAACCGTTCCAAAGCATCAGAAGCAAGCGGTAAATGAATGAGAAGGCAAAAACTATCAGCAATAAGATATATGTTCTGTTTGCTTTGAGCATTTACTTTCCTGCTTGATAAGCTTACATGGAATTGTTGGTAAAAGGTTAAATATGGATTTCGAGTATAAAAAGCCCAGAGTATCTAAAAGGAAAAAAGGTGTTTAAATGTCTTGGCTTAAATCTATGATGGAAAAAGAACCACCAGAACCAGAAAATCCAATCGGCATAGTCGTTATCGGTAACATCGAACCAGACATGCACGACACAGCAAAAGAAGCAGTCAGACGCTCGCTAAAACGCGCAGGATTCAAAACTATAGACGTCGGAAAAAGTGTTGCACCACAAGTCTTTATTGACAAAGTAAAAGAAAACAATGCAAACTTGATTGCAATTTCAGTTAACACAGTTCCAGCAAAGAACAACATCGCAAAACTCGACGAACTGCTCAAAGCAGCCGGATTAAAAGACAAAGTCGGCATAATCATGGGCGGCGCAGCAGTCAAAAAAGAAGACGCTGATGCAATCGGCGCACTCTTCGGCAAGAACAAAGAAGAAGCTCCAGAGCTTGCAAAGAAAGCATTGAAGAAATAATCCATCAGAAGTGGAACAAATGTCCTTTAAGTTCAATACCGAACAAAAAATTTATGATCTTGCTGGAGCAAAAATCGGCGGTCAACCTGGGCAACTACCAACTTTTCTGATCGGCTCCATCTTTTGGCTAGGCCAAAAAATGGTTACCGATGCAAACAAAGGAGTTTTTGATGCTAAAGCAGCCGAACAAATCATTAACACATGCCAAACCCAAAGCGACATAACCGGCGTCAAATTTGCACTTGACATCGTCGGCACAACAGAAGCTGCGTTCGAAAAATACATAGACTTCGTACCAAAACACACAGATGCGCCACTCATGCTCGATGCAATGAGTCCTAAAACCCGCATGGGAGCAGCAACTTTAGCAAAAAAGATGGGTCTTTCAAACAGATGCCTCTACAACTCTGTTTACAAAGGCGTAACCGATGCTGAACTTGCCAACCTCAAAGACAGTGGAATTAAAATGTCTATAGTACTTGCTGATGATCCAAAAGATACCACTATGGAAGGCAAAATGAAGGTTATTGTTGAAGCACTCGCATTAGCAGAGAAAGGTGGCATCACGAAACCGCTCATCGACACAGCTATTCCAGCATTCGAACCTGACATGGGTACAGCTGTTAGAACTATACCTATCATGAAAGAGAAGTATGGCCACCCAGTAGGCTTAGGCAGTGGCAACGTTGTTACAACCATGGGTTGGGTAAAAGCAAACTTTGCAAAAGAATTCCGCCCTGGATGTAGGACCGCAACAAACTCAATCATGCAAATGGCAGGCGCAAACTGGCTCATGATTGGACCAGCCGAACAGGCAGAATGGGTCTTCCCAGCAGTTGCAGTTACAGACACATACATTGCATCCGCAGCAGGCGACCTCGGAACTAGACCTCTAGAAGAAACACACCCCATCTACAAGGCTTTCATGTAAAGTCTTCTTCCTTTATTTTTTATTTTTATTTTTTGAAGGTTGAAACCTGAAACCACTGAAATGGTTTGAAATAATCGTCGTGTTTACAGTTCTAACATTAATAGTGACTTATTTTATCCCAAACAATTCAGAACTCGCTTTCATGATTCCAAGGTATTTCTTCGCTTTTATCTTCGTTGCTTTCCTCCCTGGTTACTGTCTAGTAAACTTGTTGTTTATTGGTAAAAACAAGCTTGATCTTGTCGAAGAAATCGTGTTGTCTGTTGCGTTAAGTTTTGGTCTAGACGGGCTTGACGGCTTGTTCTTAGGGTTATCACCCATTGGAATCAATTTTGCCTCAATAACAGTCTCACTTAGTGTGTTGGTGATGGTTTTCGCAGTAGCTGGGTTCTTAAGAAAGAGGCACAGTCTACCAGTACTTGAGGTGGAGAGCCCTCAGCAAATAAGCACCTGAAGTCTTCACTGCGGCTTTTCCATAAACTCCACCTATATGCATCATATGGATCACATATCCTGGCCGAAGGTAGAATTGTTGGTATGCTTTAGAGCGGATTTCAGCTAGCTTCTCCATGCTTAACTGGGGGGTTTCAAAGGTCGGTCCGGCTGTATCGTATTTGTCAAAGTCTGTTACTCTGAGCCAGCCGTTCTTTTTGACTTCTTCATACATAGGTGTACCTGGGTAGGGTGTCGCCACATAGAAGCCAACGTCCTCAGGGTTCAGTTGTTTAACAAATTGTATGGTTGCTTTGGCGGTCTGTTCAGTTTCCCCTGGGAAACCCAAGACTACGTTAGCAATCGTCATTAATCCCACTTCGTGGGCTGTTTTATAAGCCAAACGTGTTTGTTCTAACTTGATTTTTTTGTTCATCGCGCCAAGGATGGCTTCTGAACCTGATTCAACACCCAGCCAAACCGCAATACATCCGGCATCACGCATAGTTTTGAGAAGTTCACGGTCAACCATGTCCACACGGGTGCCGCAATCCCACTTCATACTTAGTTTTCTGGAATGTAGTTCCTCACAAATTTTTAGCACTCGGTTACGGTCAACAGTGAAAGCGTCATCATAAAATGTAACTTGGTCAATGCCATATTGGTCATGGATAAGCTGCATTTCATCAACGACGTTTTTTGGGCTGCGCATGCGGTAGCCTCTACCGAACATGCGTACGGTACTGCAGAAGTCGCACCAAAAGACGCAACCACGGCTACTGATTAGGGGGAATAAAATTTTGCCGTTATGTTTTAAGCTTTCAAGGGGCAATAAGTGGTGAGCCGGGAATGGCAGTGCGTCTAAGTCTTCTATGAAGGGTCTGTCTGGGTTGCGGGAGATCTTGTCTTCGTTTCGGTATGTGATGCCAAGAACTCCGCTTAGGTTACTTTTAGCTTCAAGTTTTTCGAGAAGCTCGATGAAGGTTATTTCTCCTTCTCTTCTTACAACTATGTCTAAGCTTGGATATTCGTTTAGGGCGTTTTCATCCCAGAAAGTTCCATGCGAACCGCCAAGAACAGTTACTGCTTGCGGTTGAGCCTGCTTAGCTATATTGACAAGGTTCATGGCGGATTTGTAGAGTAGGGTTGTTGCGGTAACTCCAATTATGTCGGAGGCCGTTTGTGTGATGCGGTTGCGAAACGTTTCTTCCGTTAGTTTCTCAGCTTGGCAATCGATTATGATAACTTGGTGACCTTTTTGTTCGGCGATTGCCCCTAGATACGCTAAGCCGAGCGGAATAAAGGGTGGGTGAGAATGGACGCTTGGCGGGTAAGGTGGATTGACGAGAGTAATCTTCAATGGTGTTCGCCCTTTTTAGTTAGTGGTTGTACGTGAAGATGGATTATATAGTTTTCTAAATCAAACCTAAAACCTAAAAATCAATCGTTAATGAAGAAAACAGATACGTCAAAGATGCATCAACCGTTTAACTGCAGTTTGGCTGTTCTGCTCTTTTACATCAACCGCTTAGTTAGCGTTTACCTGCAAGCATATGCCCTTTGTGTTCAACCATCCTGTGATTTCTTAGTTCATCGGGATTTCCAAAACTTGATGAGCATATTCGACATTTAAATTTTTCTTGTGCAAATTTTTCGTAAGTATACATCCAGAATTGACCTTCTCCTTGATAATTCTTGCAAAAACTACTCTTTTACAAGCTCAATAAATATGCGTTTCACAGACTAATAAAGTGATACCAAATTTGAACTATGAAACAATGGGAAAACCATATTTTTTGAGCGAAGTAAATTTTTATAGGCACACTCAAATAGCACACAGTATTATAATAACGAAAAACCCACCCGAAGATCCAAGGAGGGACCAAACGCTTGAATAAAAAAACAAAACTAAAAGCAAAAGGAAAAAAATACTACACAAATACCCACGGAAAAGTCTACCGCGTAAAACCAAATCCTAAAGCAAACAAACGAAAACTTCTACAGAAACGCCAAAGAAAAATAGATGCCCAAATTAAGGCAGCCTAATTTTCCTTCTATCATCTAATAACCTGCTAATATAGCAGTTTCTTTACTTTGCTTTAAAATTAAGTAATTAACGATTTTGAATAATCAAACCATTCCATCCGGATGCTTCTNCATCCAGTTCACAGCGAAGGCTTCAGCTCTTGGTTCACTAGGATAATCAGGTGAAATGGGTTTGCCTTCATCTTTGTCGGTTTGTTTTCCCTCGAACAGAAGGACTTGNAAATTCGTGCTGAAATCTTTCTTTAAAACAATCAGAGTCTGTCCTGTATTTTCGTTAACATAGCCGCCTTGATTGCTAATCTTCTTCCAACCTTTGACTAATTTCATCTTTTCTTGTTCCTTAGGCAGCTTGATTTAGAAAGAGGACGCACGTGTTTATCGTCGTCGTGCCCAAGCCTGTTTGGGCTCAAAGTTCCTGTTTGCTGCTGTTTTTATTGGTTGATTGGTTAAGTGCTTGGCAAAACATGTTCTGCAGTAGACGGGTTTTCCGGGGGTTGGCTTGAAGGGTACTGTTGTTGCTTGACTGCATTCTGTGCATTTTGCTTCATATTGAGTTCTTTGGATTTTTTCACCTCATTTTACTAAACGGTTAAACAAAGAGATCCAACAAGGGCATGCTTAAGCTGTTTTTCCCTCTCTCTTCTTGTTGTCTGCAAATACCTTTTGCTTTACTTTCTTTTTAATGGTGCAGTTTAGCCGCACAGAAGATTTGCATCTTCGACAATTTTTAACTAGACCTGCTCTTAACATACACAAAGCTATTTACCTCTATTCATACTTTTGAAAAGAATCCGTTATACGATAGGCATTTCCCAGAGGATAAAAGANACTCTTCAACAATTGAGTGATGTTAGCTCCTTATAAAGGAATGGATGGGAAAAACCCTTTTTTAGCAAAAGAAAAAGGTTTTGCGTGATTTAGAAAAATTAAGCTCTAAAATAAAATATTATGTAAAAACGGCTTGAAATACGGGAAAATACGAAAAAAATTAGGCTACTCTAATATAGCCCTTGTGCTCTATTTTGGTAAGGTTAGAATTCTTTAGAAGAAGAGACAGGACTGCCAATGACGTTTTGCTTTTTTTCTCAAACTATTCTGATAAAGTTGGTGCAAGCCAAAAAGGTGTTATAAATGGGTAAACGAAAAGTTACAAACGAGGGCAACCTCGATAGTATGGTTCTACCTTCTAAAAATGACGTGTTAGGTGTGGCCGTCAAAATGCTTGGCGCAGACAGAATAATGGTCAAATGCCAAGACGGCAAAGAACGATTATGCAGGATTCGAGGCAAACTAAAACGACGCGTTTGGATACGCGAAGGAGACATAGTCTTAGTGTCTCCGTGGGATTTTGAAACAGATAAAAAAGGAGATATTTTCTGGCGNTATCGCAAAAACCAATCCGACTGGCTCAGAAGCCACAACTATCTAAAAATGGAATAGGAGACCGAGTTTATTATTCTAAAATGTAAAGAATGTGGAAATACTTTCCATCGTGATGGTCTCAAAGATGGTGAAATTGTAGCCTGCCCCATTTGCGAAGCCGACTATGTTGTCGTAATTAAAGATGGAAAAATATACATCGAGGACTACGTTTATGAAACCAAAGACTTGGGCGAACTCTAAGTCGCCATACTAAAGACTCTTTTCTTTATAAATAGAAAATAGATTAAGGGTTTAACTTAACAATTGTTCCAATAGCTTGGCCTGGAACACCATGAACAAATCTGACTCTAACCATGCCGTTTTTGCCATGGGAACCCATGATTTTTCCAGACATCGTTTTGGTGTCATTCTTCCANGTGACCTTTTTTCCCACCAATTTCCCTGCGAGACCTGCAGAATCAATACCTGTGAATTCNATTAAGCATTCCCTTGAGGTTTGTGATTTAGGTCCAGTTCGATAATTAGTAATTCTTCCATAAACTTTTTGGCTCAAAATTATTCACCAGTTAAACGCTACTTAAAGGTGTATCCTTGCATTTAAAGATGCCATACAATTTTGAAAATTTAGGCTCAAAAATCGCTAATCAGCATTTTGGGTTTTCAAGAAAAATAAAAAGAAGAAAAAGAAACTATTTGTATAGTTTTTCCCATCTGTTGAAGAGTTCTAGAACTTCGTCGCCGTTGTGATCTTTGAGAAACTCGCGTGTTTCCTTATCAGCAACAGCTTCCTTTTGGAACTTTTGGATATATTCGGCTTTCTCAGCTAGGAAAATGATGCCGTCAACGCCTTGTCTTGCAACACGAGTTGCAACAGTCATGATTTGTTTGGTTGTTGCAACGGTGTCCCAAGTTTCGTTTGGACCACGGACATAGAAGTTTACCATGACTGGCTTCTTTAGGAAGCTCTTGTAGCCTCTTGCGATTGTTTCCCAGTACCAAGGAGTTGGGTAAGACTTGCTGAACATTGGGATGACGAAGTAGTCGGCGTATTGTGCCATTGCTTCAAAGTCATAGCCGAAGCGTACTTTGCCCATTAATGGGTCTGGGAGACAGTTAACGAAGAGTGGCTTACCAGAAACGACTTCTTTGACTTCTGCAAGGAAGTCGGTTACTACTTTTGCTCGCCATTCAACCCAGTTTAAGCCGCTTTTACTTTGTTGTTCAATGCATCTTGGGCAAGTGCAGAAACCCTGATCTGCAAAGTGCTGGCTGCTGATGCTGATGCCTGGAGTTTGTTTGGCACTTTCAGCGATAATTTTTAAGTTATATTCTCTAGCTTCTGGGTTAGTCATGCATACAACGTCCCAACGGAGGTTATAGCGTTTGTTTGTGCGGAGAGCTGGACCAAATGAGCTGACGGATACCCAGTCTGGCCTTTTTGCAGCCATGTTATTGTCTCCGAAGACTGCGATGTTAGTATACATCTTCGGGTTTACTTTTCCAACGATTCCGGATTCAGATTTTTGACGATAGAAGTTGTAATCGACACCCTCAACAGGCTCGGGTTGATAGAGAAATACGCCGAATTTCAAGTTTAATACACCATTTTATCTTTTGTTTTTATTACGGAATAAAATTGCATGTTATTTAAGTCTTTTCAGTTAACCTATGGACTGTGTTTTCTTGATAATTTCGATTAGCGCGTACTTGATAAATGGCGGTAAATCTACTTCAGGATAATCTGGCTGTTTTTCACAATCCTGGTTGGGTGCAGAGTACTCGCCAAAGCATTTGCTTATCTCTTCCCAGCATGTAAAGTCGGTTGGCAACAGGTTTTTTTTGTAATCGTCATCCATTCTTGCAGCAGCCAATAAAAACGCGCTTCCACAAGGGTTGCTCTTAAGAATCTTTGCCAAATTTTGCAGACTGATGGCCAAGCCGTCAACTTTGGATACTTCAGCAGCAAGCTTCTCAAGTCCTAGGTGTCTCTCTTTGAGCCTATCAAAAACTGAGCGGCAACCCCAAAATGGCTCCTGCTTAAGCAACGCCTCAGAAACCGCTTTCCTCACACAATACCCCACCAGCTTGCCTAGTTTTGAGGGTGGACCTCCCAAAGTTAACGTTTTACCCTTACATGTTGAAGCTACCGTAACGCTATCAGTTATCGANCCAGTTGCTGAATCGCCAGTGTAACGGCTACGCACGTCAAAATCCCGCAGCGCTGCTGATTTGGCTTCAGTTGCAGTGATTAATGTTGCAACCATACAGGATTCTGATGGGTTACCATCGATAAGAACGATGATGTTTATTGTTCCTGCGATTTCTTGAACATCCATCTCTTCGCCAGATGATTCGCCATGTTGGCAACCCGCAGTTGCCACAACGCTGACTGAAAAACCCGGGGCACTCTTTGTGACTAGGCTATAGTTTTTGATATTTGCAGCGGTTAACATGGCAAGGTAATCTTTGGTTAACCCAAATTTTGCCGCCGATGAAGTGATTAGTTTAAGCGGGTCAAGGTGCAAGGAGAGGTCACTGTATCCTTCCGGCACTCCTACATTGAGGACAGCTTTAACCTGATTGACCCCGCCAAAATAGATTGCTGAGCTAACTGTCTTTAAAGTGCTATCACAAAAAACGGCTATTACATTTTCTTTAACATTAAGTTTTACGTTGTCTGCGAGACCAATTTGCTCCAATTTCGCCAGATCCCCACACTTCTATTTTTTGGTGGTGCTAACATTTATACTGATAGCTTTACTTGGGCAAAGGTTCACACAGACGCCACATTTTGTACATTGAACAAGTGCAATAACTTGAGGTTTTCTGTTCTTTCCCTCTTCTAAGGCGCCCTCTGGACAAACACCAATGCAAATTTGCCCCGTGCAGGGACCACATTTAGATATGTCGATTGTTATTGGGGATTTTTGTTTGTCCATTTGAATCAACAATTAAATAAGCGCCAAGAATATATTTGTTGCGAGCAAGGTATTGGGCATGAAAATAGGTTTAGTCACATACAAACCCGAATTTGTTGAAGGTTTTGACCTCCATGTTTACTATTCTAAATGGGTAGATGGACAAGTTTTTCCAGCGGCGAAGGGTATGCAAAATGACGTAACAGTTTTTTGTGATGCTAAATCAATCCGCGAAGACTCAAGCATCGTCGCCTTATCAAAAACAGGTCCAGCGCTTCGAAGCAACAAAAGAAGCCATTTTGTTTTTGACTATGTTTGCCCAACACATCCAAGTTACCGAGCCAAAGTTATGGATTACATAGAGGGATTAAGTAAAGAAAAAATTCTTGGCATAACACTAAACCTCTATCATTTTCCAGATCAAGACTTCTGTGTCTGCCCCAGGTGCACAGAAAAATGGAAACAGAGCGGCTTAAACTGGATACAGTGGCGAGCTCAAACTATCATAGAGTTGCTCAGAGAAGCTAAATCGAAAGTAAACGGAACGTTTGCCGTTGAAATTTACCCTGACCCTGTTTTAGCTAAAGAGCGGTTTGGCTTAGACCTTGAAGCTATCGGGAACCTGGTGGACTACTTCCATGTGCCTCTTTCTTCACGTGATTATTTGACGAGCTACTGGGTGGATGTAATAACTCGAGATTTCGTTGCCACGCTCAAGAAGCCAGTTGTGGTTGAGTTGAGCGCTGAAATGCCAACGGACGAAAAACTAGATGCTCTTTTCAGGACAATGGCTTACATTTCACACCACAACTTGGCTGCCGTACTTCTTTTGGTGCATGATTCAGAAAATGCGCGGCAAGTCGCAAAGTTTGCTGTCCAGAACACTGACCTGAGAGAATGGTTCGAAAAGTATGAGTTTGAGGAAATGAGCAGAATCGTCGACAATTGGGCTAAGATTTACTGAATTTTTTCCTGTATTCTTTTAGCAGCTGCATGTCTAAATCTGCAGTTAGCACTGAATCTTTAGGTGCGTCTGAAACCTCGCCAAGTATGCCCCACGGGGCTATGATGGCGCTTCTTCCTCCCCGCATGTTCGAGCAAACATTCCCAACTTTAAGCACAAACATACCATAGTCACGCGCCATTCCCTCCGTCAAAGGATGACCTTTGACGACTGGGTGAGTACCCATAGCCGCAACTGGGAGAGAAATAATTTCCGCACCTAATCTTGCGACTTTTTTTACGAGACTGGGATCGAAGGAGTCAGCGCAAACGATCATCCCAATTTTGCCTAAATCTGTTTCTACCACCAGCGGTTGGGTGCCCCTGGCGACACCCGCTGCAATCTCTGCTTTTATGGGATTAATTTTTTTGTATTTTGCTATGAGTTGACCTTTTTTCCATAGGGTGCTTGTGTTGTAGTATTTTTTATTGTCTTCTTGTAGCACTGTGCCGCCTAGGAGATAGATTTCACCAATGGTTTTGGAGACATCTTCTAGAAATTGAAGTGTTTTTGTGCACGTTTCTTGTGATATTTTTTGGGCATCAGTGAAGTCACCCATGCAGTTTGGGACAGTGAAGTATTCGGGGAGAGCAATTATAACTGGTTTTTGTTTTGTGGCTTTGAGGACAGCGGTTTTGGCGGCTGTTAGGTTGTCTTTTACTGTGTTGCGTATTTCCATATGGAGTAGGCTGACTTTCATTTGGGAATCCTCGGTTTGTAGCATGATGCCTTTTGTTTTTGAACATTTAAACTTAGTTGATAACGCTGTTTAATTGGTTATTAATATGATAGGTAACCGTTTGTTCAGCATTATTTTTGGTTTCAGCACAGATGTCTACCAATTGACGCCTTTTATATGCATGCGGATAAACTTAAATACTGCCTGAACGACAAACACAGTAATGCGAGGGACAGAAATGACGTTTAATGAACCAGAAGTTAACAAACTATTGCCTGAAGTAAAAACATTAGTCAACAAAGTCGTCAAGAAAAACATGGCAGACGGCTTCCTTTTCTCCGCCGGGACAGACACACAAATAATCGCCTATGAAGCAGTCAAATACAAACCCGACATTCCATGCCTTACCTTAGCCTTCAAACATGGACAACCTAAAGACACAGAATACGTCAAAAAGATGGTTGAACTCCTACACCTAAAACATGAAACCTACCAATTTGGCAAAGAAGATGTAATGAAATTTTTCCCCAAAGTAGTGGAAGCACTAAAAAAATATGACCCCATGGAAATCCGAAACAGCCTCCCAGTCTACATCGGCTTAACCCTGCTAAAACCCAAGGGAATAAAAACCGTCTTCACAGGCGACGCATTAGACGAGCTTTTCGGTTACCCCTGGCAATTCCACCTATCAGAAGAACAGTTTGCGGTAAAGCAACAAGAAATGTGGGCAGAAATGGGCTTCTCTTCGTTCCCGATGGCCGAATCTCTTGGAATGCAAATCAAAGCACCCTATCGAGACCCTGAATTTATGGCTTGGGCAATGAAGTTACCCATCAAATACAAGATCAACATGTACAATGG
>JGI20214J51088_10002374_pt1 | contig 12537 bp, 13 predicted proteins | sample WetSurMetagenome_FD_51088 | JGI IMG/M metagenome (IMG submission 51088)
CCCTTTCCTCCATATTCAGGTAAAAGTGCAGGATGTATATTTATTATCCTTTCTGCGTACTGTTCAATAATATTTTCAGGAACAAGCCATAAAAATCCTGCCAGAACAATAAAATCAATTTTATATAATGTAAGATAGCGAAGTACTTTCCCGGTAACATAAAATTCCTTTCGTTCGAAAAAAACAGTTCTTATATTATGTGCTTCAGCCCTTTTTAGAACCATTGCCTGACGGTTATTTGACAAAACAAGACTTACTTTAGCGGTATTTTTGTTCGAAAAGTATTTAATTATATTTTCCGCGTTAGTACCGGAGCCCGAAGCTAAAATGGCTATATTCCTCATATTTTGATAATTAGCATATTTGTCAACTATTAATAATTTTGGCTTAAAATAAGATTATTTTTCTAATTATCAACACATTAAACTGTAACATAAATAAAAAAACATCAAATCTCTTGAAAAATAAAGTACAAATATATTTCTTTGCATGGTTCAAAATTTAATATTAATTAAAATTTATTATTATGTCGGACATTGCCACAAGAGTAAAGGAAATAATAGTTGACAAACTTGGAGTAGACGAATCAGAAGTAACTCCGGAAGCCAGTTTTACTAACGATTTAGGGGCAGACTCTCTTGATACTGTTGAATTAATCATGGAGTTTGAGAAAGAATTCAATATCGGAATTCCCGACGACCAGGCAGAATCAATTGGTACCGTTGGTGATGCTATCAAGTACATTGAGGAGAATGCAAAATAATTTGCATTTTTAATAATCCGTTTATGAGAAGAGTTGTAGTAACAGGTCTGGGAGCATTAACTCCTTTAGGTAATAATTTGCACGAATTTTGGGATGGACTAAAGAATGGTGTTAGCGGATCAGTAATGATCACACGTTTTGATACTACAAAGTTCAAAACCAAATTTGCATGCGAATTAAAAGGCTACGACTCCACCAGGTATTTTGACAGAAAAGAGGCCAATAAGCTTGATTTGTATTCCCAGTATGCACTTGTCGCTACAGGTGAGGCATTAACCGATTCAGGTTTAAATCTGGATAAAGTTGATAAAGACAGGGTTGGTGTTATTTGGGCTTCAGGTATCGGGGGACTGGAAACCTTTTTTCTGGCAATTAAGGATTATGTTCTTGGGGATGGTACTCCCCGATTCAGTCCATTTTTTATCCCTAAGATGATCGGTGACATTGCAGCCGGAGCAATATCGGGGACATTGCAGCCGGAGCAATATCAATAAAATATGGCTTCAGGGGACCAAACTTCGCAACGGTCTCCGCATGCGCATCTTCTACCAACTCAATTATTGATGCAATAAATTATATCCGATGGGGAAAAGCAGATGTTTTCGTCACCGGTGGCTCAGAAGCCTGTGTCAATGAACCCGGAATCGGTGGATTTAATGCTTTGCAGGCTCTCTCTACAAATAATGCTGAGTTTAAATCAGCATCCAGGCCCTTTGACCAGACTCGCGACGGATTCGTCCTCGGAGAAGGTGCAGGAGCTCTGATTGTAGAGGAGTTAGAACATGCCAAAGCCAGAGGTGCAAAAATTTACGCAGAACTGGTTGGGACAGGATTAACAGCAGATGCTTATCACATGACAGCTCCGCATCCTGAAGGACTTGGTGCAAGGAATGTTATGAAACTGGCAGTCAGTGATGCATGTCTTAAGATTGAAGATGTCGATTACATCAATGTTCATGGAACATCTACTCCTCTGGGTGATGTCTCTGAAACAAAAGCTATTGTAAGTGTATTTGGGGAACATGCTTACAATCTTAATATCAGTTCAACAAAATCTATGACCGGGCACCTTTTAGGGGCTGCTGGTGCTATCGAAGCAATAGCTTCAATAATGGCTGTTGTTCACGATGTTATTCCCCCAACAATTAACTTCAAGATTCCTGATCCGGCTATTGATCAGAATCTGAACCTGACCCTGAATAAAGCACAGAACAGAAAAGTTAATGTTGCCATCAGTAATACATTCGGCTTTGGTGGTCATAATGCTTCTATCGTCATAAAAAAAGCAGAGGTTTAGTGTCATTATTTCGGAAAAGAATAAATGGGACTTATATTCTTGATAAACGGGAATTTAGTTCCCGTCTGAAAAAAATATTAGGCTTCAGCCCCGGAAACCTTAAATTATACGAAATAGCATTTATTCATCGTTCGGCTTCTTTTACCCTGCCAAACGGTAAAAAAGTGAATAATGAAAGACTTGAATATCTTGGAGATGCAGTGTTGGATGCAATCCTTTCAGATTATCTGTTCGAAAAATTTCCTGATGCAAACGAAGGTTTTCTAACAAAAATCCGTTCAAGAATAGTAAACAGGGAAGTACTTAATCATCTTGCGGTATCAATGGGGATCAATAATATCCTTATCAGTAATGTAAGTTCTGCTCATCCTACAAAAAATCTTTACGGTGATGCTTTTGAGGCACTCATCGGATCAGTTTTCCTGGATAAAGGGTTTAGAAAGACAAAGAAACTCTTCATAAGGAATGTCCTTAATAAGTACCTCGACCTGGAAATGATTGTTAAAACCGATACAGACTATAAGAGTCTGGTTTTCGAATGGGTTCAAAAACATAAATCCAACCTTATATTTACATACAAAGAAGAATATGATTTCAACCTTAAAAAGTCTGTCTTCTCCACGATCCTGATTATTGATAATAAAGAATTAGGAGAAGGGCATGGTTCTTCAAAAAAAGAGGCAGAACAGGAAGCCTCCAGTCAGGCATGGAGCAGGCTTAAAGATAATTTCAACTGATAAGGAGTATTATTTCTTTTTTTACTTAACTTTATCGGTTAAGCCGTTGACAAATGAAGAGTATTCAAAAAATTACTCGTGTACAACTTAAAAATATTCAGAATAGTGAATGTATTCTGCTTGGCATCGTTTCAGCAGAACCTGACTACAAATTATCTCTTACATTAAATAAAAAATTCAGACTCTCTCTTAAAAATAATTCTCCCTTAAAACTTATTGATGGTAAAGGGTCTGAGCTGCTGTTCAGCCGGTTTTCTGATATAAGTGCTTCACATGATTTAGCTTTTAACCTGATATCAAACCGATCAGGTAATCATTTCCTGCTCAAAAAACTAAAAAATGTGGATTACATTTTTCAGTTGCAGGATCCTGAAAATCAAAACGATATTTCCCGGTTAACTGCCAGATTGAGAGAGGTAGAATCTATAAATGCAGTGTTCAATATTGATATTAGTACCCTTAAGGATAAGAATTTACAATACTTAATTCAATAGAGTATGGAAAATCTGTATTATAATCTGTCAGAAGCGGAGTTTTCCAGAGGAAGGAAAATTCTTTTATGGGGCTTTGCTTCACTGTTTTTTCTTGCAGGGATTTATGTATTAATAGTAAATCTGGTTTTAGGACATAAAAGTATACCAGTAGTTCTCTGTATTGCTCCCTTTGGTATTAGTCTGGTGGTTTCCATCATAGCTGGTTTTGCTACATTTAAAGGAGCAAATCTGTTTTTTTCAATTGATAAGGAGAAAATAGAGTTCAAATCAGGTATTTTCAAGCCGATGACTCACTTATTTAAATGGAGTGATATCAAGGAACTTGTTATGCCCCGTAAACAGAAAAAGGTCAAACTGATTTTTAAAGATGGGACCACATTCGTAATTGATCTTACCTGGGTTCAGAGGAAAAAATCAAGTCATATCAGAAAGCATATTTTCCATATGGCAAGAGAAAAGGATCTTAATGTTATAAAGGTCACTAACCTTCTTAGAAAATGATGACTTTCAGATTCTGACTTTTCATACAGGAATTTAAGTATGCGTATAAGTCTTATTATCTCTTCTATATAAAAAGAAGTGGGCCGCTATGAAAGCGGCCCACAGTTTTGATAACCCTAAAACTAACCTAACCTATGAAAAAAAACCTCTATATCTTTTAATTCAAATATCGTGCCAAATCCTGTGTAAAGATATTCAGAGTTCCCGTAATAAAAAATCTTTTTCCCTAAATAGTTGAATATTAACAATATTTTAATGATATGTTAAATTGGAAAAAGTGCCTTGAGTGACTAAAGTGCCTAAAGTGCCTTGAGTTAAACTAACTTTGGCTTACTCTGCACATGTTAAAATTTCAGACACTTCAAACTCTAGCTCACTCCAGAGTTTAGCTCACTTCAGACTTCTTCTGTTAAAGAAAGTTAAAGAATGATAAAGTAGAATATATCCAAGTACTTTTACACCTTATGAAGCGGAAAATCATTGTATTGCTGGCCATATTTTTCTTTCTGGCTATTTCCGGACTGATTTTTATACAATTATCCTGGATCAGGAATGCAATTGCTATTACTGATCAGCAATTCCGCTATCTGGCTAATAAAGCTCTTGAATCCGTCGTCCTTGACCTTGAAGAGAAGGAACTTATCAAAAACATAGTAGAAGATATCGATCCTGCATCAACTGATTCAGTAACTGCAATTGTTCCTGCAAATTCACCCCTTGCCAGGAAACTTCAGGGATATCAACCTAACTCCGAACTACTGGAAATGTATGGACTTAATAAACCTGGCAAACCAATAGCAATAACCAGTTCAGGTCATAAAATATTTATCTCGGCAGAAGATATTTCTCCCTTCTCAAACGATGAAACTACAGAACCATCACCACAGATAATTAATACCGGAATATCAGGAAGAGTTAGCAATAAAATTGTTTTCCTTGAAAAGATAATGGAAAAAATTCTGAGTACTACTCCGGATATCAGAGAAAGAATTAATGCTGAAAGCCTTAATCAACAACTCAGAACAGCTCTTAATAATGTCGGAATATATCTTGATTTTGAATTCTCAATCAGATCCGGCCGGTTAGGTAATATTTGGAACTCACCAGGTTTTACAGATAAACCCGGAACAAACAAATTCATAATACAACTTTTTCCCAATGACCCGGTTCCCAGTCAAAATCAGATAGTGTTGTATTGTCTGCAGGAACAGCAATACAAATTTGAGAAAATAGGGAACCTGGGCTTCTTATCAGTACTCTTTACACTTCTTTTATTGCTGCTATCTACGGGAACATTTATCGTGATCTTCCGTCAGAAAAGAATATCAGAGATAAGGAGTGATTTTATTAACAATATGACTCATGAACTTAAAACACCAATTTCAACAATATCTCTCGCTTCCCAGATGATGGCAGATAAGTCTATCCCTAACAAGGATAAAAATATCGATAACCTGGCTAAGGTTATTTCAGATGAGAGTATGAGGCTCAAATTTCAGGTAGAGAAAGTTCTTCAGATGGCAATATTTGAAAAGCTGAATATGAAACTGAATATAGTCGAGCTGGATGTCCATAAGATAATCGACAAAGCAATAGAAAACTTCTCTCTTCAGATCAGAAGTCGTAATGGTCTGGTGACTAAAGATTTTCAGGCAAGCGTGTCGCTTGTTCCGGTTGATGAAATTCATTTACTTAATTCGATCTCCAACCTTATCGATAATGCAATAAAATACTCAAAAGAGAGGCCGGAAATAATTGTCTCAACCCATAATAATAAAAAAGGTCTGGTCATCACTCTTGAAGATAAAGGAATCGGGATAAGTAAAGAAAACCTGAAAAGGATTTTTGACAAATTCTTTCGTGTTCCTTCCGGGAATGTTCATAATGTAAAAGGATTTGGTCTTGGGTTAAGCTATGTTAAGAAGATTATCGAAGAACATAATGGTTCAATTAAGGCTGATAGTCAGATAAATAAAGGAACTAAATTTACCATTTTTCTTCCACAGAACAGACTAAAATGAGACTAAGAGCAATTTCATTAACTATCAAACAAAATGCTGAACTGGAACTCCTGGTTAACGGAGATCTGGAATCAAAGTTTTTTATATATGTGTAATTACTGCCTGCCGGGAGGTATATATGAAACCGGAAAATATAAAATTTATACTAATGGATAATATCAGAATTCTGCTTGCTGAAGATGACAACAACCTTGGTGTATTGCTGAGAGATTATCTCAAGGCCAAGAACTACAAAACAACCCTGTTCGTCAATGGGATCCAGGCTCTGGAGGCATTCTCTAAAGAGTCGTTCAGTCTGTGTATACTCGATATTATGATGCCGGAGATGGATGGACTCACTCTGGCAAAAGAGATCCGTCTTACAAATGCTGAGATTCCAATAATTTTTCTTACTGCAAAAAACCAGAAGGAGGATATTCTGGAAGGGTTCAAATCCGGAGCTGACGATTATATCACAAAACCTTTCTCAATGGAAGAGCTCCTTTATCGTATTGAAGCAATCCTCAGAAGAACAACCCGTACTATAATAAATAAGAAAGAGAAATCCTATGTAATCGGAGCATACATTTTTGATCCCATTAAACAATTACTTATCTACAGGGATCTGCCAATAAAGCTCACCACTAAAGAATCGGAACTATTTGAGCTATTATGCCGGAACAGGAATGAAATACTGGAGAGAAATTTTGCATTAAAAACAATATGGACAGACGATAACTATTTCAATGCCAGGAGTATGGATGTTTATATTACCAGATTGCGAAAATATCTCAGGAAAGATCTTTCTGTAAAAATATTAAATATCCATGGAAGAGGATATAAGCTTATATGCTAAAGATGGTATAATAAGAAATCCACTAACCACAAAGTCACAGAGAGTATCAATGAGTTACACAGAGTAATGATTAAATAAAAATATTAAATAAAAATCCGTAGATTTTAGATTAATAAACCGCGTTACTCAGTGGTGACCCTGTGCAACTCCGTGTTTAAATAAGCATTATGAAACTGAAATTTTGCCCTAATCCAGCTTAAGCACAGCCAGAAATGCCTGCTGGGGAACTTCAACATTTCCTACCTGCCGCATCCGTTTTTTACCTTTCTTCTGTTTCTCCAGAAGTTTCCGTTTTCTTGTTATATCACCGCCATAACATTTAGCGGTTACATCCTTCCTGACAGCTTTAACGGTTTCCCGTGAAATAATTTTTGCTCCTATAGCTGCCTGAATTGCAATATCAAACTGTTGCCGTGGAATCAGTTCTTTCAGCTTTACACACATTTTTCGTCCGAATTCATATGCGTGGCCTTTGTAAATTAAGGTTGAAAGAGCGTCCACCATTTCTCCGTTAAGAAGAATATCAAGACGCACAAGATCAGCTTTCTGATATGCTGTATAATAATAATCGAAAGAAGCATATCCTTTAGATATACTCTTGAGCTTATCATAAAAATCAAAAACAATTTCAGCAAGTGGCATCTCGAAAGTTATTTCAACCCTGTCCCTTGTAAGATAGACCTGATTTTTAAGTACTCCCCTTTTATCAATACAGAGAGTCATAATTGAGCCCACATACTCAGAAAGAGTAATAACCTGGGCTATAATGTAAGGCTCTTCAATACGGTCAATATTAGTGATAGGTGGTAAACCAGATGGATTATGAACATCAATCTCTTCTCCTTTGGTAGTATATACCTTATAAGAAACGTTAGGAACTGTTGTAATCACATCCATATTGAATTCTCTGTCGAGACGTTCCTGGATGATTTCCATATGAAGCAGACCAAGAAAACCACATCTGAATCCAAATCCGAGAGCTGCTGACGATTCAGGGATGAATGAAAGTGAGGCATCATTCAGTTGTAACTTTTCAATTGATATCCGAAGGTCTTCATAATCGTCGGCATCGACCGGGTAAATTCCGGCGAACACCATTGGTTTTACATCTTCAAATCCTGAAATTGCTTTATCACAGGGATTTTTAACATGTGTAATAGTATCTCCGACTTTAACTTCAGCAGAAATTTTTACTCCAGTTATTATATATCCTACATCTCCCACTCCCATTATATCGCGCGGATCCTGCTTAAGTTTCAGAACGCCAATTTCTTCAGCATTATATTCATGATCAGTATTGACAAATTTTACCTTTTCACCCTTACGGATTGTACCATTTACTATTTTGATATATGCTATTATACCTCTGAACGAGTTGAAGATCGAATCAAAAATAAGAGCCTGCAAAGGAGCATCCGGACTACCCTTAGGATGAGGAATGCGATTAACAATTTCCCGGAGAATTTTTTCAACTCCCATACCTGTTTTTGCGCTGGCTTCTATTATGTCTTCCCTCTTGCAGCCAACAAGATCAACAATCTGATCCTTAACCTCTTCTGGCATAGCTGCAGCCATATCCATTTTATTCAGAACAGGGATGATTTCAAGATTATGGTCTATTGCCATATAAAGATTCGAAATTGTCTGAGCCTGTATCCCCTGAGTAGCATCGATTACAAGTAAAGCGCCTTCACATGCTGCAATTGAGCGCGAAACCTCATATGAGAAATCAACATGTCCAGGGGTATCAATAAGATTTAAAATATATTTTTTGCCATCATGGAAATACTCCATTTGGATAGCATGACTCTTTATGGTAATGCCCCTTTCCCTTTCAAGATCCATATCGTCGAGCACCTGTGCCTGGTATTCTCTTTCTGTAATTGTATTGGTCTTCTCCAATAACCGGTCAGCCAATGTACTCTTGCCATGGTCAATATGAGCTATAATGCAGAAATTACGGATTTTATCCATTAAATAAACTTGATTTAAATCAGGTGCAAATATATAAAAATATACAAATAAATAGGGACATGCCATGGCATGTCCCTACAGTTGATTTTATATAAATTCTGAGAATTTTACATCATTCCTGGCATTCCACCACCCATTCCCTGGGGAGGACCAGCAGGAGCATCTTCTTTTACATCAACAATAACAGCCTCAGTTGTAAGGAACATACCGGCAACAGAAGCAGCGTTTTCGAGTGCAACGCGGGCAACTTTAGCAGGATCAATTACGCCTACAGCATAAAGTTTTTCATAAGTGTCGGTCTGAGCGTTATATCCATAATCAGCTTTTCCTGCTTTAACGTTCTGTGCAACAACCGCACCCTCTTTCCCTGCGTTAACAGCAATCTGACGTAATGGTTCTTCAATGGCACGTTTAACAATCTCAATACCTGTTGTCTGATCCTCATTATCGCCTTTAAGTCCTTCAAGGGCACTTATTGCGCGGATATATGCAACACCACCACCAGGGACAATACCTTCTTCTATAGCAGCACGGGTTGCATGGAGTGAATCATCAACACGGTCTTTCTTCTCCTTCATTTCAACTTCTGAAGAAGCTCCGATATAAAGAACAGCAACACCACCTGCGAGTTTGGCAAGGCGCTCCTGTAATTTTTCCTTATCATAATCAGAAGTGGTAGTTGTCATCTGTTGTCTGATCTGGGCTACACGTGCTTTGATCATCTCTTTATCGCCGGCACCGTTTACAATTGTTGTATTCTCTTTATTAATTGTAACTTTTTCAGCAGTACCAAGCATGTCGAGAGTTGTATGTTCAAGTTTCAGACCTTTTTCTTCTGAAATAACTGTACCACCAGTTAGAATGGCAATATCCTCAAGCATCTCTTTTCTCCTGTCACCAAATCCGGGAGCTTTAACAGCACATACTCTCAAAGAACCACGCAAACGGTTTACAACCAGAGTTGCAAGGGCCTCACCCTCAACATCTTCTGATATAATTAATAAAGGACGACCTGTCTGAGCAGTAGCTTCAAGAACAGGAAGCATATCTTTCATAGTAGAAACTTTCTTGTCATATATAAGGATATATGGATTTTCAAGGTCAGCTTCCATTTTCTCAGCATTAGTTACAAAGTAGGCAGATATATATCCGCGGTCGAACTGCATACCTTCTACAACTTCAACAGAGGTTGTTGTTCCTTTTGATTCTTCTACTGTTATAACTCCCTCTTTATGAACTTTACCCATTGCTTCAGCAATGAGTTTACCAATCTCCTGATCATCATTGGCAGCAACTCTGGCAACCTGTTCAATTTTACTGAGGTCGTCACCGATAACTTTTGCCTGTGATTTAAGATGAGCTACAACTTTTTCAACTGCTTTGTCAATTCCCCTTTTAATATCCATTGGATTTGCACCAGCAGTAATATTTTTCAATCCGACATTTATAATTGACTGAGCAAGAACAGTGGCTGTTGTAGTACCATCACCGGCGATATCACCTGTTTTTGATGCTACCTCTTTCACCATCTGTGCACCCATATTTCTATAAGGATCGGAGAGTTCGATATCTTTCGCAACTGTTACTCCGTCTTTTGTTATCTGGGGAGCTCCGTATTTTTTCTCAAGAACCACGTGACGTCCTTTAGGACCAAGTGTTACTTTCACTGCATCAGCTAACTGATCTACTCCCTCTTTAAGAAGGGCGCGTGCATCGATATTAAATTTAATTTCTTTTGCCATATCATTATGATTTTTAATAGTTTGCTAAAAATTAAGCTATGAAAAGTATATCTGTCTGTGAAACAAGCAGATAATCTTCCCCATCAATGGTAAGCTCCTGCCCTGCATATTTACCGTAGAGTACTACATCACCTTTTTTGACTTCCATTTCTTCATCTTTCTTTGCTGCGCCAACAAGAATTACTTTTCCCTGACGTGGTTTTTCCTTAGCGGAATCAGGAATGATTATTCCACTTGCAGTTTTTTCTTCAGCTTCATTAGGTTTTACAAGAACCTTACCTGCTAAAATTTTTCCTTTCAATTGTGCCATTTTATCTAGTTTTAAAGTTAAACATCTATTTCTGACTCCATTTTTAAGCATATTCTATGCCAAATTGAAAAAAATGACATTTTGGAATTTAAAAGGACATTTTATTGAAGTCATCCTGTCATTATCCAGTAACTGAATGTTCCAAAAATTCATAAAAATCTAAATTACAGTGCATTATTGATAAAATAAAAAAAGTGTCAGTATGTGACAAACTGACACTATTGAAAATTATTCCATTCAATCAATATCTATTTTTTTACTGGTTGCTCCTGGCTGCCTGCAGGAGGAGTCGTTGTTTGCGGAACAGCTGTAGGAAGAGTTGGAATTGCATTCGGATCAACAGCATTTTGTATCTGATTCTCTATCCGGGAACGTCCGGAGGTAGACCCGCGAGGTATGGTGGCTGTTGCAACTACACACAGGATCAAAATTGCAGCTGCCAGAGTCCAGGTAGATTTCTCAAGGAAGTCTGCAGTTTTACGAATACCCATTGATTGACCTGCTGAGGTAAAATTAGCAGCCAGTCCTCCTCCCTTAGAGTTCTGAACAAGAACTATCAGGATCTGGAGAATACATGCTGTAATTACTAATACTGAAACAAAAATATAAATTCCCATTTGTTCACTTTTTTATGTACTCTTTAACTTTTTCAATTTGAGATGCAAAGTAACTGCTTTTTTCCGGAAATTTCAAACTTAATTTTTCATAAATATCTATAGCCTTTGAGTAATACCCCTGATTAGTGTATATTTTGGCAAGAGTTTCAGTAATAAAGCCTCCGCCTTCCTCAATATACGGCTTTGAAATATCCTCTGAATGAAGGTTTGTTTTTTCCCTGTTAGGTTCAATTCTTGGATTAGAAATAATAAATTTATCAATAAGCTCTGACTGTAACTGCTTTTTAGAAAACTTCTCCTCATTATCCCATTGCTCTATGTGAATAACAGTCTCATCAGAAAAGTTAGTCTTGTTTTCATCAAGATCGAGTTCAAGAAGATCACTATGGTCAGAAACTGAAAACCCCGGATCCATAAAAAAAATCTTTTCTTCATTAGGAGATGATTCTTTGTCAATATGAATCATTAATCCTGCAGATTCTCCATTATCTGATTCAGATGATACCAGAATTGATTGGCCCAAAGCCTGTTTCCCTTTATCATGTTCGTTTTCAGGTATGGTTTCATTGGTGTCATTCTCAATCTGGGTAATCAGTTGTTCACTGTTTTTTGCAGATTCTATAACAACCTGTTGAGTGTCATATAAATGATCATCAGAAAAAGAAATTTTCTTATTGATATCAACAGAGTCGGTTTCCATGGAGGGTTTTGTCTTTAAAAAATAATAAAGCACTTCCCTGTCGGCAATGTGAATCGCTGAATTCCTGAGCTGACTTTCAAATTTTACATCTGAATTGTTCTGCAGTCCTTTTAACAATAGCATATGGGCACTCTGAAAATAAGGAAAGATATTAATCAATTCATAAACTTCCCCAATCATCTGGCGGCTAAGCGGAACTGTATTCTCAATCATATTTAAAAAGTCAGTTCTGTTCATGTTATTTACCAGTTGACAAATGCCTGATTGAAAATATCCTCTACTATCATTTCAATAATCTTATCAGAAAGCTCTTTTTCAACCGCGCTCAGATCGAGGTTGCTGTCGTAGTCTTCATATCTGGAAAATGTCTGTTCAAAACTCAGTTCAGGATCAATTGCATTTGTGAATTTTACTTTCACGGATATTGTAAATCTGTTCATAGCTGCCTGGGCATCAGCAGCTGTTGTATAGGGACGGGTGTTATAATCACTTATTTCTCCCTCAAAACTTGCATCGCCAATCCCATTAACAAATTTAAGACCTGTC
>JGI20214J51088_10002376_pt1 | contig 12523 bp, 10 predicted proteins | sample WetSurMetagenome_FD_51088 | JGI IMG/M metagenome (IMG submission 51088)
CACATTAGAAACAAAATGGACTGATAGACCTTCCTGAGCATAAGGCCGTAAACACTCAGTCACCATAAGAGGCCCAAGGTTTGATCCGCCGATTCCAATATTCACCAGATCAGAGATCTTCTTGCCGGTGTATCCTTTCCACTCGCCGGAAATTATTTGTTCTGAGAAGGCTTTTATTTTTTTGAGGACCTCATTGACCTGTGGCATCACATCTTTTTGATCAACGTAGATCGGTGTGTTCTTTCGGTTTCTCAAGGCAACGTGTAAGACAGCCCGATTTTCAGTTTCATTGATTTTATCTCCAATAAACATTTTTTCGATAGCATCGGTTAAATCTACTTCTTGAGCCAATTCAATTAAGAGACCCATAGTCTCTTCGGCAATCCGATTTTTCGAATAATCCACCACAATATCATTGAGCCGGAGAGAAAACTTTTGAAACCGTGCTGGGTCTTGAGTGAAAAGATCACGCATGTGGATGGTCTTCATCTTTCCGAGGTGCTGTAAGAGGCTTTGCCAGCTTTTAGTTGTCGTGGGATTGATTCTTTTTAACATCGTGATGCCCCTTTCTTGATAGACATATCTCCTTATTTGCTTTCCAAAGCACTTTTTATAATCTGCTGAGCCTGTTCAATAATGGTTTCAAGGTGAGCTTGGCTTTTAAAACTTTCCGCGTATAGTTTGTAAATATTCTCAGTTCCTGAAGGGCGAGCTGCAAACCACCCGTTTTTTGTTGCCACCTTCAAACCACCGATGGATGCTTTGTTTCCGGGAGCATGCATAAGCTTTGCGAGGATGGGTTCACCTGCCAGTTCTTTTGCGGCTACAATTTCGGGTGTAAGCTGCTTAAAAGCGTTTTTTTGTTCTGGTGTGGCCGGGGCATCAATCCGGGAATAATAGGGGGTTCCGAGGCGCGAGATAAGCTCCAGATAATGTTCGCCCGGATCTTTTCCTGTACGCGCAGTAATCTCGGCAGAAAGCAAGCCAAAGATGAGGCCGTCTTTGTCCGTGGTCCAGACCGCACCATTTTTGCGGAGAAAACTACCGCCCGCGCTTTCTTCACCGCCAAAGCAACAGGAGCCGTCATACAATCCTGGAGCAAACCACTTAAAACCGACTGGCACTTCCCAAAGAGTTCGGCGTAAATCTTCAACCACCCGGTCAATGAGACTGCTGCTGACCAGGGTTTTTCCGACAACTGACGTTGCTGGCCATTCAGGCCGATGGGTAAGCAAATAATGTATTGCCACTGCCAGATAGTGATTAGGATTCATAAGGCCCATAGAATGGGTGACAATGCCGTGCCGGTCTGCGTCAGTATCGGTGCCAAAGGCGATATCAAATTGATCCTTTAAGTTTACCAGACTAGCCATGGCATAGGGGCTGGAACAATCCATCCGAATTTTGCCGTCGTGGTCAACCGTCATAAAACGAAAGGTTGGATCAATAGCGGGATTAACTATGGTAATGTCAATCTCAAAGTGACGTTTAACTGGTTCCCAATAGGCAACCGAAGAACCGCCCAGGGGGTCGATACCGATTTTAACTCCAGCGGAGCGAATGAGCTCCATATCGATGACTGTTGCCAGATCTTCTACATAGGGCAGGAGGAAATCTTCCTTGTGGGTGGTAGAAGCTTTAAGAGCTAAATGATATGATATTCGTTTTACCTCCTTGTTTTTTGCGCGGAGGATCGCGTTAGCGCGGTCTTGAATCCAGCCGGTTATATCCGTGTCAGCAGGGCCACCGTTGGGGGGGTTATATTTGAATCCGCCATCAGCAGGAGGGTTGTGTGAAGAAGTGATGACAATACCATCCGCTCTGCGCTCTTTTCGTTCTCGGTTATAAACAAGGATAGCCCGTGATATAACCGGCGTAGGGGTAAAACCATCATCGGACTGAATAATAGTTTCAACATCATTAGAAGCTAAAACTTCCAGAGCAGTGCATTGTGCGGGGGCGGAAACCGCATGAGTGTCTTTACCCATAAAAACAGGGCCGGTGATGCCCTGGTTGCGCCGGTAGTCGCAAATAGACTGGGTAATAGCCAGGATATGAGCTTCGGTAAAAGTGGCCTCTAAGGGACTGCCCCGATGTCCACTGGTGCCAAAACTTACCAGCTGGTTTGGGTCACTCACATCCGGTTGGCTTTTATAGTAGGCTTTTTCGAGTGCGGAAACATCAATGAGAATTTCTGGCGGAGCGGTCTTTCCCGCAAGCGGATGAAGGTTCATGCTGGTATTCTCCTGCTCGAAACGTAGGTTTGCAGTGTTAAAAAAATTGGATAACACTTTATCACAAAAAAGGTTTTTTGGCCATGCGTAAGGGAAAAAAGAAAATTTGGAGGCAGGGGAGAGGCAAAATTTAAGTTGACAGAATCAGGGGAAACAGCTAAAAATACTTTGTGTAGGGCGATTAGCTCAGCCTGGATAGAGCGTTGGCCTCCGGAGCCAAAGGTCAAGGGTTCGAATCCCTTATCGCCCTTAAATAATATCAAGGACTTAGCTATTTTGTTAAGTCCTTTTTTATTGGGTTGCTACCATAACAAAGCCAAAACACTAAAAAACAAGAGGGGAAACCCCTTTGGCTTTTTCTCAATATTATTGAGTTTTTCCGAATTTCAGACAATAAGAAAAACAACCGAATCAGCCTCCGGAAACAATACAACCTTAACACGAAAAACAAAGGATCAGACACCCATAGGGTTGAAAACTAAGGTTAGAAAAATTTGTCCACGTGGGTTTAAAGACATACATCAGACACCAGACATAGAGGCCGATACCGCCATCTGACAAATGAGTGAACGGGGATGTCATCGTGATGTGCCGGTTATCCAAGTTTATTGCCTCTTCTCGGGAGTCGACGCATCAAGCGCGGCCACCTTGCGGGCATACAGGTCAATTCCGGGCAAAGCGCTGAAGCCATGCGCAAAGATGCTTAGCATGACTGTTACCATAACCGCCAACTTGATCGTTTCTTCGCCCGGCAAATGTGCTTCCTCCTCCAGGAATATAAGGCCAAGAACAATAGAGGCGAGTCCCCGCGGACCGAACCATCCCATAAACAAAACGCTTGCTGGATTCAGTCGCGTACCGAGCAAGGCGATTGCAACTGGGAGCATCCGCACCACCGTTAGGCTGAGGATGGCATACAGGATATGAACAAAACTGAACTGCCTGAAAGCCAGGGCTACGAAAAGACCGAATAAAAAAAAGACAAAGTAATCGAACAGCTGTCCCCACCCTTCGGTAAATTCGAGGCTGTGTGTGCTTGCATCACGAAAGCCTGCCTGTACGGCCAAGCCTGCGATGTAAGCCGCAATGAACATACTCCCTCCAACAGGTTCGCAGGCGAGTACGCTGAGGACCGGTAACGCCACCAGCCCAAGTTGCTGGGCGGATTCAGCCATCCACTCTTTACGCCGGGCCATGCCCAGGAGCAGACCACCAATCAGACCCACGGTAAGCCCCACCAGCGCGCCCATCCCCAATTGTTCAAAAACATAGTTTAGAATGACGCGGCCAGCTCCCTCCGTGCCGATCTGGGACACCGCGATGAAAAACATGAAAAAGGGGACTGAAAGTCCATCGTTGAGCCCTGCTTCCACATCCAGTGATTGACGGATACGCAGCGGAACCCGAGGACTCCGCACAATGACCTGTCCCAGTCCGGCATCTGTTGGTGCCAGGATGGCAGCAAGGATTCCTGCTTCCCCTATCGACAGTTGAGGAAAGATGAAGTGAGCGGCAACGGCCCCCAGCAGGATGGTCAGCAGCATCCCGATGCTCAGGAGCCGGAGCGGAAGTTTTTCTTTGCTCCTCAGTGTTTTTAAATTAATATGGGTAGCATCGGTGAACAGGAGCATCACCAGTCCCAGTTCGGCAAGCTTGAGAAGACTTGCCCGCTGTATGTCAAGTTCCTGGAATCCTGGCATGGCGAGGATGAGCAGAATACCGCCGGAGGTAAAGACGATTGGTGCCGTGACGACAGTATGCTCCAGCCGCCTGGATACTAAGCTGTAAAGAAAGGCCAGTGCGACGAAAACAACGATAATAATCATACGTCACTCCTCAGCGGTGGAAAAGACCCCCAGATGACCATGGGTTCTCACTGATTTTCCCCACCGAGCTAAGCGGAAGCAGGTTTTTCCTCGGGAATAATCGATGTCCGATTAACCAACATTAATACTCCCAACCCAATGACCACAATCGGCAGCTCAAGGGAAAACGATCTAATCACATGTAGATGGCGTAAAAATCTCAATATCCCCAAAATGATTAAAAAACCGCCAAGAGTAAAAGTCCCTTTATTAATTCCATGCGCCCACCAAAAGACTGAGCCGCTCAAGATTAACCCCGTGCCCAGCAGGAGGCCAAATGATGGCAGAATTTCCAATTCCCACAAAAGCCACCAGAGGCCAAATACAATAACCAGAATTGGAGGTAAATATTTTTTCATAGTGCCTTTTCTCCCGATTATATCAAAGAATATAACGGCTCAAATCCTCATCCTTTACTACTTCTCTGAGCTTCTCAGTCACATATTCCCTATTAATGAGGATTTGTTTTTCCTTCATTTCCGAGGCATCAAAGGAGATATCTTCCAAAAGCTTTTCCATGACCGTATAGAGTCGGCGCGCGCCGATATTCTCGGTGCGGGTATTCACACTTTCGGCAATCTGAGCGATTTCTACTACGGCCTCCGTTTCAAAGATTAAATTCAGCCCCTCAGTCTTCATTAAAGCGTGGTACTGTTTTACGAGAGCATTGCGAGGTTCTTGTAAAATCCGGACAAATTCTTCCTTTCCCAAGGAGTCAAGCTCCACCCTGATCGGAAACCTTCCTTGAAGCTCTGGGATCAAGTCTGAGGGCTTGGAGGAATGAAAAGCGCCCGCGGCAATGAAAAGNATGTGGTCAGTCTTCACCATCCCATGTTTGGTCGTAACGGTCGTTCCCTCAACAATGGGAAGCANATCCCTTTGGACCCCTTCCCGTGAGACATCCGGGCCTGNATAGCTTTCTCGACCGGTGATCTTGTCAATTTCGTCAATAAAGATGATGCCTGACTGCTCCACCCGTTCCTTTGCCATCCGGGTTACCTGGTCCATATCAATCAATCGCTGGGATTCTTCCTGGGTTAAAATTTCGAGAGCCTCAGGGATTTTCATTTTTTGTTTTTTGGTCTTTTTAGGAAACATGTTGCCAAACATTTCTTTAATATTGAATTCCATCTCCTCTATGCCGGTGGCAGACAAGACCTCAATAACCGGCAGATTGCTGCGGGAGGCAGTTTCCAGTTCCACCACCCGTTCGTCCAGTTTACCCGAACGGAGTAATTGCCTCAGTTTTTCCCGGGTTGCATCCTGATAATTCGGCGTTGCTGACATCACGTCCGGATTTTTTTCCTGGTCGGGGGTTTCCGAGATGGGTTCCTCTCTTCGGGAAGGAAGGAGTAAGTCCAAAATCCTTTCTTCCGCATTTTCGCGAGCCTTGACCATGACTTTTTCTGATTCTTCGGCTTTGATCATGTTTACCGCGATTTCCGTCAAGTCCCGAACCATCGATTCCACATCTCGCCCTACATACCCGACCTCCGTAAATTTCGACGCCTCCACCTTGATGAAAGGTGACTGCGCGAGTCGTGAAAGCCGGCGGGCAATCTCAGTCTTTCCCACTCCGGTAGGGCCGATCATAATAATGTTTTTTGGGGCAATCTCATCCCGTAAGTCCTCGGGAACTTGCTGTCTGCGCCAGCGATTCCGAAGAGCAATCGCCACTGCACGCTTGGCTTTATGCTGGCCAATGATATATTTATCCAGTTCGGAAATGATTTCTTTGGGTGTCAGGTTAGCCATACTGTCTCCTTAAAATTATTACAGTTCTTCGATAGTGATCTGGTCATTGGTGTAAATGCAGATACCGGCCGCAATCTTCATGGCTTCTTGAACAATCTCGCTTGCACTGAGACTCGTATGGTCAAGCAGCGCTTTGGCCGCTGCCTGGGCGAACGGTCCTCCTGAACCAACGGCGGTTACCATATCGTCGGGCTCGATAACATCTCCGTTTCCCGAGATAATGAAGCAGTGATCTTGATCCGCGATGAGAAGCAGGGCTTCCAAGCGGCGAAGGAACTTATCGGTTCGCCAGTCTTTCGCCAATTCTACTGCTGCGCGGGTAATATTTCCATTAAACTGTTCTAATTTTTTTTCAAACTTTTCAAAAAGAGTAAACGCATCAGCCGTAGCNCCGGAAAATCCTGCGATGATTTTATCGTGGTATAACCGACGGATCTTTTTTGCTTTATGCTTCAAGATGGTATTACTCAACGTAACCTGCCCGTCTCCCGCAAGGGCCACTTTCCCATCTCGGCGTACTGCTAAAATCGTCGTTCCATGAATATGGTAGTTTTGGTCAGCCATCATATAATCTTCCTTATTAAGAAGGTTAGGAGTTCCTTAAAATATTGGGGTTCAATGATTCGAGGGTTCCAGAGTGCAACTGCTTTTTTTCTCAACCCTTCGAACCCATGGTCACGTGCACTTTAGGATTACTTTTTCGCTCGGGGATGAGCCTTGTCATAGACTTCCATGAGCCGATCAATACTCACATGGGTATATTTTTGGGTGGTTGAGAGACTGCTGTGCCCTAAAAGCTCTTGGATCGCCCGAAGGTCTGCCCCAGCATCCAACAGATGAGTTGCAAACGTGTGACGGATCGCATGAGGATGTACCGGCCGAAACATGGTTAAAAAGCGTGCATACTTATTAATCATTCGCCCTATGCTTCGGGTGGTAAGCTTCTCTCCACGATGGTTCAAAAATAGTGCTGGAGATTTTCCCTGGTCTTTTCTTTTTGCTTCAAGGTTGCTGCGGACGGTAAGATAATCTTGTATCGCTTCTAATGCCTTTGTTCCTATGGGGAGCATCCTTTCTTTATTGCCCTTCCCTTTAACCCTCAGGTTCCCTTGGGGAAGATCAAAGGCTTCAAGATTGAGGCCAACCACTTCACTCACTCTCAGCCCACAGGAATACATAAGTTCTAAAATAGCTCGATCCCGGCGGCTCAAGTCATTTTCATGATTAGGCTGCTCGATTAAAGAAAAAATCTCATCTACAGAGAGAAAACTTGGGATAACCTTTTCTGGTTTGGGAGCAGAAATAGCTTGTACCGGGTTCGAAGCGGTAAAACCTTCTTTAATCAAAAAACGAAAAAAAGAATTAAGAGCAGCTATTTTTCGTGCGGTCGTGGTTTTTGAATTTTTATGCAGGAGATACGCAAGAAATCCTCTAATAATCGAAGGGTTAATTTTATTAAGCGCAACCTCTTCCTGCTTACAAATGTCGGCTTCCTTTTCACGAAGAAAGGCGAGAAATTGGGTTAAATCGTTATGGTAGTTTCTCCGGGTATGCAAAGAAGCGTTTTTGATAGCAAAGAGATAATTGTCAAACTTTTCTAAAAACCTTTCCATAGTTAGAATTATCACAAAATCGCGCAGCAATAGCAATAAAAATCAAAAATCTCCCCATTGCTCTGATCCGCTAATTTCATGCCGAGATTATAAAGCCCTTTCATTCTGGGAAAGTGTTTTTTTTGGCCGAGCGGAACCGTCGGTGCACCCACCACCACTGTTCCGGATATTTTTTGATCCAAGCTTCGCAAAGCACATTGATGGCCCTGAGATTGTCAATTACGTCTTGGTCTTTAGCATTTGATTTTTTAAGGGTAATTTCCGGTAAAATATGCAGGGTTTCGGTATTATTAGTATTGCGATGGATAAACATGGGCACAAGAGCTGCCCCGGTTCTTAGGGCCAGTACTATAGGGCCGCTGTAGGTGGGAAGTTGATGGTCAAAAAAATTTACGTCAACTCCATATTTTTTTCGGGGATTCTGGTCAATCAGAAGCATAATAATGCCGTTTTTTCTCAGCACCTTTAACGACTCGTTTGCACAGCGGTGCCTCGGCTTGTAGGGGATAACCCCAATCCCGAAACGGTTCCTCCATTGCTGAAAAATATTAACCAGGTAAATGTTTTTAGGATCTTTGGCGATGAGTGAAAAAGGATATCCCAGCATGGCCAGCTTAACGCTAATGATGGGAAAATTTCCCAAATGGGCGCTTATAGCAATAACTCCTTTACCCTTTTTTAATGCATTGTCCAAGTTTTCTATTCCCTGGACAGAAATATTTTTTTTCAAAAAACGTTGGTCTGGCGGGGCAATATAACTTAACCCCACCTCAATCATGTCACGAGAGATATTTTTAAAGGCGGCTTTGGCCATGGATTTGATTTGTTTTGCCAAAAGCGCTGAACCGTAGACTCGTTTGATATTTTCTTGGGCAGTTTTTTGACGATCAGGCATTATATAATATCCTAAGACACCAAACCAGTCGCCTAATGTTGGAAGGAACCGCTCAGGGAGAATCCGAATAATACCAAGCGTAGCATTAAATCCTAAAGCAGTTACTCCCCATAAAATTTTTTCCCAAAGCCAGAACTTTTGCTTTTTTATTTTTTCTTCTTGATTTTTACTCTCGGATTCCATCTATTGTTGAAACTGGTAAAGGTTATTTTTATTTAGTATACTGAATCAGTGAAATAAAACTAAACTGTTAAAGCATATTTTTTTCAATAATGCAATTTTGTTCACATAAACTTTCATGAGGCTTTAATGAAAGGATTGATTATTCTATCAGGATTAATTACAGGTTTGTTTCTTTTCGTTGTTTTTGGGTTTTCTGGAGAACAAATAAAAGTCCGGCCTTCCCCCTTAGCCGGTTCCTGGTATCCGGCTGATCCTCAGGAGCTTGCAACCATAGTGAAAAAATATTTGGATCACGCACAGGTTCCTGAGATTAAAGAGAAAATCGCAGCGCTTATTTCTCCTCATGCCGGCTACCAATTTTCCGGGGAAGCAGCATCCTGTGGTTTTGCCACATTAAGGGGAAAAGATTTCGACCGCGTAATCATTATCGGTCCTTCCCATCATGCCTGGTTTCATGGAATCTGTGTATCGAGCTTTGATTTTTATGAAACGCCTTTAGGAAGAGTACCCGTGGAGAGAAAGGTCGGTGAGGAGCTTTCTCGTCAAAAACTTTTTTCCTTTAACTCCGAAGCTGAAGCCCAAGAACACTCCCTGGAAATGCAAACCCCGTTTTTACAGGTGGTACTGAAAAAATTTACAATTATTCCCTTAATGGTGGGGGAGCTGGGAGAAGATGACTATGCTGAGGCAGCAAAATTCCTAAAGCCCTATATTACCGATAAGACTTTGGTGGTAGTAAGTTCTGATTTTACTCATTATGGGGAGCGCTTTGGTTATCTTCCTTTCACGGAAGACATTAAAAATAACCTAAAAAAGCTTGATCTCGGAGCGGTTGATCTGATTTTAAAAAAAGACTTCGCCGGCTACCAAAAATATCTTCAAAAAACTGGTGCTACTATTTGCGGCCGAAATGGCATCGGAATCTTGTTGCAGCTTTTACCCTCAGACGCTCAAGGTTCACTGCTCACCTATTACACCTCGGGAGATCTTCTCAATGACTATTCGTCCACGGTCAGTTATGTGTCCATAGTATTTAAAAAACCAGCCTCACCAGCATTACATCCCCCAAGAATGGTTGTCCCTTAAGGTGAATCCGCAAGTTTAGCGGTTCGAAGGAAAATGGACAGATAAAGAGATAAAACAAGAGATGGTTTTATCACCCAGAACTACGCGAAAAACGCGTCTAACTCGACTCTTTTTTAAGAGGTCACGGAAGGGTGTTTTGGCTTTTGTAAGGATTCCTCTATGGAAAGTTAATTTAAGGGAAGGGTAGATAGGGTCTTAGTTTGGAAATGCAGGGGGAAAAACCACTTTTATTTTGGAAATTCAAAGGGCCAATTTTTTGAGCAACGAAAAGAACATCAGGATCTGCCCCCAGTTGAAGAACAAAAAAATAATTTGGTAGATTTTTTTCCTCTTTGCCAAGGTCTATACAGATAATTTTGTCTCCATAATTTCGAACAACAATCGAATTCGGATGAGATGTGGGAACTAAGAAGACCTCTTGGTTAAGTGCCTCGGACTCGCCAAGTGAAAAGCTAATCAAGAATCCTATCATAAATAAAAAAAGCAATAATAGCATTTGCCTTCCGACCCGACTTCGTAGATAAGTAAACTTTAACACCTGTTCAAGTCCTTTTAGCTCTGATAATAAAGACTGCCCTTTCCCTTTTGATATAACGGATATAACGATAGCCAAAACATCTGCCATCATAACTACGAATAAAGTCAGGGCTAAAATGATGGCTTGAAACTCGAATCTCTTCCACTGCCACCTGTAGATAACTTCAAGGATAAGAAAAAGCAAAACAAATGGGAAATATAAAATAAGAATTCTACGAATAGGCCCAACATTAGTTGGCATTTCTTTGAGCGAAAACAAAGAATCAATCAACTGTACCAAAAAGTAAGAAATGCCAAAGACTGGTAATGAAAACCACAAAAAAGTAGAAAGGTCTGGTTTAATTAAGTAGGGAGGTATTCCAAAACACTTGCAATATCCAATTTCGTGTACATAAAGAAGAAAATAGGAGAAAGTGGGTAAAAGGAGTAAAGATATGCTCTCGTTAATCCCTGTAAAAAAAATTTTTTCTTTAGTTTCGTTTGGCATTTGCGTAACCCAGTATTATTTTACAAAGACATATTAAAACAAAAAGGCCATCACAGTCAATAATAATAAAATATTCTGGACAATAAAAAATCCGCTCGATCTATGAGAATATTTTTTCTCTTGACAACGGGAGGCCTATAAGGGTTTGGCGAGTTGACTAAAAACGCAGGACGCGAATCACGTCTATTCAGGAATGTCATAGCCCTTTTCGTGCAAACAAGATTTCATAACTTGTTCATATGTGCCGTTTAATTTATGCTCTGCACGACCTATCTGCACCATAGCACCAATCGCACCGAACAAGAGCGCGGGGTGTGTCGCTTATACCATTAATAGCCGCAAAAGCTTCTTTATCGGCGCGTCGACTACATTCGTCTTCATCAGCCGCACTGACATACGCGGGTGCTTTATATGGATATTCGTGAAAATGGCCAAATTTGTTTGGGGTTTTCGGAGTGCCGGCGCAAGACACAAGTAGCAGTGATAGGGAAACAGCTAAAGCAGCGAACCGATGATACATATCCAAGTCCCTCCGCCTAACAATGTTTATATTTATCCCTGTAAACTTTTTTCTTTTAACACATGTGAGGGAAAAAGTCAACAAAAAGGAATTATTCGGGCAAATAAAAACCCCGCTCAATCTACGAGAAGGAGCGGGGCAGAATTTCTAAACTATGTATAATTAAGCGGCTGCTGATTTTACTTTGAATGGGATGTATAAGACCTATTGTTTTGCTTAAGGTCTTGTGCCCTAATAATTCCTGCACTGTTTTTAAATCACAACCAGCCATTACCAGATGAGAAGCAAAGGTATGACGAAGACCATGGAAGGTAAAATCTTTTATGCCCGGCCCTCTTATCTTCGTCCTCTTACCGTCCAAAAGAACGCCTTTTCACGGGGTGGAGCAATTCATAGACGCTTAGGTTTGCATTGAAGTTTGCGCATTGATCACAAGCACAACCCGCAATAGGGGTTGCCAGCCTGTTTATTCTCAATGCGCTTCTCCGGAATGAGGTATAGGCCTCTGAATGCCAGATATCATTGAAATTGCTATGGTGGATATTTCCAAGCGGTACATGGCATCTACAGCACGGGTAAATCTCTCCGTCCACTTCGACCCGTGACGAAAGCCATCCGTAATAGCAAGGAATATTCCGATAGAGTTCCGATGTATCCAGTTTTCCCTTGAATACACTAAGAAAATTGGTTGCATTATGCTCAATTCCTGCTGAATCAAGAAGAAGTCTGACTTTTGTCATTTGTTCGAGGACCCTCGAGATTTCTTCAGGCCCAAGCACCATACTGGATAGGCTCTCATCTTCTACGTTGAAGAACGCCCGAATTAGAACCCGCTCAGCATGTACATGACTCGCAAATCCTGCAAATTCAACGAGATCTTTATGATTTTGGGAGATAACAACATTGCAGAGGGTCACTTTGGGTTGGCGGAGACCGAGAGCCCTTTTCCGTTCTGCAAGATACAAGAGATTTGACGNAATCCTGTTGAAGTCCTCTTCCGCGCTTCCTGGGTGAGTCAGACAGTATACTTTGGCAGAACCGGCCATGGTGGTAATCTGTAGTTCGTCAAAGCGCATGCCAATCAACTCGTCCATGACCTCTCTTTTCAGGAGGGTTCCGTTGGTGTTGACGACACAGGTGCATCCGGAATGTTTTGCTCGTCCCATGAATTCCAAGGCGTTTTTGTGCAAAAACGGCTCCCCATTTGCACTGAATTGGAAGCGTCGTGTCCCCATGCGGACCACCTCGTCAATAAGTGCCGAGGTCCGTTTAGGATCGATTTCCAGCTTTTGAATCCTCCTTAGGTCTTCGTTATTGGGAAATGGAAGGGACATGAGCCGCGCTTTCC
>JGI20214J51088_10002377_pt1 | contig 12514 bp, 8 predicted proteins | sample WetSurMetagenome_FD_51088 | JGI IMG/M metagenome (IMG submission 51088)
GGCGGTTCGTTGCCAGCGGCCAGGCCAGCGGCAGCGTCAGCAGCGCCGACAGCAAGGCGCCGACCAGCACCGCAGGCAGCATGTCGCTGGCGGGGTCGGCGCGGTGGTGCTGGAGCAGCGTCCAGTTGACCGCCGCCGCGACCGGCACCGCCAGCGCGACCGCGGTGCCCGCCCAGTGGCGCGCCTCGCCGGCGCCGAGAGGCTGCCCGTACATCCAGACGATGCCAATCCCGGCAACCGCGATCGCGGTCCAGGTGCGCGCGGCGAGCCGGTGACCGAGCACGACGCGCGCGCCGAGCGCAGTGAGCAGCGGCGCGATCGCCATCGTGACGAGCACGTTGGCTACCGTGGTCAGCGTCAGCGCGACCATGAAGGCTGTGAACATCACGCACCAGCACAGCCCCGAGACCCAGAGCGCGCGCCCGCCGCCCGTGATCGACCGCGCCAGCGCGATGGGCCCGCGCAGCCACGTCAGCAGCAGCACGAGCGCGAGCGCGTTGAAGGCGCTGCGCCAGAAGCTCAGCTCGAAGCCCTGCGCCGACCGGACATGGCGCGTGACGACGCCGGCAATGCTCCACATCACCGCTGCAGCGGCCATCACCCACACCGCACGGCGGTGGGTCATGCTCGCCACGCGAATCAGGCCGCCTCTCGCGACGCACGCTTGCGGTCGTGCTCCTTCAGCCAGCGCTTGCGCACGCGGATGCTCTTGGGTGTGATCTCGACCAGTTCGTCGTCGGCGATGAACTCGACCGCGTACTCGAGCGTCAGGTCGATCGGCGGCGTGACCTTGATCGCGTCCTCCTTGCCGCTGACGCGGAAGTTGGTGAGCTGCTTGGTGCGCGTGGCATTGACGACGAGGTCGTTGTCGCGGCTGTGGATGCCGACGATCATGCCCTCGTACACCGGGTCGTTGGCCTTCACGAACATACGACCGCGGTCGTCGAGCTTGCCCAGCGCGTAGGTGAATATCTCGCCGTCGTCCATGCTGATCAGCACGCCGTTCTTGCGCCCTTCGATCTCGCCCTTGTAGGCCTCGTAGCCGTCGAATATGTTGCTGATCAGGCCGGTGCCGCGGGTCAGGTTCATGAACTCGTTCGAGAAGCCGATAAGCCCGCGCGCCGGGATGCGGTATTCCAGCCGCACGCGGCCACGGCCGTCAGTCTCCATGTTGACGAGCTCGCCCTTGCGCGCGCCCAGCGCCTGCATCACGCCGCCCTGGTGCTGGTCCTCGATGTCGGCGGTGACGAGCTCGATCGGCTCGTGACGTTCCTTGCCGTTCGGGCCGTCCACTTCATGGAAGACAACGCGCGGCTTGCTCACCGCCATCTCGTAGCCTTCGCGGCGCATGTTCTCGAGCAGGATGGTCAGGTGCAATTCGCCGCGACCGCTGACCTCGAAGATGCCGTCCTCGCCCGACTCCTTGACGCGCAGCGCGACGTTGCTCTGCAGTTCCTTCTGCAGCCGGTCCCAGATCTGGCGGCTGGTGACGTACTTGCCTTCGCGGCCGGCGAGCGGGCTGTTGTTGACGCAGAAGTTCATCGTCAGCGTCGGCTCGTCGACGTGCAGCATCGGCAGCGGCATCGGGTTCAGCGGGTCGGTGATCGTGACGCCGATGCCGATGTTCTCTATCCCGTTGACGAGCACGATGTCGCCCGGGCCGGCCTCGGTGGCCTGCACGCGCTCCAGGCCCTCGAAGGTCAGCACCTGGTTGATGCGGCCCTTGAAGCTCTTGCCGCCTTCGTCTGGCGTGCCCTCGCAGACCAACACGTCCATCATCGGCCTGAGCGTGCCGGCGGTGACACGGCCGACGCCGATGCGGCCGACGAAGGTCGAATAGTCCAGCGACGAGATCTGCAGCTGCAGCGGCGCGTCCGGCGAGCCTTCGTGCGCCGGCACCTGCTTGAGCACGGTGTCGAAGAGCGGCGCCATGTTCTCGCCCCACTGCTCGCCCGGCTTGCCTTCGGTGAGCGAGGCCCAGCCGTTCAGGCCCGACGCGTAGACGACCGGAAAGTCGAGTTGGTCCTCGGTCGCGCCGAGCTTGTCAAAGAGCTCGAAGGCGGCGTTGATCACGTAGTCCGGGCGCGAGCCCGGCTTGTCGACCTTGTTGACGACGACGATCGGCTTGAGCCCCAGCGCGAGCGCCTTCTTCGTGACGAATCGCGTCTGCGGCATCGGGCCTTCCTGGGCGTCGATCAGCAGCACGACGCCGTCGACCATGCTCAGCGCGCGCTCGACCTCGCCGCCGAAGTCGGCGTGGCCCGGCGTGTCGACGATGTTGATGTGCGTGCCCTGCCAGGTAACGGCGCAGTTCTTCGCCAGGATCGTGATGCCGCGCTCGCGCTCGATGTCGTTGCTGTCCATCACGCGTTCGGCGACCTTCTCGTTCTCGCGGAAGGTGCCGCTCTGGCGCAGCAGCTGGTCCACGAGCGTGGTCTTGCCATGGTCGACGTGGGCGATGATGGCGATGTTGCGGATCTGCTTGATGCTCATTTGCTTGCCTTCGCGCTACGCGCTTCGGTATTCGCCCTTGGTGCGGCCCTGAGGGGTCACGGCCGGGTCTGGACTTCGAGAGGACTGAGGAGTCGGTCGGCGATCAGCTCACCGCCGGAAATGTGGGCGCTGCCGAGGAAGGCGGCCGGATTGGAGCCGTAGACACGCACGGCCGGTGCGTCGGCCAGCATTACGCGCCGGCGCAGGCCGGTGAGGAAGCGGCCGGCCTCGTCATCGGGCAAGCGAACTTCGGGCCAGCCGGCGAGCAGCGAGTCGACCGGGCGCAGCAGCGCTTCGCGCTCGCTCTCGTTCAAGGCCGCGAGCGCTTCGATCGTGATCGCGTCGGCAAGCCGCAGCGAGCCGCTGGCGGTGCGGCGCAGCGCCGCCAGGTGGGCGCCGCAGCCGAGCGCCGTACCGATGTCCTCGGCCAGCGTGCGGATGTAGGTGCCCTTGCTGCAATGGACGTCGATCACCAGGGTCGGAGACTGCCAGTCGACGATGTCGATGGCGTGAATCGTCACGCGGCGCGGATCGCGCGCGACCTCGACGCCATCGCGCGCATAGTCGTAAAGCGCCCTGCCGTGGTGCTTCAGCGCGGAATGCATGGGCGGCAGCTGATCGATCGGGCCGACGAAGCGCGGCCGCACGGCGTCGATCGCGGCGCGGTCCACCGCAACCGGGCGCTCCTCGACGACATCGCCCTCGCCGTCGCCGGTGCGGGTGCGCTGGCCCAGTCGCAGCGTCGCGCGGTAGGCCTTGTCGGCGTCCAGGCTGGCCTGGCTGAACTTGGTCGCGGCGCCAAAGCACAGCGGCAGCAAGCCGGTGGCGAGCGGGTCGAGCGTGCCGGTGTGGCCGCCCTTTTCGGCGCGCAGCAGCCCCTTGGCCTTCTGCAAGGCGTCGTTGCTCGTCCAGCCGAGCGGCTTGTCGAGCAGCAGCACGCCGTGCAGGGCGCGCCGGGGCGTGCGCAGGCGCTGCATCAGTCGTCCTTCGCGCGCGTGGCGTTCGCCTTGGCGATCAAGGCCGACAGGTCGGCGGCGCGCTCGGTGGTCTTGTCGAAATGGAAATGCAGCGTCGGCACGGTGTGGATGGACAGGCGCTTGAACAGGCCATTGCGCAGGAAGCCGGCGGCCTCGTTCAGGGCCGCGCCGCTCTCGGCGGCATCGCCTACCAGCACCGAAAAGTAGATCTGCGCATGGGCGTAGTCGGGCGAGACCTCGACGCTGTTGATCGTGACCATGCCGATGCGCGGGTCCTTCAGCTCGCGGATCAGCTCGGCCACGTCGCGCTGGATCTGGTCGGCGACGCGAAAACTGCGGTTGACGGTGGCTTTCTTGTGTCTCACGGATATCCCTTCAAGCGGGAAGCCCCGCCAAGGCGGGGCTCCCAATGCGCTCATCAGGCCGCATGCGCGATCCGGCTCACCGGTCCGCTGCATGAGCCCCCTGGGCCAGGAAAGGGCCCATGCGTGGCCCTTGGGGCAGCGACCGGAGGGAGCGTGGGGGGCTAAAGCGTTCTGGCCACTTCCTTGACCTCGAAGACTTCCAGCTGGTCGCCTTCCTTGATGTCGTTGTAGTTCTTCAGCTTGATGCCGCACTCGAAGCCTTCGGCAACCTCGCGCACATCGTCCTTCATCCGCTTCACCGATTCGACCTCGCCGGTGTAGACGACGACGTTGTCGCGCAGCAGCCGGAAGCGCGCATTGCGCCTGACGACACCGGCGGTGACCATGCAGCCGGCCACCGTGCCGATCTTGCTGGCGACGAACACGGTTCGGATCTCGGCCGTGCCGATGGTCTCTTCACGCTGCTCCGGCGCCAACATGCCGGTCATCGCCGCCTTCACGTCGTCGACTGCGTCATAGATGATGTTGTAGTAGCGGATATCAACACCGTTGTTCTCGGCCAGCTTGCGCGCACCCGCATCGGCACGCGTGTTGAAGCCGATGATGACGGCCTTCGACGCGATCGCCAGGTTGATGTCGGACTCGCTGATGCCGCCCACCGCCGCGTGCACGATCTGGACCTTGACCTCGGGCGTCGTGAGCTTGAGCAGGCTTTGCGCGAGCGCTTCCTGCGAACCCTGGACGTCGGCCTTGACGATCAGCGACAGCGTCTGCGCGCCCTCGCCCAGTTGCTCGAACATGTTCTCGAGCTTGGCCGCCTGCTGGCGCGCGAGCTTCACGTCGCGATACTTGCCCTGGCGGAAGGTCGCGATCTCGCGCGCACGCCGCTCGTCGGTCAGCACCATGAACTCGTCGCCGGCCTGCGGCACCTCGGTCAGGCCCTGGATCTCGACCGGGATCGACGGGCCGGCCGATTCAGTCGCGCGCCCGTCCTCGTCGAGCATTGCGCGCACGCGGCCGTAGCTGCTGCCGGCGAGCACGACGTCGCCCTTCTTCAGGGTGCCGCTCTGCACCAGCACCGTGGCGACCGGGCCGCGACCCTTGTCGAGGCGCGCCTCGATCACGAGGCCGCGCGCGGCGGCATCGGCCGGCGCCTTCAGCTCCAGCACCTCGGCCTGCAGCAGTACCTGCTCGAGAAGCCCGTCGATGCCCTGGCCGGTCTTGGCCGACACCTGGACGAACGGGGCGTCGCCACCGAACTCTTCCGGCACAACGCCTTCGGCGACCAGCTCGCTGCGCACGCGCTCGAGGTTGGCGTCAGGTTTGTCGATCTTGTTGATCGCGACCACGATCGGCACTTCGGCGGCCTTTGCGTGGTGGATCGCCTCCTTCGTCTGCGGCATCACGCCGTCGTCGGCGGCGACGACCAGGATCACCAGATCCGTCGCCTGGGCGCCGCGCGCGCGCATCGCAGTAAACGCGGCGTGGCCCGGGGTGTCCAAGAAGGTGATCATCCCGCGAGGTGTCTCGACGTGGTACGCACCGATGTGCTGCGTGATCCCGCCCGCCTCGCCCGCGGCGACGCGAGCACGGCGGATGTAGTCGAGCAGCGAGGTCTTGCCGTGGTCGACGTGGCCCATCACGGTGACGACCGGCGCGCGCGGCAGCGCCTCGGCCTGGTCGTGCGCGGCGGTCTCTTCCTCGGTGAAGGCTTCCGGATCGTCCAGCTTCGCGGCGAGCGCCTTGTGGCCCATCTCCTCGACGACGATCATCGCCGTCTCCTGGTCGAGCTGCTGGTTGATCGTGACCATCTGGCCCAGCTTCATCAGCTGCTTGATGACCTCGCTCGCCTTCACGCTCATCTTGTGTGCGAGGTCGGCGACGCTGATCGTCTCGGGCACGTGCACTTCCTGCACCTGCTGCTCGGACACGGGCGCGAAACTCGGCCCGCCGTCGCCACGTTCGCCGCGACGGGCGCCACCGCGCGGCGCGCGCCAGCCGGCGCGTGCGCCGCCGGAATCGCCGCGTGTCTTCAACGCCGCGCGCTTCTTCGCCGCGTCGTCGGCCCAGCTCGACGAGAGCTTCTCCGACTTGACCTGCTTCTTGTCGCCCGGCTTGGCCGCGCCCGCGGTGCTCGGCGCGCCCGGCACTGCCTTGGGCTTGTGGATCGTGCCCTTGATCGCTTCCTTCGCGGCTTCGGCCTTGGGCGGTTCGGGCTTCTTCGCGACCAGCGTCTTCTTCGGCGCCGCCATCATCGCGCGGATCGCCGCAGCCTCGGCCTCGGCCGCCTTGCGCCGGCGCGCCAGATCCTCCGACTTGGCGGCCTCTTCGGCCGCCTTGTCGGCGGCCTTGACGACGCGCAGCACGGGCTTGGCCGGCTCTGCCGGCTTGGGCGGCTCGGTCGGGGCCGCGGCCGGCGCCTCACCGGCGGGCCGGGCCTGCGCGGCTTCGGCGGCGGCCTTCGCGGCGGCTTCGGCAGCGGCCTGCGCAGCGGCTTCGGCTGCAGCCGCCGCGGCGGCCGCAGCCGCTTCGGCAGCTTCACGCGCGGCGCGCTCTTGCTCCTCGCGCACCCGGCGCGCTTCGGCGAGCTCAGCCTCCTGCTGGCGGATCGCCTCGGCCTGCGCGCTCGCCTCTTCCTCGCGCCGCTGCAGCTCGAGGTCCTCGTCCGACGGCCCGGCCGCGACTTCGGCGCCGGCGCCGTCGCGTTTGACGAAGACGCGCTTCTTGCGCACCTCGACCTGGATCGTGCGCGCCTTGCCGCTGGCATCGGCTTGCTTGATCTCGGTGGTGGACTTGCGCGTCAGCGTGATCTTCTTGCGCTCGGCACCGCTGGTGCCATGCGACGAGCGCAGGAACTCGAGCAGACGTTCCTTGTCGGCTTCGGTCAACGCGTCGTCGGGTGACGCCTTGGCGACGCCGGCCGACTGCAACTGCTCGAGCAACGCGGTGGTCGGGCGGTTGAGCTGAAGCGCGAACTGGGCGACGGTGGTCACGGCCATGTGGCGGTATTCCTCGGGGTTTGGCGGGCGGTGCTCAGGCGGTGAACCAGTGCTCGCGCGCCTTCATGATCAGCGTGCGGGCCTGCGCCTCGTCGATGCCGGTCAGATCGGTCAACTCGTCAACCGCCAGATCGGCCAGGTCGTCGCGCGTATGGATGTCGCCCGCGGCGAGCTTGGCAATCAGCTCGGGGGTCAGACCTTCGAGGTCGCGCAGGTCCTGCGAGACCTCCTCGACCCGCTCCTCGCGCGCGATCTCCATCGTCAGCAGCGCGTCCTTGGCACGCGTGCGCAGCTCCTGCACGGTGTCCTCGTCGAAGCCTTCGATCTCGAGCATTTCCTGCAGCGGCACGTAGGCCACCTCTTCCAGGCTGGTGAAGCCTTCGGCGATCAGGATGTCGGCGACTTCCACATCGACGTCGAGCTTGTCGACGAACAGCGCGCGCGCGCCCTCGGACTCGGTCGCCTGCTTCGCGCTCGATTCCTCGGCGCTCATGATGTTGATGCGCCAACCCGTGAGCTCGGAGGCCAGGCGCACGTTTTGGCCGCCGCGACCGATCGCAATCGCGAGATTCTCCTCGTCGACTACGACGTCCATCGCATGGCGCTCCTCGTCGACGACGATTGACACCACGTTGGCCGGCGCGAGCGCGCCGATCACGAACTGCGCCGGGTCGTCGGACCAGAGCACGATGTCGACGCGCTCTCCGGCGAGTTCGGTGGTGACACCGTTGACGCGCGAGCCGCGCACGCCGACGCAGGTGCCAATCGGGTCGACGCGACGGTCGTGCGAGACGACGGCGATCTTCGCGCGGCTGCCCGGGTCGCGCGCGCAGCTCTTGATCTCGAGCAGGCCCTGCTCGATCTCTGGCACTTCCTGCGCGAACAGCTCGATCATGAAGCCCGGCGCACTGCGTGACAGCATGATCTGCGGGCCGCGCTGCGTCGGATCGACGCCGAGGATGAAGGCACGCACGCGGTCACCCGAGCGCAGGTTCTCCTTCGGGATCATCTCGGTGCGCTTCAGGCGCCCTTCGACGCGGCCGCTCTCGACGATGATGTCGCCCTTGTCTAGGCGCTTGACGGTGCCGACGAAGACCTTGTCGCCGCGCGACATGAAGTCGTTGAGCAGCTGCTCGCGCTCGGCGTCGCGGATCTTCTGCAGGATCACCTGCTTGGCCGCCTGCGCACCGATGCGGCCGATCGGCACCGAATCGACTGCCTCTTCGATGTAGTCGTCGACCTCGATGTCGGCGATCTGCTCCTGAGCCTCGAACAGCAGCACCTCGGCGTCTGCGTTCTGCAGGCCGGCCTCGTTCGGGACGACATGCCAGCGGCGGAAGGTTTCGTAGTCGCCGGTATCGCGGTCGACCGCGACACGGATGTCGACCTCGCCGCCGTGCAGCTTCTTCGTCGCCGAAGCGAGAGCAGCCTCCACCGCACCGAAGACGACATCGCGCTCCACCGTCTTTTCGCGCGAGATCGCGTCCACCAGCATCAGCATTTCGCGGTTCATCGCTCCTGACCTCCGTCAACCCCTGTCGGTGCGCCGTCGGCTGGTTTGCCGCGCCGCCCCTTGAAATCCACCACCGGCACGAGCCGGGCTTCTCGCACTTCGTCGAGCGCGAACGCCAGCACTTGCTCGGCCTTGCCGTCGTTGAACACGAGGCTCCATGCGCCTTCCTCGCCGCGAGCGAGAACGCCGCGCCAGACCTTTCGGCCCTGGAACGGCAGCTTCAGGGTCAGGCTGATTTCCTGACCCGCAAAACGTTCGTAGTCGGCGGCACGCTTGAGCGGGCGATCCAGCCCCGGCGACGAGACCTCGAGCCGCTCGTAGGCGACGCTGTCGACCTCGAGCGCGAACTGCAACTGGCGTGTCACCTGCTCGCAGTCCTCGACGGTGACGAACTCGCCGTCGCCGCTCGGGTAGTGCCGACCGGGCAGCCGGTCGATGAAGACACGCAGCAGCCCGCGTCCCGAGCGCTCGATGTCGACCAGGTCGTAACCCAGGCCGGAAACCGTCTGCTCGATCGCGCCGCGCCAGCCCAGCCGTGCGCCCTGTGCGCCACCGCCCGCCGGCTCGCTGATTTCTTCGTGCGTGCCTGTCAAAATACCCCGTACCGTACCGTTACCGCCAGCCCCATGCCCGAGCCCGGGCCGCGCACCGACCGCAAACACGATCGCGCAAAAAAAATGGGCTGGAAGAATCCGCCCACCCAGCCTTACTCGGGAAAAGCGGATTATAGACCGGGCGCGAGTGCCGGGCAAGGCGCGCGCCGCGCCGCGGCCGGGGTGCGAGAATCTCCACCCCTTGCACTGACCGATCACACCATGGGCTTTCTCGCCGGCAAACGCCTGCTCATCACCGGGCTGCTGTCCAACCGCTCGATCGCCTACGGCATCGCCCGCGCCTGCCGGCGCGAAGGGGCGGAGCTGGCCTTCAGCTACGTCGGCGAGCGCTTCCGCGAGCGCACGGTCGAGTTCGCGCGCGAGTTCGATTCCGGTCTGGTGTTCGACTGCGATGTCGGCGACGACGCCCAGATCGCCGCGATGTTCGAGCAGCTGGCCGGCGCCTGGCCCGAGTTCGACGGCTTCGTGCATTCGATCGGCTTCGCACCGCGCGAGGCGATTGCCGGCGACTTCCTGGACGGCCTGTCGCGCGAAGCATTCCGCATCGCGCACGAGATCTCGGCCTACAGCTTTCCGGCGCTGGCCAAGGCGGCCGCGCCGCGGCTGCGCACTGGCGCGGCGCTGCTGACGCTGAGCTACCTGGGCGCGCAGCGGGTCGTGCCTAGCTACAACACGATGGGCCTGGCGAAGGCCTCGCTCGAAGCCAGCGTGCGCTACCTGGCCGCCAGCCTGGGCCCGAGAGGCGTGCGCGTGAACGGCATCTCGGCCGGGCCGATCAAGACACTGGCCGCGTCGGGCATCAAGGGCTTCGGCAAGATCCTCGAGATTGTGGCAACGAACGCGCCGCTGCGCCGCAACGTGACGGTCGACGACGTCGGCAACGTCGCCGCGTTCCTGCTCTCCGATCTCGCCGCCGGCGTGACCGCCGAGATCACCTACGTCGACGGCGGATTCAGCCACGTGATGGCCGGCAACCCGGACGAATAGCCGCGCGCGNCGCGCGTCACTGCTCGGCGAACGCGCGTTCGACGACGAACGCGCCCGGCGTTGAGGTGTTGCCCTCGGCGAAGCCGAGCGCCTCGAGCAGATGCTTCAGGTCGCGCAGCATCGGCGGGCTGCCGCAGATCATCACGCGGTCCTGCGCCGCATCCAGCAGCGGCAGGCCGAGGTCGGCGAACAAGCGGCCAGACTCGATCAGCTCGGTGATGCGGCCGTTGTTCCGGTACGACTCGCGAGTCACCGTCGGGTAGTAGCGCAGCTGGGCCGCGACCGTTTCGCCGAGCAGCTCGTGGCGAGGCAGGTGCTCGGTGAGCAGCTCGTGATAGGCGAGCTCGTCCTTGCGGCGCACGCCGTGGACTAGGACCACCTGCTCGAAGCGCTCGTAAGTGTCGGGGTCGCGCACGATGCTCATGAACGGCGCGAGTCCGGTGCCGGTGGCGAGCAGGTAGAGGCGCTTGCCGGGCAGCAGGTAGTCAATGACCAGCGTGCCGGTCGGCTTGCGCCCGACGATGATGCGCTCGCCCGCCTTGACGTGCTGCAGCCGCGAGGTGAGCGGCCCGTCCGGCACCTTGATGCTAAGGAACTCGAGGTGGTCCTCGTAGTTCGCGCTGACGATGCTGTAGGCGCGCAGCAGAGGCTTGGCACCGACCTTCAGCCCGATCATCGTGAAATGCCCGTTCGAAAAGCGCAGCGCCGGGTCGCGCGTGGTCGTGAAGGTGAACAGGCGTTCGGTCCAGTGGTGGACGCTGAGGACGGTCTCTTCGTGCATCGTGCTCTTCGGGGGTCGGGCGGCGCCGATCAGGACTTCACGCAGTCGACGTAGTAGCGCCGCGCGGCACCCGGGGCGTCGTCCTCGACGAGGCCGTGGACGTCGGTGTCGAAGCCGGGAAACGCGGCGTTGAATTCGCGCGTGAATCGCAGGTAGTCGACGATGCGCTTGTTGAAGCGTTCGCCCGGGATCAGCAACGGGATGCCCGGCGGGTACGGCGTCAACAGCGCGGTCGTGATCCGGCCCTCGAGCTCGTCGATGCCGACACGCTCGGTCTTTCGGTGTGCGATGTGCGCGAAGGCCTCGCTGGGCTTCATCGCCGGCTGCAGGTCGGACAGGTACATCTCGGTCGTCAGGCGCGCGATGTCGCCCTTCGCGTAGGTCTCGTGGATCGCCTGGCACAGGTCGCGCAGTCCCAGTCGCTCGTAGCGCGGATGCGCGGCACAGAACTCGGGCAGGATGCGCCACATCGGCGCGTTCCTGTCGTAGTCGTCCTTGAACTGCTGCAGCGCGGTCAGCATCGTGTTCCAGCGGCCCTTCGTGATGCCTATCGTGAACATGATGAAGAACGAGTACAGGCCCGTCTTCTCGACCACGACGCCATGCTCGGCCAGGAACTTGGTGACGATGCTGGCCGGGATGCCGGTCTCGGCGAAGTTTCCGGCCAGGTCCAGGCCCGGCGTGATGATCGTGCACTTGATCGGGTCGAGCAGGTTGAAGCCCTCGGCCAGCGCGCCGAAGCCGTGCCAGTCGTCGTCGGCGCGCAGCACCCAGTCGCTGCTCTCGCCGATGCCCTGCACCGCCAGCGCATCGGGCCCCCACACCTTGAACCACCAGTCGTTGCCAAACTCGGCCTCGACCTTGCGCATCGCGCGCCTGAAGTCCAGCGACTCGACGATGCTCTCCTCGACCAGCGCCGGCCCGCCAGGGGCCTCCATCATCGCCGCGGCCACGTCGCAGCTCGCGATGATCGCGTACTGCGGGCTGGTGCTGGTGTGCATCAGGTAGGCCTCGTTGAAGAGGTGGCGGTCAAGCTTTCGGTCCTGAGCGTCCTGCACCAGCACCTGGCTCGCCTGGCTCAGCCCGGCGAGCAACTTGTGCGTGCTCTGCGTCGCGAAGACGAGCTGGTCCTTGGGCCGCGGACGCTTCTTGCCCATCGCGTGAAAGCTGCCGTAGAAGCCGTGAAACGCGGCGTGCGGCAGCCAGGCTTCGTCGAAGTGCAGTGCGTCGACGTAGCCGTCGAGCGCATGCTTGATCGCCTCAGTGTTGTAGAGCACGCCGTCGTAGGTGCTCTGCGTCAGCGTCAGGATGCGCGGCTTTACCGTCACCGCGTCGACGTCGGCGAGCAGCGGGTTCGCCGCGATCTTGCGCCGGATCGCCTCGGGCGAGAACTCGCTCTCCGGGATCGGTCCGATGATGCCGTAGTGGTTGCGCGTGGGTGTCAGGAACACCGGCACCGCCCCGGTCATGATGATCGAGTGCAGCACGCTCTTGTGGCAGTTGCGGTCGACAACGACCACGTCACCAGGCGCCACCGTGTGGTGCCAGACGATCTTGTTGCTGGTGCTGGTGCCGTTGGTGACGAAGAAGCAGTGGTCGGCGTTGAAGATTCGCGCCGCGTTGCGCTCGCTCGCCGCGACCGGGCCGGTGTGGTCGAGCAACTGGCCGAGCTCCTCGACGGCGTTGCAGACGTCGGCGCGCAGCATGTTCTCGCCGAAGAACTGGTGGAACATCTGGCCGACCGGGCTCTTCAGGAACGCGACCCCGCCGCTGTGGCCCGGGCAA
>JGI20214J51088_10002378_pt1 | contig 12514 bp, 8 predicted proteins | sample WetSurMetagenome_FD_51088 | JGI IMG/M metagenome (IMG submission 51088)
GTTGCTGTTCATCCCGGGGTCAAAGGAGCCCGTTCATTGATTATTAAAAAGCTTGAAAGAAAAGCAACAGACAAGAGGCAAGCTGACCCGGCTACAGGTACTGAAAACTGGCAGGAACTGTATTCCAAAAGTGTTCATTTCAAGTAATAAGAATAGCTCAATGGGAGTATTAGATTCTTTACTTCTCAATAAGTGTTTCATTCAAATGGATTTCTGAGTTTTGTGATCTTTGCGTTAAATCTTTGTGTCCCTATTGCTATCGGGATTTACGGTTAATGGATCTATTTTTTCAGGAACCCTGTTTTTATTTGATTATCTGTTCTTTCAACCAGCCCGGCCGGTTAGTTGTGATCCCTTTTACACCAAGAGAAATCAAACGTTTGGCCTCATCAGGATTATCAACTGTCCAGCTGAATAATTCCAGATTTATTTTTTTTGCTTCACTGGCAACTTCCCTGGTAATTATATTCCAGCTCAGACTTATACCATCGAGCCCTGCCTCTGATACCTGTCTCAGGTTTTTCTTAAGTAGTTCATTATCGCTGCAAAGCCAGTAACAGGAATTTCCGGGAAAAGCTTTTTTTGTATCAGTGATCGTCTGAAGATCAAAAGCTATGAAAACGAATTTTTTATTTTTTGCGTTATCGACTATGTTTTTAAGATGCGGTATTACTTCACTGCCACATTTGATCTCAATAACCAATTCTTTACCATCAGGTACCGTGGCTATGATCTCCTCCAGAAAGGGAATTTTCTCACCCTTATATTTTTCATCTTTGAAAGAGCCAGCGTCCAAAATTCTCAGAGTATCAGAATGAGTATTTTTAATTGAAAAATCTTTTCTGGTAGTTCTTTTTGTGTTCTCATCATGGCTGACCATTATCCTGTTATCCTTTGAAAGATAAATGTCGCATTCAACGGCATCGGCTCCAGATTCCCATGCAAGTCTTGCAGATGCAACAGTGTTTTCAGGTGCAAGAAATGAAGCGCCTCTGTGTCCGATTATCTGATAATCAGGAATAGTCACGACTTTTTTCAGTTCATCTTTGATAATCTTTGTCCAGATCACATAACCTTTTTCATTCAGGTGAAGCTGATCCTCAATGAAATATTCTTTTCGGGGGAGGCCATTATCATCCACAAATGCATAATCTGTTCTGATAAAATAAGTATTAATTCCCTGTTTACAAATATTTTCTATCAGTGTATTTGCTTTTTGAATTTCATTCCATACCGGCCAGCGTGACTGAGTAGGAGTAATGGCTATCCAGAAAACAGGGATGTTGGAATGAGATTTACGTATTGTCCTTAGCAAAGTATTAAACAGCCCAGCAACCTCTGTGGGACTCTTGTCATCCTCACTTCCTGTGATATCATTGGCTATGAAGATTACAATTGCCCTGCACGGATGGGTATTGAAAATACGCTTGGCATAAACATTAAAATCACTAAGTTTAGCTCCGCCATAACCTCTCTGAATAACGGGATAAGGGGCCATATCCTTTTCCAGAGTTGCCCATAATCTGATACTTGAACTACCGGCAAAAAGGATTGCATCATTTGAATATGTTTCACTTTTATCGAGTTGCTCAAATTTCTGAATATCTGGTTCCCATGCTTTAACCTCAGGTAAAGAACTGTATTTTCTTACCGGGGAGCAGGAAAGTACTGNAAAAGAGACCAGAAGGAGGAAATATCGGCGCATAGGATTATTAATTTCAAAGCTAAAAATACTCTTTTATCAGTTGTGTAAGANCAAAACCGAAGAGATTCTTCGTTTTGCTCAGAATCCTATTAACCTATTCATAAATCAGTCGGATTTTATGCATTTAAAATGTTAAAAAACTGTAAAATGAGATTTCAGGATTAACCTGCCATTTTACTTAGGAATAATATAATTTAATTTACAAAAAAAAGTTACGTTTGTGATTATTATATTTTAAATCCAACATCTCATACATACCATATGTCAAAAAGCCGGTTATTTTTAACAAAACCACTTCCCCAGCTATTCAGCGAATCGAAGGAGTCAGGTGGTTTAAAAAGAACACTTACCCCCCTGAATCTCACCACTTTAGGAATCGGAGCTATAATAGGTGCTGGAATTTTTGTACTGACTGGTCAGGCTGCTGCCCAATATGCAGGTCCTGGAATTGTATTATCATTTATCATTTCCGGTCTCGCCTGCGGTTTTGCCGGATTATGCTATGCTGAATTTGCTTCAATGATACCTATTGCAGGAAGTGCTTATACTTATTCATATGCTACACTGGGTGAATTTCTGGCGTGGATTATCGGATGGGACCTTATACTTGAATACCTCTTCGCCGCCTCAACTGTTGCAGTTGGATGGTCAGGGTATGTAGTCAGTTTTCTGAAGGATCTTCATATTTTCATACCGCCGCAGTTTACAGGGGCTGTTGGTACTGTACTGGTTAATGTCCCGGATATGGGATGGAAACCACTCACCGATGCTTTTGCACAGACTCTGGCCACTTCAGGTATCCAGGTTGATTCACTGGCACATATAACCTGTGTGTTGAATCTTCCTGCAATGTTCATAGTAGCACTACTCACAACTTTGCTTGTAATAGGGATCAGAGAATCGGCAAATTTCAACAACATAATGGTTATCACCAAAGTATCGGTTATAATTCTTTTTATAGCTATTGGTTTCATGTTTGTAAAATCAATTAACTGGCATCCGTTTATCCCTGCAAATAAAGTCGAAGTTGCACCAATGTCTCAATATGGAGGGTTTTGGGGATGGATGAAGGCCTACAGCCAGGAATTTGGTAAGTTTGGTATAAGCGGAGTTCTCAGGGGAGCCGGAGTAATATTCTTTGCATATATTGGTTTTGATGCTGTCTCAACAGCTGCACAGGAGGCTAAAAATCCTCAGCGCGATATGCCTGTGGGCATTCTGGCTTCCTTAGGAATTTCTACTGTTTTATATATACTGGTTGCAATTGTTCTCACCGGGATTGTAAGTTACACTGCATTGAATGTTGCTGATCCTGTGGCGGTCGGTGTTGATGCAATGGGGAAAGGGATGTTCTGGCTCAGACCAATTGTCAAGATTGCTGCAATAGCAGGTTTAAGTTCAGTGATTCTTGTAATGCTACTTGGACAGCCGAGAATCTTCTACTCAATGTCGAAAGATGGCTTATTACCTCCGGTGTTTTCAAAGGTTCATCCAAAATTCAAAACACCATATATAAGTACAATTATTACCGGATCAGTGGCCATGATCATTGCAGGTATCCTGCCAATCAGCATTCTTGGAGAACTGGTTTCAATAGGCACCCTTCTTGCCTTCATTATAGTTTGTATAAGTGTAATTGTATTAAGAAAATCAAAGCCTGATATTGAACGACCATTTAGAACACCCTGGGTTCCTTTGATACCAATTCTGGGTGCGTCAATATGTTTTATTCAGATGGCTTCATTACCTGTTGATACATGGTTAAGACTTGTTATCTGGATGGCAATAGGATTCGCGATCTATTTCTTCTATGGAATCAAGCATAGTAAGATAAGGCAAAATACTCCCAAAGAATAGGTGCAACGGCTCACCAGAAGAAGGGGAGATTGGGGGAAGAGGTGAGTGGGAGAAATATGTCCTTTAAAACCCGTGTCATCGGTGGTGGATTAAATATTCAATATTTACCACGCTTTAAGATTATCACCCCGGAACTCTGAGCCCTAAACGTTAAACGACAAACTACACTATAAATCGTCAGAAAATACGGATTTAGCCAAATCTCTCATATTATATCTTGAAGCCATAACTTCCCCGTATGCCCCTGCTGATCTTATGGCTATAATATCTCCCCGTTTGGTTTCAGGAAGTTCGATATACTTCGCAAAAGTGTCTGCGGACTCGCAAACAGGACCAACAACATCATATCTGTATATACTGCCCGAAGAGGTAAGGTTTTCAATCTTATGATGGGCCTGATAAAGTGCAGGTCTGATCAGATCGGTCATTCCTGCATCGAGGATTGCAAATAGTGTATTACTTCCGTTTTTTATAAATAACACTCTTGAAATAAGGCTGCCACACTGACCAATGATTGAGCGGCCTGGTTCCAAATGCAGTATTTGTCCGGGACGTAGTTCTATAAATTCGTTCAGCAATGAAAAGTATTCCTCAAAACGGGGTCTCTTCTCAGGATTTTCATAATCAATTCCGAAACCGCCGCCAACATTTATTATCTCAATATTAACACCATGTGAAGAAAACCATTCCTGGAGTTCATTTATCCGTGCACAAAGACTTTTGAATACCGACATCCTGGTTATCTGGGATCCGATATGAAAATGCATCCCGAGTAGCCTGGTGTTTTTCATCGAGGACAATCTCCTGATCACCTCATCAAGTTCCCATGTATTTATTCCGAATTTGCTTTCTTCGATACCCGTCGTGATATACTTGTGTGTATGTGCGTCAATGTAAGGGTTTATTCTTAAAGCTATCCTTGCAGTCTTATTATGCTTAGATGCCAGCTGATCAATTACTTCGATCTCCGGGATCGATTCGCAGTTGAAACAGTAAATATCAGCTTCAAGGGCTGCCTCAATATCCCTGTCAGTTTTACCTACTCCCGCAAATACAATATGAGAAGGATCGAAACCTGCCTCGATTGATGCCGCTATTTCATTCCAGCTTACACAATCGGCACCGAATCCGTATGACGAGATTATCTTTAAAATTCTGGGATTGGAATTTGCTTTAACGGCATAATGAATTTTGTATCCTGAGTTTTCTGATTCTTTTTTAACCACTTCAAGAGTCGGTCTCAAAACATTCAGATCGTAGTAATAGAATGGAGTTTCAATCTCACTGAATTTCTCCAGGGTTATATTGTTAATCATGGGTTTAATTAAAAAGATGTTTACTGAGAAGTCTAAGTGCTTCAATTTTGTTACTTGTATCTATGAGAAGAGAAAGGCTATTTGGACTGCCGCCATATGAAATCATCTTAAGCGGAATTGTATTCAGCGCTTCAAAAATTTCAGGTGCCGATCCGGTACGTTCAGTGCGGAAATCACCAACTACACATACAATAGTCTGGTTCTCTTCAACTTCAACAGATCCAAGTTCCTTCAGATCTTTCGCTATCTGATTTATATACTGAGGATTGTCGATAGTAATTGAAACAGCGACCTCCGATGTTGTTATCATATCAATCGGTGTCCGGTATGCCTCGAATATCTCGAATACTTTCCTCAGGAAACCATAAGCCATAAGCATCCGGTCCGATCTGATTCTGAGCACTGAGATGCCGTCTTTTGCTGCCACAGCTTTATAGTCCTGAAGAACAGATGATGACGTTATAAGCGTGCCCTCATCTTCAGGATCCATCGTGTTTTTCAGTCTTACAGGTATGTTTTTCTCCCTTGCAGGATTCACACTTGAGGGATGCAAAATCTTTGCTCCNAAATATGCAAGCTCAGCAGCTTCATCGAAAGACAATTCCCTTATNACCTTAGTGTCTTCAACAAACCTTGGATCATTATTGTGAAAACCATTAATATCTGTCCATATCTGTATTTCCGAGGCTTTTATTGCTGCTCCGATTATTGAGGCGGTAAAGTCACTGCCACCGCGTTTAAGGTTATCGATCTCCCCGTAAGCATTCCGGCAGATAAAACCCTGTGTGATTATTATCTTNTCCGAAGTATATTTTTTTAGCTCTCTTTTAATGTTTTCCTTAATATAATAAGCATCAGGTTCTCCATCCTTATCAATTCGCATGAAGCATAATGCCGGCAGCAGAATTGCTTTAATGTTTCTTTCCTGAAGTAAAAGATGGACGAGTGAGGTTGAGATAAGTTCTCCCTGTGCGAGGATTGCCTTTTCCTGGAGCTTTGTAAATACCCTCAGAGTAAAATTCCTGATATACTCGAAATGTGAATCAATAAGTTCGTGTCCTGCTTTTTTAAAAGTGTCGATTGAATATAATTCATCGACTACCTGATGGTATTTTGATCTCAGTATATCATTCTTTGCAGATGCCTCATTTATATTATCGGCATACAGAAGTTCCGCTATTTCCACAAGGCTGTTGGTAGTGCCTGCCATGGCTGACAGTACCACAATCTTTCTCTCATTATCACTTATTAATGGTATCAGTGCTTTCATCCTGTCAGGATTTCCAACTGATGTACCGCCGAATTTCATTATCTTCATCTCCAAAAAATTAATTAAAAAAAAACCTGCATCTATTTGCAGGCCTGGTTATCTTTTATTTTAGAAACAGATACAAAAAGATATTGACGACCTGAAATCCAGATGCATAATACACCACAATATCTTTTTAACCTGTTTGTTCATCCAGTCATGAATCATGCGCAAAAATATACTTTTAATCAATACATAGTATTTAATTGGTATATTTTTTGTTAACAACTAAATAAATTAACAGTTTAAATAAAAATGATGAAAAATGAAGAAAACTGTTTTTGTGATGTTTTTAATTATGGTTGCAATTCAGGCACCTGGATTCAGCCAGAAGAAGAGGGACCGATCTGGAGTAAAAGCAGACACAGTTTCTGTTGACAGCCTGCAATACAGGTTGATTGTTTTTGACCCCGGTTTTGAAAGCTGGCTGGCAACGAAACCTCCCAAAGAATTCTATTCGAAAGATTTCTATGAACAAAAGAATCGTCTGTATGTAACAGAATGGAACAACAGGTACATATCGTCGCGAAACAGGAATTTGTACGAATCGTTTATCGATTATGATCCGAGAACAGATTATGGCCTTGATATTAATTACAAACTCTATTATTATTTCAAATATTTTGAAGAAACGAATAGGGTCAGACTCTATCCAACCGATCAGTAGACTGGCTAAATAGTTCATTTAATTCAGTTTAACCAATAATTGAGGTTTTTTTCTTCAACAATCTTTTATTTTGATTTTTTTATTTATTTTTGCAGCCGCTGATATCGGCAATTAATCAGCTTGTTCTTTTTTTTGAAGCCCGGAGTTGTTGTTGTGAGACAAAAGACAAAAGGCGCAAGACAAAAGCATGACTTTCATCTTTGTACTTTAATCTTTTATCTTGTTTCCGCCCAGATGGCGAAATTGGTAGACGCGCTAGTTTCAGGGACTAGTGTCAGCAATGATGTGCAGGTTCGAGTCCTGTTCTGGGCACAAAATGGCACAGTGCTTTTAGCACAGAGCACAGAGAAAGAATCTCCTGAGCCCTGAGCTATCTCGCCCAGATGGTGAAATTGGTAGACACGCCAGCTTGAGGGGCTGGTGCCGGTTACGGTGTGCAAGTTCGAGTCTTGTTCTGGGCACAAAAAACCAGATTGTAATTTTACAGTCTGGTTTTTTATTTTATTCTATTTTTTGATCGAATCATATATGGCCTGAAGTATTTCCGACCGGATATTCAGATCATACAATGCTTCATTTTTACGGGTAGGATAGACCCTGTTGCATAAGAATACATAAGTGATTTCAGCTGCAGGATCAATCCAGACAAACGTTCCGGTATACCCCGAATGCCCAAAACTTGATGGGGAAGCGCTTTTTGTGGGATAAGAGTCTTTCTGAGTAAGTTCAGAGTTATTCAGAAGTGGTTTGTCAAATCCAAGACCCCTGCGGTTTTTATTTTCCGGGAACTGTACTCTTGAGTATTCTTCAAGAACATCTTTCCCTATTAGCTGTTCTCCACCATAAGATCCCATTCTGCGGTAAAGTTCCATCAGTTTCATGAGATCGTTAGCGTCGGCAAATAAACCGGCATGTCCTGATATTCCTCCAAGCATTGCAGCACCCTCATCATGCACAGTCCCCTGTAACAGCTGTTTCCTGAAGAGTGAGTCATATTCAGTTGGTACTATTCTGCTTAAAGGGTACTTCATATATGGATTAAACCCGATATTGAAGGCACCAATTTTTTTATAGATGCTGTCTGTCACAAAATCATACCATTTCTCTCCGGTAAGTTTTTCAATAATTTCCGGAGCTATAATAAATGTCAGATCGGAATAAACATATTTTTTCTCCCCAAGCGGACTTTTTTTAATCTCCCTGAACATTTTTTTCCTGTAGTTCTTATTGATATACAGACCCTGAGCTACTTCGTAAGGATACTTCTTTTCATAGGTATAATCAAAAATATTTCTGCGGAATTTTCCATTTTTCCTCATAGTCTCTTTCCAGAAAGATATATAAGGGGTCAATCCGGCCTGGTGAGTAAGGAAATCCCTCATTACAATATTTCCTTTATTGGTATTTCTGAAATCAGGAAGATAGAAACCCAAAGTATTGTCAGGTGAGAATTTGCCCTCAGTGTCCAGGAGCATCAATCCTGCAAGGGTAGAGGATATCTTTGTAACCGACGCCAGATCATACAGATCATCTTCCTTCACTGAAGAACGATTATCATATGTCTGATAACCATAAGCTTTGCTGAAAACCACAACTCCTTTTCTTGCAGCCATAACCACGCATCCGGGAAATGCGTTGGAGGATAAACCGAGGCTGACCAGCGAATCAATCTTTGTGTTCAGAATTTCAGACGACATACCAACACTTTCAGGTATCCCGTATTGGAGCCGGATATCTCCCGGAGTTACAATACCATAATCAGCAGGCCACTTACTGTTTATTGTTACCGGAAGTAAACCATATGCACCAATACCTCCAAAAATAAGCTGGGCCGAAAGATCTTCGGTATATTCATTTTCCTGGTAAGCAAGAATAAGCCCATCAGCATCCTGAAGTATTTTCACCTTATCTATTCCGTAAGGATTGCCAAACCATGTTATTATTGTATTTTTCCTGCCAATTATTTTTTCAAGGAATTCATTAAGTTCCGGCTTTATTCCGAAACCCATATTTGGTCTCTGATCGAGCCCGAAAACACCGGCAATGACCAGATCATATTCTGAAAGTTTTTTAAGCAGTTTATTGCAGGCTGCGGTATCGGATGGATCGAAGAAGTAATTGTCAGCAGGATAATATTTTGCAATTCTTTTCTGAAAAGAAGAAAGCCCGGTTCTGTTAAGTGCTATTGTTGCTATCCTGTTTTTCTGAAGGTTTCCTACCGGAAGGATATTCTGACTATTATTAAGCACTGTCAGCGCATTGGAGTAAAGTTCACGTATCAAAGCTTTGGAAGCCATTGGTGACAGATCCTTCTCAATGTTCTCTGCACTGACGGGTTCACGTTTGTTTAATCCTGACCAGTATTTAAGGGCAAGTACTTTCCTGCATTTTAGCGCAATATCTTCTGAAGTCAGATTTTTTTGAGCAATATAGTTTTTAGTTTCCCTTATTGTCGATTCAACATCAGTAACAAACTCAGCTACATCGTTTCCGGCCTGCAGAGCCTTGGCATCGGCTTCACCCGGTTTGAAGTATTTTGCTACTGCTTCCATCCTCATTGCATCGGTTACAATCAGTCCTCTGAATCCAAGGTCATTCTTCAACAAACCTGTGATTATTACATGAGATAGTGTTGAAGGCAGATTTGTGGTTGTATCAAGCGAAGGCAGATTAAGGTGTGCTACCATTATGCCTCCGATTCCCTCTTCAATAAGCTTTCTGAACGGGTAAAGCTCAATGCTGTCGAGCCTTTCCCTTGAATGAGTTATTAATGGCAGGTCGAGGTGAGAATCGACATTGGTATCACCATGTCCGGGAAAATGTTTTCCGGTAGCTAAAATACCATTGTCCTGCATTCCCTTCATGTACATTATACTTTTTGCTGTTACCTTTTCCCTGTTTTCACCAAATGACCGATAGTTAATTACAGGATTGGCGGCATTTATATTAATATCGGCCACAGGAGCGAAGTTTACCTGCATGCCGAGCCTTTTAAACTGCGATGCAACTGCTTTGCCGAACTGAAAGATAAGTGAATCATTCTGTATAGCGCCAAGCGTCATCTGATAAGGATATTTATCAACATTTTCAAGTCTCATCCCTACACCCCATTCGGCATCGAGTGAGATAATCAAAGGAACCTTTGAAATGCTCTGATAATAATTTGTTAATTCAGCCTGTTTTGATGCGGTACCCTGGAAGAATACAATACCTCCCACACCATATTTTCTGATAATGTCGCTAATTTCAACCTCATGGGAAATATCCCTGTTGGAATAACCTGCAATCCATATACACTGAGCTATCTGCTGATCAATTGTCAGTGTTTTCATAACTGAATCGACCCATGGGTGATTCAGATATTTCAGAAACGGAGGATCATTTGTCTGGGATTTTAACTGAGAAGCCGAGATTATAGTCGTAATAATTATTGTAATAAAAATGATTGTTCTTTTTGAAATCATATTAAAATTTTTTAAGTAATTACATTGAGCTTATTTCTTCTGACTGAAATACTGAATTTTACTCGCCAGCTTCTGAAGTCCTTCTATATAATCCAGGGGCAAATTATTACTTTGTGCCATTCTAAGTGTTATTCCCATAAAATAAGTTGCCGATTGGAAATTTCCAAGCACTGCATAACCCTGGGCCAGGTTTTTACCTGCAGAGATCATTGTCCCCGAAGTGCTTGATATATGAAAGAATGCCCTTTCCGATAATTCCATACCTTCTTTTAAGTTCCTTTGTTTCTCATCAGGGCATGATACAAAAAGAGATCCGAGTCTCTCTAAAAGAAATGGTTCGTTGGGATGAAGTGCCAGTGAACTCTTTAACAAACTGACAGCTCTGCTCCACATTTTTTGATCAAGCAGAAGTGTTCCAAGCCTTTGGGTAGTCAAAATATCGGAGGGATCACTTTTAGCTGCTTTTTCATACAAATTTATCGCAGTCATTATATCACCTTCATTCTCAGCTATCATACCGGCCAGTTTTGGAACCTTAAGATCAGAAGGTGCAGCCCTGGTTAATAATGCCAGAAAAGATTTTGCCTTTTCTGTTTGCAGGGTATTTATCATAAACTCAACTTCGTCGGAAAGAACTTTCGGGTTCCCAGGATTATTCTCGTATAGCTTATTCATTATTGCTGACGCTGAATCCTTCTTTTCAAGTTTCCAGTAGCATAACGCGTAATCAAGATGTAATTCCAGGTATTCCGGTTTTAAAATTGTCATCTGCTTAAAATAAGGAATCGCCTGTTCGTAAAACCCTCTTTTGTAAAGAAGATCTGCATTATCACGCATTTCATTGAAATTATCCCTGAAATCATTTAAGTTCTTTTTGAGATATGGCAAAGCTTCATTTCCTGTGTTCATTCTGAGAAAAAACTTTATTGCCTTGGATGCCAGATATTTATCCTCAGGAATANACTTTAAAGCATTATTCAGAAGCTCAAGAGCCCATTCCGGATTGGCAGTTTTTATGGCTACATCAATCTGCTTGGGAAGATATAGCTCCGATCTTGACAATATTGCAAGCCTGTCTGCCAGTGTATCATTTATTGTCGTGACTTCTGCCAGATCGGATGCCCTGATAATATTTTTCCTGCTTAACAATGAATCGCCCTTTACGCTGTACACATTTCCAAGAAGCCTGTAAACCGGGCCAATTGTATGGTATCGTTGTATAACATCATTCAGGACCTTTTCAGCCTCATCAACCCGGTTTGAATTCAGGTAAATTCTGGCAAGTTCAAACCTGGCACTAACCGGCAACGGAGAATAATTTACTCTGGCAGTTATTGCATTAAAAGCATTATCCTGAAGGCTGGCGATCCGATTGAAGGCTGCTTCGGCGAGATTGTCGGATCCCATTTTCTGATATGCTTTGCCCAGATAATACCAGGCAAGCCAGTTTTTTTTATCAGCCTTTATCACAGAATTGAAATTTACTATCGAAGCTTTTGAGTCTCCCATTTCCTGATTCAGATATCCAGAATAATAATCCCATGTCCATTCTGTTTTATCTCTTCCGGATGCAAGTCTGTAACATATTGTTGCCTGATCGTAGAATGCTCCTGAATGGAATATCATTCCGAGATGACCTAAGTTCCTGCTGGTAGGATTACGGCGGGCTTTCTTAATTGCAATCGAGAGTTGTTCCTTACTTGATTCCGACAAAGAAGCGGAATCCGGCATCACCGGAATCTGATCTTTATATGAACTATCGAGAAATAACTTTACTGCTAACACAATAATTATAAGACTGATAACTACTGTTAAAATAATTGCTTTGCGCTTTGATAGTATTTTCATGTTTTTGTAGTTGAAGGAAGATAATTTGTAAGGTTAAAAGTACCTTAACTTTCCTTTTATAAATCAAACTTATATAAATAATTGCAGAGAAAATTAATGGGAACAACAAATCTGATATCATAGACCTGATTTCCAAAAATAACATCAGGCGAAATTTGAAATACTGATGATCAGTCTTCATTCATCCGAAAATTGCTGCTTATTTTTCAATCCGGCTTTCATTTGTAATTACTACTGATGCGTTTGATTTCAATATAATTCGTGCCGCGAAGTGGCACAATCTGAATAACCGTGGGTGTAAACCCACGGTCATCTATAAACTGAATGTCACAGCCCTGAAGGGGCTGA